>Ga0228623_1000022_pt1 | contig 116439 bp, 98 predicted proteins | sample 28DmetaG_FD_182856 | JGI IMG/M metagenome (GOLD analysis project Ga0228623, IMG submission 182856) | Seawater microbial communities from Monterey Bay, California, United States - 28D | ecosystem: Environmental > Aquatic > Marine > Coastal | place: USA: California | collected 2016-10-04 | reverse complement strand
GTTACTTTACGTAACATCTTTCTTTCTACTACCAAAAGTAGATTAGGTCGTCAAACCTATTTTTTTATCTATTCCCATTGTGTCAATGAACTTTCTTTTTACCCTCACATCTTTTGTAAGGGATCGCAAAGATATGCAGACTTTTTATATCTCCAAGTATTTACTTGATTTTAAGAACATCAAGATCTAATGCTAAATTGCTTTTAAATTAAACTTATCTTACAACTATTTGAATACCAATAAATTACTAGTTGGATAACTCTAAAAATAATTTCTAATAACTATAAAATAATTTATTTTACAAGAGATTTAATCTGTTTTTAAGAGCGGATGAACCCAATAAAATCAACTTTCTTGAGTTAGGAATTCGTATTCGATTCTCTTTAATCTCGGCAACATCGGCTAGTTTTATCTTTTTGAAGAGCGCACGATAATACTTATAGGCGGTATACACTCCTAATCGAGCTCCAGATGGAAGCTCTTTAATACCATTATAGGCTAAATCAAACTCTTCTTGGACAACTCGTTCGATAGTAATTTTATCAGAACTGTTAAATGTAAGAAAATCAACATTAGGAAAATATGTACGTCCTCTAAAATCATAGTCACTTTTCATATCTCTTAAAAAATTAACCTTTTGAAATGCAGATCCTAAAGCGCGCGCTGGCTTTACCAATCTTTCATATTCCTTCTGATTCCCTTGGCAAAAGACTTTTAAACACATTAGTCCTACTGCTTCTGCTGATCCGTATATGTATTTTTTTAAAAGAGGCTCGTCAAAATCAATATCATATAAGTCCATTTCCATACTATCTAAAAAAGCGTCTATTAGATCTACTCCTATATTATATTTATTTACCACATTTTGGAAAGCCTCCAAAACAGGGTTCAAACTAATTTTCCTCTCAATAGCTTCATATGTATCGAATCTAAATTTTTCGAGTAAATACTTCTTATCCTGATCATGAAATGTATCTACAATCTCATCGGCAAACCTAACAAAACCGTAGATCGAATATATGGGTGATCTATATATCTTATCAAACGCACGAATACCCATTGAAAAAGAAGTACTATATCTTCTAGTTATAAGACTAGAACATTCAATGCAAACGTCAGTATATAAAGACTTGAATTTATTTTCCATGATTCGCGATACTTTTTATTACTTCACTGGCAACCATTTGTCCGGATATAATACTTGGTGGTACACCAGGACCAGGAACAGTCAATTGGCCTGTGAAATACATATTTGAAATCTTCTTACTCTTTATGGTTGGCTTTAGTATAGCTGTTTGGTCAAGCGTGTTTGCTAAACCATACGCATTCCCTTTAAAGGCATTGTAGTCGTTTTTAAAGTCATTAATACAATATGATTTTTTATATACAATATGTCTTCTAAGATCAAATCCGCATTGCTCCTTCACTCTTTTCAGTAGTAGACCGAAATATTGTTCTCTTAACTCTGCGGTATCTTCAATTCCTGGAGCTAATGGCATCAACAGAAACATATTTTCATGTCCATCTGGACTAATGGTGCTATCAGTGACTGATGGTGTACACATATAGAATAATGGATTGGAAGGCCACTGAGGGTCTTTATAAATTTCCTTAGCATGAAGATCGAAATCAGTATCAAAAAACAAAGTATGGTGATGAATACCTGACATTTTTTTATCTAAACCTAAATAGAATAATAATGATGAAGGAGCCATCTTTCTTTTGTCCCAATAGGACTCATTGTACTGTCTATATTCTTTAGAAATTACCTTTTGTTCAATATGGTGGTAATCTGCTCCTGCAATAACATAATCACAAGCTATACTAGATTGAGAGGTATCTACTGATTCTATCTTTCCAGCAAGGACATTAATGTTCGTTACTTCATGATTATATTTGAACTTAACTCCCTTTTCTGAGGCTAAGCTCACCATAGCTTCAATTATCTTGAACATACCTCCTTCTGGATACCATGTCCCTAGTTTCAAATCAGCATAATTCATAAGACTATATAAAGCTGGAGTGTCTTGAGGTGTGGCCCCTAGAAAAAGGACTGGGAATTCTAGTAGCTGAACAATCTTAGGGTTTTTGAAGAGGGATCTAATCTGCTTAGAAATAGATGAGAACATCTGTAGTTTGAATGCACTTTTAATAACCTTTGCATCAAAGAATTCGGTTATACTTAAGCCTGGTTTCCAAACATACTCTTCCATTCCCACTTTATACTTGTAAGCTGCTTCGTCAAGAAATCTTTCAAGCTTAGCAGCCGAACCTGTTTCTAGAGATTCGAATAAGGATAAAAGCTCTTGGAATGACGCAGGAATGTTTACGAAGTCATCTTTACCAAAACAAACTGTATATGATGGATTTAATCTTACTAAATTGTAATACTGAGAAACGGACTTGCCGAATTTTTCAAAATATTGATCAAACACTTCAGGCATCCAATACCAACTTGGTCCCATATCAAATGTGAAACCATCAGACTTGAATTGCCTTGCCCTTCCTCCCGGTGTCAAATTTTTTTCTAATAAAGTAACATCATGGCCAGCACTTGCTAGTGTAGTGGCTGCCGCCAGCCCAGAAAACCCTGCTCCTATGACAATTATCTTTTTCAACTACTTAATCTTAATTTTTTCGTAAGGTAATAATACATACTAACAATCTTTTTGTTTAATTAACCACCTATAAATATTCAACAATTTAAAGGCTAAATAAAATGCCCTTCAAGAATTAACTTGAAAGGCATCTATTTCTAATATTCAGTATAAATACTGGTTACATTTTACCGCCGTCGTGCCCATCTTGCCATACTTGCAGTTCATCCCACTTATCATCGGCAGCCAGTCTTGACTGCACTGGCCATGATGTTGGATCACGCGTCTTGTATCTGCTTCCCGCTTCGGCAAGAATCTCCTTGATCTTATCAACTTCAGTGCTAGCTAATGCTTCAAAAGAAGAAATTCCATTCGTTGTAAGTAACTCAGCAATCTTAGGTCCTATACCTTCAATCTTCTTGAGATCATCAGGCTTACCTTCTGCTTTTTTAGCTAGAGATTTGGACTTAGTTTCAACTTTAACTGAAGATTTAACTTTAGCTTTTGCCTTAGCTGGTGGAGAATTATCTGCCTCCATTTGCTGCTTAAGTTGAGAAAATACATCTAACTCACCAAGAGTAGCTCTTTCAACTTTAGACTGAGTGGATTTGATTGACTTTCTAGTCTCATTTCTCTCAATACGCTTCTCTTCTTTTATTGTATTGTCAGCTTCCTTCTGAATATCATCATGATATCTAGTATGTGAAACTATAATACGCTTATCATCTCTATTGAATTCGATCACTTTAAATGTTAGAGTCTCATCAGCTCCTGCTGAAGATCCATCTTCTTTTCTCAGATGCTTGATAGGAGCATATGCTTCCAGACCATAAGGAAGTTGAACAACTCCACCTCTATCATTCTTCTTAATGATAGTAGCTTCATGATAAGAACCAACAGGAAATACATTTTCGAATGTATCCCAAGGATTTTCTTCTAATTGCTTATGTCCAAGAGAAAGTTTTCTGCTGTCTTGGTCTACTTCTAAAATAGTGACATCGATAGTCTCTCCTACTTTAGTGAATTCTGAAGGGTGAGAATATCTCTTAGTCCAAGATAGATCAGAAATATGAACCATTCCACCAATACCTTCTTTGAGTTCAACAAATACACCATAAGGAGTTAAATTCTTAACCTCTCCTGAGTGCTTACTACCGTTGGGGAACATTTCAGAAATTTTATCCCACGGATCCTCTGATAGTTGCTTCACAGAAAGAGACATTTTTCTGTCGTCTCTATCGATTGTTACCACCTTAGATTCAAATTCTTGCTGTAGCGTAAAAAACTCTCGAGCATTAACAGGTTGGTTGCTCCAGCTTACTTCAGAAACGTGGATAAGACCTTCTACACCTGGGATAATTTCTAAGAATGCACCATAATCCTCTATATTGACAATCTTACCTTTCACCACAGAACCTATATTAACATCCGCAGGAAGTACTTCCCATGGATGTGGTTGTAGTTGCTTCAGCCCAAGAGAAATTCTTTTCTTGTTCTCATCGAAGTCTAATACTACTACATTAAGATTTTGGTTAAGCTCTAGTACTTCGCTTGGGTGGTTGATACGACCCCAAGAGATATCTGTAATATAAAGAAGTCCATCTACACCTCCAAGATCCATAAACGCACCGAAATCTGTTATATTCTTTACCGTACCTTCTAATACTTGTCCTTTTTCTAAACCACCGATGATAAGTTCTCTTTGCTCAGCAAGATCGCTTTCAATAAGTGCTTTGTGAGATACAACTGCGTTTTTGATCGCTTCGTTGATTTTCACTACTTTGAACTCCATAGTCTTGCCTACATAAGCATCGTAATCGATGATAGGCTTAATATCAATCTGAGATCCTGGTAAGAATGTTTCTAAACCACCGCAATCGGCGATTAGTCCACCTTTTGTTTTCGATATAATTGTACCATTTAAAATAGTGCCGTTTTCGTATGAATCAACAAGGTCTTCCCAAGCTTTCAGAAGCTTAGCCTTCTTTCTAGATAGTACAAGTTGACCTCTAAGATCTTCTTTGTCTTCTACGTATACTTGCACTTCATCGCCGATCTTGAGATCTGGCATATCTCTAAATTCAGAAAGAGAAACAAGTCCATCAGACTTATAATTAACATCCAGTACAACATCACCATCGTGGATCGCCGTAACTTTACCCAAAACGATTTCGTTCTGACCGATAGTCGATAGAGATTGTTCGTATTGATTAAGATAATCTTCAATTTCTTGCTCTGAATATGAGAGCGTATGTTTGTTACCTATACTCCAATCGAATTGATCGTATGGAGTTTGGTCTAGAAGGTCTGGGCCTTCGTGAGCCTCTGGAGTTGGTGTATCTACCACCTCAGTTGCTACTGTTTCTTCTTGAGTTGATTCAAGATTCTTATCTTCAGTATTCATACAAAAGAATCAGGTTTGTATGTCTTAGCTCTGTAGCTTCGACAGTGTGATTAAATAATAATTCATTCTACCTTTTTGATAAACGAGCGCGAATATATAACTATAATTTAGTAATGCAAGTGTTTATTTAAGATAGTATTAGGTATACCTAATACTATCTTCAGAAGATTTGAAGAAAAACATAATTTTAATATTAAAGATTTTAATGAGTGATTAGAAGCTATTATCTCTAACCTTCATGATCCAGGCACAATATCTGTAAATATATTTTGTAGACTATCTTGAACGATTGGTCAGCGAAAGCCACACAGTCACTCCTACTACAGGGATTTTTCTGCGAAAATTCATCGCTTGTTTGTACCTTTAAGATTTATGAGTGAATGTCTATACATTCAAAAGAGAAAGAAATAGAAGATATATGGACTATAGACCATGGTTAGCTAACTATCCCGCCGGAATACCTGCCAACATCAATGCAGATAAGTATGATTCATTGCTAGCATTTATACAAGAGTGTTTCAACAACAATTGCAAAAAAGAAGCATTTGAATGTATGGGAGCTATTCTTACATATGACAAATTAGATAAACTTAGTACCAATTTTGGTGCATACTTGCAATCACGTGGACTAGAAAAAGGTGATAAAATTGCACTTATGATGCCTAATCTATTGCAATATCCTGTAGCACTATTTGGCGCCCTGAAAGCGGGTCTCACAATAGTGAATACTAATCCTCTATACACTCCCAGAGAGATGGAGCATCAATTTACTGATAGTAACGTGAAGGCGATAGTCATAGCGGAAAATTTTGCTATTAACCTACAGCAGGTAATTGGAAACACAGAAATCAGCATCGTACTTACTGCAAGTATTGGAGGAATGTTGGGAGCCATAAAAGGTCGTCTTACCAACTTTGTGGTAAGAAAAATCAAAAGAATGGTACCAGCGTACAATATACCTAATACGGTTACTGTGAAAGACGCTATCAAACAAGGATCAAAATTCACATTGACAGACGTGGAGTCTTGTAGTGAAGATGTGATTGTGCATCAATATACTGGAGGAACAACTGGAGTAGCTAAAGGTGCAATGCTAACAAATAGAAACCTACTTGCCAATATGCTTCAAATCAAAGCATGGCTATCGAACTCAATGGGTGATGGCAAGAATGTGACATTATCACCCTTGCCTATGTATCATATTTTTGCCTTTACGGTGAATTGTATGGCTATGATGAGCTATGGTGCAAAGACCATATTAATAGTCAATGCTAGAGATCTTGGCTCAATAATCAAGGAGTTTAAAAACCACAAAATCAATGTCATGACAGGTGTCAATACACTGTTCAATGCATTACTGAATAACGAAAAATTCAATAATATAGACTTTAGCGAACTAAAAATCACAGTAGCGGGAGGAATGGCTCTTCAAAATACCGTAGCTACCAAATGGAAAGATTTAACCGGATGTACACTCAGTGAAGGATATGGCATGACAGAATCTTCTCCAGTGGCATCTGTTAATCCCGTTGATGGAACCGCGATAATGGGAACTATCGGACTACCAGTACCCTCAACGGACATGCGCGTGGTAGATGAAAGTGGAATAAAACTAGGTGTTGGTGAATCTGGTGAAATCCAAATAAAAGGGCCACAAGTAATGAAGGGTTATTATAATAAGCCTGAAGAAACAGCTAATACGATAAAGGATGGTTGGTTGTGTACTGGAGATATTGGTATGATGGATACGAATGGGTTTTTTAAAATAGTAGATCGTAAAAAAGATATGATACTAGTTTCCGGATTCAATGTATATCCAAATGAGATAGAAGAAGTCATCGCACAGCACCCAAAAGTACTAGAAGTAGCTGCAATAGGTGTACCCAGTGAGAAATCTGGAGAAGTCGTAAAGGTATTTATAGTAAGAAAAGATAAGTCGCTCAAAGAAAAAGAAATCATTACATTCTGCAAGCAACACTGTACTGGATATAAAGTGCCTAAGGAAATAGAATTTCGTGATGAGCTACCGAAGAGTAACGTAGGAAAAATATTGAGAAGAAAACTAAGAAATAATAACTAGATGAGTATAAAATCACAAGTAATAGAGGGGAAAGCTACGCCAAGAGGAAAATATCCTCACATCAAAAAGGTAGGTGACTTTCTTTATGTATCTGGAACAAGTAGCAGGCGATCGGACAATACTTTTGCTGGTGTAGAAGTTGATGAAATGGGCACTACTAATCTCGATATCAGAGCACAAACCAAGGCGGTATTGGAAAATATAGACTCGATACTAAAAACTGAAGGGTCTAGTCTCGAAGATGTAATAGATGTCACATCTTTTCTGGTAAACATGAATGACTTTGGTGGATATAACGAGGTGTATGGATCATTCTTTGATTATAATGGACCTACTCGTACAACAGTAGCTGTACACCAGCTTCCTCATCCACATTTATTGGTGGAAATAAAAGCTACAGCCTATATTGGCAAGTAGTTATTAGCTAAAGTTAGAAAAAATATTATCGGTTTCATTTTAGCTTCTACGGTACACTTTCGATTACATTCTTTTATTTCTTGCAGAAGATTTAAGGTCGTAAAGTATGCTTAAAATTACAGCCGCAATAATAACAGATTTGACATTGATTATGAAGATAAAGAATTATATAAACGGCGAACTGCTGGATCCTATAGAAGGTAATCAAATTGATAATATTGAGCCTGCGACTGGTAAAGTGTTTGGAACTATACCGGACAGCCAAAGTACTGATGTACAGAAAGCGGTGGATACTGCCCAGGCAGCATTTCCGTCTTGGTCTTCTCTCGACCATAATAAAAGAGCTCAATATATGTTTGCCATTGCGGATGGTATCAGAGCAAGGTTTGAAGATTTTGTAGCAGCGGAATCTCAAGACAATGGAAAACCTATATCACTTGCCAGAGCAGTAGATATACCAAGAGCTATTAGCAATTTTGAACATTTCGGTCATGCCATAACTCAATTTAGCTCTGAATCTCATAGTATGCCTGGCGTCGCTATCAACTATACACTTAGGCAACCTATCGGAATAGTTGGATGTATCTCACCTTGGAATCTACCTCTATATCTCTTTAGTTGGAAAATCGCACCTGCTCTAGCAGCAGGAAACTGTGTAATCGCTAAACCGTCTGAAGTAACTCCTCTGACAGGATACTTGCTTTCTAAAGTATGTAAAGATGTTGGTCTTCCTCCTGGAGTACTGAACATATTACATGGTACTGGACCATCTGTAGGAGACGCTATTGTAAGTCACCCAAAGATCAAGGCCATATCATTTACTGGTGGAACAACCACTGGCAAAATCATTGCTGCTAAGGCAGCACCCATGTTCAAAAAATTATCTCTAGAACTTGGCGGGAAAAATCCTAATATCATATTTGCTGATTGTGATTACGATGAAATGCTGAAAACTACAGTAAGATCGTCATTCGCTAATCAAGGTCAAATATGCCTTTGTGGAAGCAGAATAATCGTAGAAGATAAAATCTACGAAAAATTTGTAGCCGACTTCACTGACAAAGTGAGTAAGATGAAAGTAGGAGACCCTAATGATGCCAATACTAAATTAGGAGCTCTCGTATCTAAACCTCATATGGAAAAAGTGCTGTCTTATATCGAAGTGGCTAAAGAAGAGGGAGGAAAAATAGAAACAGGAGGCCATCAAGTAAATCTAGAAGGAAGATGCTCTGATGGATACTTTGTAAGACCTACAGTAATTACAGGATTAAGCCCAAATGCTCAATGTAATCAGGAAGAAATATTTGGACCAGTAGTCACTATTACTCCATTCTCGACTGTAGAGGAGGCGTTATCCATAGCCAACGGTGTTGTTTATGGACTGTCTTGTACTATATGGACCAATAATATAAAGAAGGCACACAACCTGGCTTCTCAAATTGAAGCAGGTGTGGTATGGATTAATTGTTGGCTACTTAGAGATTTGAGAACTCCATTTGGTGGCATGAAAGCTAGTGGAGTTGGTAGAGAAGGAGGATTGGAAGTTCTTAGATTTTTTACTGAGGCTAAAAATGTTTGTGTTAAGTTATAAGTGCCTTGACCAGCAATCACTTCTGATCAAACACAGAAGTAGATTAGAGTCAGTATAAAAAGGCCTCTTCATAATCCTATAAATACGCTCGTAAAAAAACTAGCATGTTTTCCCTCTGCTATTTTTCTTGACTCAACTTTAAGTACTCTTCCTAATTTTATTGCTAATACCTTGCAAAAAGGGAGTCATTTTACATAGTCCTAAATAGCAATGATCTAAACACTGAAATGACCGTCTTTGCTACAAAAAGCATTGATAGTCAACTAAAAATAAATCTAATGGACTAATAATTCATATAAATTTACTGGTCGATCAAAATTTCATGCTATTAAAAATAGCATGAAATCAGACATCACCTTGAACGGGCTAATGTTCAACAATTTCAATTAGTATTTTAAGATGTATTCTACTTTTTCTTTAAGACGGTCTATCGGCAGGTATTGATTCTCAAGAGACTTGTTGAATGGAATAGGTGTGTCTAAACTAGCTACTCGAATGACTGGTGCATCCAAGTATTCAAAAAGATGCTCTGATATATATGCAGAAATATCGCCTGCTATACCTCCGAACATACTATCTTCTTGCAATACGATCACTCGATTCGTTTTTTTCACTGTAGCTACTATTGCCTCATAATCAATTGGTGATAGTGACCTTAGATCCAATACTTCTATTTCACATTCTGATGAGTCAGCTAACCGTTTTGCCCAATTGACAGCTGCCCCATAGGTAATGATACTTAATGCACTACCGCTACATACTATTTCGGCTTTGCCTATTTCTGTGGTATAATACCCATTCGGTACTTCAGCAGATGTATAACGATATAATGCTTTGTGTTCGAAATATAGAACAGGATTAGGATCCTCGAACGCAGCTAATAAAAGGCCTTTGGCGTCAATAGGATTAGATGGATATACCACTTTGAGTCCTGGTACGTGTGTAAACCACGCCTCGGTACTCTGAGAATGATATGGCCCTGCCCCTACTCCTCCTCCAGAAGGCATACGTATCACAGAGTTAGGTGCATGACCCCACCTGTAGTGCGCTTTGGCTAAATTATTTACAATCTGATTAAATGCACACGTAGCAAAATCCGAAAATTGCATTTCGACCATAGATCTTATACCTTTGAGTGATAGTCCCATACTAATACCTACTATAGCACTTTCGCATATAGGAGTGTTGCGTACTCTACCCTTTCCATATTTTTCCATGAGACCATCCGTGATCTTGAATACCCCGCCATAATCTGCTATATCTTGTCCCATGAGTACGAGATCATCATACTTATCCATAGCGATAGATATACCGTCAGCAATGGCATCAACGTATCTTCTTTCTGTAGTATCAGTATAATCCGGAGACGATACTAGTTGATTGTGAGATGCGAATACATCAGCTATCTCAGTATCAAAATCTACTTTAATTTCTGGCTCTACAAATACTTCCTGTACATCTTGATTAATCTCTTCCTTGAATTGCTCACGAGTATTAATAATGAAATTTTCATCTATGAATTCTTGGGCAACGAGGTATTGTTCAAAATTTGCTATAGGGTCTTTCTTTGCCCATTGTTCCAAAAGTTCCTTTGGAACATATTTGGTACCTGACGCCTCTTCATGGCCTCTCATACGAAAGGTCTTACATTCTATTAGCCATGGTTCAGGATTTTTAGTTATCTCTTTCTTAATCTGAACTATGGTCTGATATACCTCTAAAATATTATTTCCATCTATCACTTTACTTTTCATACCATAACCGATACCTCTATCAGCTAGGTTTTCACAAGCGTATTGCTCTTTTGTTTCTGTCGATAGACCGTATCCATTATTTTCGATTATAAATATAACAGGTAATTTCCATACTGCGGCGACATTCAGCGCTTCATGAAATTCTCCTTCTGAGGTGCCTCCTTCACCTGTAAATGCAACAGAAATTTTCTTCTCTTTGCCTAACTTATGTCCCAATGCCACTCCTGCGGATAATGATAGTTGAGGACCTAAATGTGAAATCATACCAACAATACTGTATTCCAGTGTACCGAAATGAAAAGATCTATCTCTCCCTTTTGTGAAACCATTTGCTTTTCCTTGCCATTGAGAGAAGAGCCGCTTTAGGGGAATCTCTCTAGTGGTGAAAACACCAAGATTGCGATGCATAGGAAATATGATTTCATCAGCGTCGAGTGCAAATGTAACTCCTACAGATATAGCTTCTTGGCCAATACCAGAAAACCACTTTGATATCTTCCCTTGCCTGAGTAAGATCAACATTTTCTCCTCTATTAATCTAGGGTAGAGCATGCTTAGATATAGCTTTTTCATCTCTGCTTTCGAGACTTCTCCTTGCTTATATTTGATTGCTGATTTTGACGTAATCGATGCAGATGCCATGATAAATTATTATGAAAAGCAAATATGGCATTTTTTGTTGAAGTAAGGATATGTATGAGAGAAGGAATTGGAGTCTTCTTTTACCATTAAAGGTATATAGTCCAACTATGTTAAGGTCGATTAATTCTCTATATTTAACTTACACAGTATTTACCCTCAAAGAGGTTACAATTTGGGACATTTCTTGAAGGCATATTCTAAATATCCGAGCACATATATATCTAACTCGAAAAAAATTATGTTTTTAGATAAAAAACTGTCTTATTTCGTGGCCTTCGTATTTCTCTAAAAAGTAGACCAAATACGCAAAAAAAAACAGGACTCTGCACAAAGCAAAGGCCTGTTTTGATTTTCTCTGTTTCATAACACGAAAAAAGGAAAAATATTATGCTGTAATTGTATTTCCTAAGAAATTATTTACTGCTTTTACTGCTTTATCCACTATCTCGTAGTTAATAGTGTAGTGGATAAATTTTCCTTCTTTGTTAGCACTTACCACGCCAGATAGCCTTAAAATTTTAAGATGTTGGCTTGTAATTGATTGCTCTATGCCTAGACTGTTGTAAATCTTATTTACTTGAGTCTTACCCGACCTATTAATATACTCAAGAATTTTCATTCTGAGTGGGTGAGCTAGAGCACGCATCAATTCCGAGGAATAGTGCAACTTTTCGTTATTGAAAATAACTTTAGTTTCTCTCATTGTGTTCCTTATTTTGTGTAGTTGTCGACCTTGGAAACAAATATGAGAATAATTTATAATATATAAAAATTTTATATTAATTAAATTTTATATCTATTAAACCATCTGAATAAGCAATTTACAGGGAAACTTTTGAATATATGTGTTGTATGTACATATATCGATTTGAAAGATGCTTTTTAGGTCTTTTATCCTGCCAGCTCTTCTACTAATCTAGAGATTTGAGATAATCTGTCATTATCTAAAGAATAATAGATAAACTTTCCGTGTCTCTCTGTAAGTACAACTCCAGCTCTACGAAGTATTGCGAGATGCTGAGATGCTACAGATTGCTCTAACCTTAATTTAATGTAAATGTCAGTAACCGTCATCGTATCACTATCATCTAGAATATCGATAATTTTTTGTCTGAGCTTGTGGTTAACTGCTCTTAACACCAATACAGCTTTTCTTAGATCAACATAATCTAACTGTACTTCTTTGGAGCCTTTCTTAAGTATTACTGTTTCGTTTTTCTTATTTCTCATACAAAAATTAGTTAATGTTTACGAATTTATTAGTCATAATGCAAACGGTGTGCCAATCAGGTAAAACCCACATTATAAGTGGCTAAAATTTGATATATGTAATTTTATAATCATGATTTTCGTCAATAAATTAATAATTCTACCGAATTATAATTTCCTTATTATCAGCTTATTATGTTATACAAGTGCTAAAATTGAGCCATAAATTTCAGAAGGTCTAAAAATGTCATGAATCAAGAATATATGAAAGATCAACTATACGTAGTAGTCGAATTTTGGAAATTAAATAGGATTTGATAAAGAATTGTGAATAGTGGATTATGTATAAGGGAATTTTTTATTTGTTAAGTTTAGTTAAACAAATTGTATTATTTAATACCGCGGAAATAATCTAGTTTAATTTTCTTAGGTCAATGCAAAAAACGCATGCAAATAGAATGGTGTCATTTATTCATTAACATAAACCCACAATGATTATAAATCTAGTCGTAGTCACGGCGAACATTTCAACGCAGAAATTAGATGATTGAAACAAATTATATACAGCATTGCGTTATACATTCTAAATTATATAGTCAAGAGATATCTTGTGATTAAACTAATAGAGGCAGAATCGCACAGATTGAATAATTATAATCATTTCCTAGGAATACGTATGGGATATGACTCGAGCGACAACTGACTAATCTATATTATAGACGTTTTGTAAAAGTTTTTTTTAAAAACTCTACCACAATAGCGTACTATGATAATTCATAATGCTATTTCTTGAACATTATTGAAACTTGCTTTATTCCCTATCTAGTTTTTACCATCATCAAGATTACCTTAACCAGATGTTTGTTAGCCTGGCCTTCTACATGATTAAAAGTGCTTTAAAAATATTTTTTATTTGATTTGGTGACGTTGGCACCTTTTAGATAAAAAGGTTCATAATAACCTAAATCTGAAAAATCTTCAGCTAGTAAAGCTTTATATGCTAGTTTGACCATGTGAATCGCTGAACTATAATGCTTGTGAAGTAGTATTTTGGGTTGTGATAATACGTCTAAGGTCTTTTCTGCTCCATTACCTACTATATGGTGTGCAATACCCAAATCTACATAATCACTGTATGCGGCCTTATCTACTACTAGCGCATGGTCTGGATCTAGTTTATTCCCATCATGGTCGTAGACCGCTGTATAGACCTCCATACGTCTAGCATCTACCATTGGTATAATAAAGTCTCCTTCAGAAGCTGATGTAATACAGGATGATGCTAACACATCCAAGCTAGGAATGGTAATCAGCGGAATGTCATGTGCAAAACAAATGCCTTTGGCCGTAGAGCAACCTACTCTCAGAGAGGTATAGGATCCTGGACCCGAAGCTAGTGACACAGCAGCCAAATCCCTATAGCCAATCTTAGCTAAATCCATTAACTCTTGTATAAAAATCGTAATTACTTCAGTATGGCTATTAGCTTCAATGGTTTCTTTGTGAGTTATCAGCCTGTCGCCATCAGAAATAGCTACGGAACAGATACCTGTCGTAGAATTGATATGAAGTATATAGTTAGATCTTGACATGTATCTATTTTTATAATGCCGCTCTTCTGAATATCCTCAATCAAAATGCGGAAATGATGCGTTTCGTTGTTTCTGTTTTACTTTGGAAAACCAAAACTACATTGGTGACTTCAGAATATCGTCGTATCTAGTACGATCGTTGAGTAATTCAATTGCAGCACTTACCTCCCTATCATTTTGGAGTTGTTTTTGGATTCTACCTTTCTGATTGAAATATCTAGATACTAGCTCTTGTTCTACTTCGAAGATGATCTCGTCTTTATATTGCTCAAAATCATCGGCCTTAGCAGTATTGATAGCCGCTTTCAATTTGTCAATAGAACTTTTTAACTCTTCATCTATGTCATCCTCAATAAGCTTCTCTTCAAGGGTTGTTAGCACTGTGTTGCTTCCTGTTTTGTACTTAAATCCTAAATTCTCCGCAAACGCTATGAACCCAGCGTAATCGGAAAACTTAAATGCTATAGGATCTTCTATTGCGCTCTGCTTCTCAAAATAATCGTTGGCATACTTGAAGATGATATATTCCTTGTTAAGTGCCTTTAGTAGAGGAGATACTTTCTTAGGTTCTAGTTTAATATCTGGAGTGATTCCACCTCCATCCAATACTTTTCTGCCATTTTTAGTCTTAAAAACTGATCTCTGGTCATCGGGAATATCCTTTGGCTCTCCATTTTCGTATGCTACACTTTGAATACATCTACGACTAAGTATATAGTACTTTGATGTCGTTAATTTTACTCGTGAGTTATAATTGAGGTCTTTAGTGTTCTGCACTAATCCCTTACCATATGACCTCTGGCCCATGATAACACCTCTATCTAAATCTTGTATAGATCCTGAAACGATCTCAGATGCTGATGCAGATTTATTATCTATCAGCACAACTAATGGAATCTCCACATCCACTGGTACATTACGAGTTGTAAAAGCTCTGTCTCTATCTTTTACTTTTCCCTTAGTTGTTACAAGATCAAGGCCCTTTGGCACAAAAATATTAGTTACGTGTAATGCTTCGGCTAACAATCCTCCACCATTATGACGAAGATCTAAGATCACACCTTTCATATTAGGATTGTCCTTTTGGAGTTCTTTAAGTCCTTTAGCGATATTAGCACCTGCAGCTTGTGTAAATGTGGTTAACGATACGTATGCCACTTCTGGAGAGACCATGTCATAATGTGGTACATTTTGGCGCTCTACGCTACCCCTTATAAGCGTAATCGCCAATGTCTCTCCTGAGCTAGGTCTATATATTTGTAGTTGTGCTTCTGTACCTGGTGCTCCTTTGACAATTGCACTTACTTCTTCTAATGATCTACCTTTAGTGGCGTATCTGCCTACATTACGAATCTGGTCTCCTGCTTTGAGCCCTGCCTCTAAGGCTGGACCACCATCATAAGGCTCAACTACGGTCACATAGTCATCTATCACTTCCATACGAGCACCAATGCCCTTGTACGTCTCTTGATCATTAAGCCTATAACTAGCGATCTGTGCCTCAGATATATATGTTGTGTATGGATCCAAAGAATTAACCATAGCATCGATACCTATACGCATAAGTTCGTTAGGATCAAGTTCATCTACGTAGTTGGCGTTGAGCTCTTTATATACTTCCGCAAATATTTGTAGATTTTTAGATATCTCGAAGTAGCGATCATTTTGGGCATTGACTTGATGTGGAGAAATAGTAACCACTATGGTTACTAATGCTAATATTGATATTAGTTTAATATTCATATTTTGATTCTTTCTATTCTATGTGTTTGAGTAGGCAAGAGTTATTATTTCATTAAGTCAGCCATTTTGGCTTACGCTCTATTTCAACTTTGTCTATACAGCTAAAAACGATTTGATCGCTGATAATAGTTCATTTGGTTGTTCTGCATGAACCCAATGACCTGCATCTGCTATCGTTATGAGTTTCATATCTTCAAAATGGATGAATATTTCATTTAAATCTTCATCTTGAATATAGTTTGACTTGCCTCCTCGGATAAATAAAGTCGGTATATCTACTACTTCATCAAAGGTAATACCTGCAAGGATTTCTTGATAGTGGTTGATCAAAAGTTTGAGATTCATTTTCCAACGATAGCCTCCCTCTTTGTTACGAGTAAGATTTTTCATCAAAAAAAGTCTAATCCCAGGCTCTGATATGTAACGAAAAAGATGCTTATCTACATCCTCTCTCGTCTTAACGCTATCTATTGGTACGCTAGTTAATGCCTCTAAAATGGTTTCATGCCCTCCCTTGTAAGACTTGATACCTATATCTACGACGATTAGCTTTTCTACAAGTTCTGGATAATCTTTGACTAATTGTAATGCAGTCTTGCCACCCATAGAATGGCCAATGATATAAGATTTATGTATCCATTCTGCTTCGAGAAATTCTGCGATGTCTTGAGCCAAAAGAGGATAATTAAAGTCTGTTGTATGTTCTGATTTACCGTGATCTCTCAGATCAATAACGTAGACCATATATTCTTCTGATAAATTCTTAGCGATGGTCTGCCAATTATCTAGCATTCCGAAGAGGCCATGCATTATTATTATTGGGTCTCCGGAGCCGAAGGTTTTAAAATTTAAGATAGGCATTGATATATATGTATATTCTTAATTATGTTTCTATGACTTTAACTTCTTTTTGAGAGCGAAAAGTTCGTCTCTATATTGGGCAGCGCTTATGAAGTCTAAATCTTTGGCTGCTTTCTTCATCTTGAATTCTGTTTGCTTGATCATGTCTTCAATTTTGTCTTTAGACATGTACGCAATAATAGGGTCTGCTGCTAGGCTAATCTCTTCTGGCTCTACATATGCTTTGGGTTGAGCGACACGAATATCTAAAACAGTCCTTTGATTGATAATATCCTCTTTACTCTTTGTAATAGTAGTTGGTGTGATGCCCCACTTCTCATTGTATGCTATCTGTGTGGCTCTACGCCTGTTGGTCTCATCAATAGTGATTTGCATACTATCGGTGGTTTTGTCGGCATAAAAAATTACTAATCCATTAGAGTTACGTGCGGCTCTACCCGCTGTTTGAGTAAGAGATCTGTTGTTACGTAGAAAACCTTCTTTGTCTGCATCTAGTATAGCTACCAAAGATACTTCTGGCATATCTAGACCCTCTCTCAAGAGGTTGACACCGACTAATACATCGAATATACCTAGCCTTAGATTTTTGATGATCTCAACCCTTTCAAGAGTATCTACTTCCGAGTGAATGTATTGTACTTTTATATTTAATCTTTCTAAGTATTTAGTAAGCTCTTCGGCCATGCGCTTAGTTAGCGTTGTGATCAAGATTCTTTCGTTTATTTCTATTCTTCCATGGATTTCCTCTAATAAGTCATCTATCTGATTTATACTTGGTCTAACTTCGATAGGTGGATCGAGCAAGCCTGTAGGCCTCACGATCTGCTCTACCACTACTCCTTCGGTCTGCTCAAGTTCGTAATTACCTGGAGTGGCAGAGACGTATACAGTTTGATTAATTACCGATTCGAATTCTTCAAAAGAAAGTGGCCTATTATCTATCGCAGATGGAAGGCGAAAACCATAGTTGACCAAATTAAGTTTACGTGCTCTATCACCTCCCCACATACCTCTCACTTGCGGTAATGTTACATGACTTTCATCGACAATCGTAAGATAGTCCTCAGGGAAATAATCTAATAAACAGAACGGTCTTGTGCCTGGCTTTCGTCCATCAAAAAATCTTGAGTAATTCTCTATCCCATTGCAATAGCCTAACTCTCTCATCATCTCAAGATCAAAAGTCACCCTCTCCCTCACTCGTTTCGCTTCAATAAACCTTCCTTCTGCCTCAAAGAATTTCTCATGATCATAGAGCTCATCTTCTATATCTTTAATAATAATCTTCAATCTGTCCTTTGGGGCTATATATAGATTCGCTGGAAAAATAGCGCAATGATCTAAATCATGAATACGTTTTCCTGTCTCTATTTCTATACGTTCGATCTTCTCAATCTCATCGCCAAAGAATATTACTCTATATCCATAATCAACGTATGGAAGATTTATATCCACTGTATCACCCTTCACTCTGAAGGTAGCTCTCTTAAAATCGATCTCAGTTCGTGAGTATAGACTATCCACTAATTTGTATAGGAAAGCATTTCTTGCAATGACTTCACCTTTCTTAATTCTGATTACACTATTCTTAAAATCCTCAGGATTACCCATACCATAAATACAAGAGACAGAGGAGACTATGATCACATCTCTCCTACCTGACAATAATGACGACGTGGCTCTCAATCTTAGTTTGTCTATCTCCTCATTAATAGAAAGATCTTTTTCTATGTATGTATCAGAGCCATGCATATATGCTTCTGGCTGATAGTAATCATAGTATGACACAAAGAATTCAACAGCATTATCTGGAAAAAACTCCATGAATTCAGCATATAACTGTGCCGTGAGGGTCTTGTTATGGGTAAGTATCAGCGTTGGTCTCTGTACCTGCTCTATGACGTTGGCCATAGTAAAAGTCTTACCAGAACCTGTCACACCTAGAAGTACTTGAAATTCTTCGTTTTTATTAATTCCTTCAACTAGTTGCTTGATCGCATTGGGTTGGTCGCCGGTTGGTTCAAATTTAGATGTTAACTTAAATGACATTTAATATATGTTTTGCCTTCTTAGGATTTGTTAGTGGTAAACGTTTTTCTAATTGCAGAGAAAAGCCAATCTTTATTTGAATTTGCATATGAGTTTGAATGCCATTTAATGAAAATCTTTAGTGTAAAATACGAGACTTATAAAGAAACCCCAAAACTAGCATTGTTGTTGGCATATTGTAATCCTTTTACAAAACGATGTCGCAATGCACGCAATCTCCATTTTTCACTTGACAGAGAAAAGTAATGCTTGTTCAATTTTACACAATATCAAGATTGTATTGTCCGTTCATTATTTCTTTTATAAAAAAAGTAACGCTCTAACAAAAAAGGGATTCCCACCTCTGGGAATCCCTTACAAATTGATTAACAAAAACCAAGTGTTAATCTTGGCTTATTAGTTATATTTTAGACGTTTCTGACATTTAAATTTATCTCCCTAAAAAAGAACTTCTCATTGTCAGATTCATCTTCATCAGTCTTGGCCTATAAAGAGCTTTGTTTTGGGCTTTATAGTAGCATCTTTTGAATACGTTTTCTACAAAAACACTACTTTATCAAAATTATCTCTTCCATGTATCTCTGTCCTTTGTAGTCTATGATAAAGTGGTATAGGCTACTCGGTAAGTTAGATATATCTATTTTTCCTAAATCAGAATTTAATACTTCAGCTCTGATTAACTCTCCATTATTGCTATAGACATTAAGTATAGGTCTTTCTGTGCTAGCATTATCTAATCCAGTCAGCTCTAACTGTACATAGTTTGCTGTAGGGTTAGGAAATATATTGATCATAAAGTCATAATCTGCTCTAGTGAAGTTTACTGCTCTAATACCAGAGTACTTGTACTCACCATCTATATCTACCATCTTGATTCTGTAGTATTGTACCACATCATTCCTTTCCATGCCAACCTCTCTATCAGAGAACTTGTAATCTTGGTCTGTATTACTGTTACCTGTAGCTTCAACTCTACCAATCTGAGCGAAATTCACTCCATCATCAGAACGCTCTACATCGAAGTGACTTCCATTTACCTCTGAAGCTGTAACCCAATCAAGATTGGCATCTCTATTTTTGAAAGGTACTGCTGTAAATGATTTTAAGATTATCGGAAGGGCTACATTAGCTTGTTTTGCAATAAAAGTATTACTTCCATCTCCGTTATTTGTAGTCTCAATATCATCATCATCAAATACACTACTAGCATCAGAGCCAGTAAAATCAAATCGATCTAAGCCTCCACCAAATAAAGACAAATAGCTTGGTGTAAAGAAATCGTTGTGCACAAGTTCTGCATCGACAGTTTCTGCCTCCATGCCCGCAACTGCATTCATCCTTATAGTCACTATTCTATAGGCTGTTCCGACTTCATAAGTACTTTCTATTTCAGTATTTAACTCTTGCCAACTGAAATGATAGTGGACATATCCAGGTTCTGCTCCCTGTGTATCAGTACCTACAAAAGTTAAGCCTCCAGCGCCCGCCAGATCTGGAAAATTTATTTCATCCGAAGTGGCTACCATATTATCAATTTTAGCTGCATCATCTGTTGACAACCGTATAAAAAATTCTGCTGTACTAAAACCTATATTCAATTCGGAATCTGGGGTTAGGTAAATAATCAAATCTTGATTATCATTATCTAAAGATGCTTTAAAATTTTGAGCACTTATCGAACCAACGAGCATACATGCTGTAATTATTATAGTATTAAATAATTTCATCTCTATTTTTTTAAAATAATTATTAAAATGCTCGCACTATTAAATTAGTATAAACACCGTCTAGTACACCTAAAAGAAATAATGCATCATTAATCGTACTAGGACCAGTCATACGAACATTTCCATCTAAATTTAAATCCTCAGTTTCATAAACATCAAACTGTGTAGCAGTATAAATACCTCCTAATTGATTTAATAATGCAAGTGCATCATTAATCGTACTAGGACCAGTCATACGAATTCCTTTATACGCAGTTGCTACCGCGGATTCACCATTCGCATTCCCACCATATACTCCATATACGCCTGTTTCTAATTCTTCTTGCTGATCACCAACTGCTTGATTTACTGCAGAAGTAAAGTCATATACTGCAGTAGTTCCTGGGCTCATAGACACTATTCCAGATGATTTTACACCTAAATGATTTCTGTGTCTTACAACTATAGTATAATTATCAAGAGTAATTCCTTCGAAACTTACTGCAGAGTTACTTCCATCAATATCAATTATATCTCCATCTCTTTGTAATAAGGCTGATCTCGTAGAAACGACTGCATCTGCACTATCTCTGATTTCAAGAAATACCCAATCTACAATATCATCACCATCAGCTTCATAGTCAAAATCTTCTAAAGCATCAACTGTCTCTCCACCTCCTCCACTTACATGAGTAAATGCAGCCATATCTGAATATGGCTCTTCCAGTGGAATAAGAGATTTTGTTCTTAGTTGATCTCTCATCAAATCCTGAGAAGCTTGATAAGGTCCTTGTAATATAATCTTAGCAGCTAAAAACGCTCTTAACAATCCACTATCTCCAATAATAACATAATCAGTATCATTCAATACAAGACCTACATTTGTTACAGAGCTAATACCGTCTACAGTAGTAGCGGCTCCTGTTGTTGCAAGTGCTGTATAATCTGTACCATTGAACTGAAATACTGCAGCATCTGTATTATCAAAAGTTGTAGTCTCGTCCGCTGCTGCCCATGAAGGAGCAGCAATAAGATCAGATCCTCCTATAACTGCTTCTGTGATTTCCCAAGTAGCGCTAACTACATCGTCTACCATAACTTCGGTCTGAGTGACTGGTGCATCATATGCATCTGTCAATACCCTTACACTGATATCATCAACTGTACCGCCTTCAGCCAATGTAATATCATTTTGAGAATCTATAGCGGCTCCCACTGGAAACTTAAATGCTGTAGATAAACCTTCTTTAGTAACCACACCTGCCCCATCGGTAACGATGAATGAATTAGTCACTGCCACGTTATCCGCTGCAGAAGTTGCACTAAGTACTAAGTTATTCGCTCCTAGTATGATTTGATTGTCATCTTCCGTAAATGTAAGATCACCATCGATATCTAAATCTGATGCTAAAGTTAGGTCTTCAGCAGTTTTCGCCATCTCTACGTCACTCAAAATTGTCGATGCCATAAAGTTAATCGTACTTGGTGTTGTTCCTGAAAACTTCAATTTAGAATCAACAGCTGATGTAAACAAAGCCGCAGCTTCACTTGTAATATCACCTTTGACTTCTATAATTCCATTATTTACGATTGATCCAGTTGTGTTCGTGATATCTGACTCTACTACTAGTGTGGCTCCAGATTGTATAGTAATTGTTCCCCCTTGATTGACTAGTTGAGCAGAGACTCCTAGAGCCATTCCAAGAAAAAGAACTAATGTTAGTAGTTTCTTCATAATTATAATTTTTAAAATAGGATCAACTTAATTTACCTAAGATATTTTCAAATTTAACTAATATCTACCTTTTTTGCACAAAAAATGAGTGAACCATGGAAATGGTTTTGTGAAATGTCGTCAAATACCTCAATTTTCTCATTTCTTTTTTAAAAAAATTCAGATGTATTTATCATCGTTGTGATTGTATAGTCCTAATCCATTGTCACAAAATTCCGTAAAATCACCGTTTAAAGATAAATATACATTGTCATATATCTGAGTATTCTATATTTCGCAATGCCATATATAATTAACTCAAATACAGCCGGAGCGGTCATTGTTTTCACCCAATAAATATTAATCAGAGGTAGATCCGCTGCTGCGCTAGGTACATCTCCAGTCAAGCTATTGCTTTCGAGATATATCGTTACTAGCTCAATTAAGCCATTAAAGTTCGGAAATGATATACTTAATATTGATGTAGGATCGATATAAAAAGAAAAGTATGCCAAAATTATGATCGTATAATATGATCCTTCATAGAATATCAAGCTGATAGAAGATGTAAATTTTGTAATGAAGGAAGGAGAGGTTTGTTTGAAGTAGGTTTTTAAGTTGGCAGTTTTAGATCGTCAAGTGGCGAAGGTTTTAGGACTTAATAGGAATACGGATTTAACGCATTAACACGTATTCTTTTCTACAATAAATACGATTTAAATTTTGGAAATAATATCATAGATATGATTGGCAATCAGGCGATCGTCAAATTGATTCATAACGATATTTCGGCCGGCTTGGCCCATAGATTTACGCTCTTCTTTTGTGAGCGAAATTATTTTTTGTATCGATTCTGCAAGGTCGTTGGCATCTCTTAGTTTGGCAAGGTATCCGTTTACTTCTACTTCTACTGCCTCACGACATCCTGCAGTATCTGTAGTGATTACTGGCTTGGCCATAGCCATAGCTTCTGTAATAGTACGCGGTATGGCTTCTCTATAAGAAGGCAAAACGACACAATCTGATTTGGATATAAACGGTCGAACATCTCTTTGGAAACCATGGTAATACACTATATCAGAATCTACCCATTCGATGAGTTCATCTTTCTCTACTGTTGCTGGATTATCTGGGTCCAATTCACCTACTAACCAAAATTGAGTTTTAGGGTGGCGTAGTTTTATTATTCTAGCCGCTTCTACAAATTCTTTTACTCCCTTATCATATAGTAATCTACCTACAAAAGTAAATACCATAGCTTCATTTACTTTCTGATTTGGATATGGATGGAAGTGTGTAGTATTTACTCCACAACCCTTAACAGATATGCCCTGGCCTTTAGTAATGATGTTTTCATTTTCGAAAAGCTCTCGGTCTTCGATATTCTCAAAAATGAATTTTTTATGATACTTACTTGTATGTTTATATAAAGCCGTTGTAACAGATTTAATAAAACCATTGTGAATAAATGCATACCCCAACCCAGTTACTATTGCGATGGAATCTACCTTAGCTCTTCGCGCTGCGATGGCTCCATAAATATTTGGTTTATTAGTAAAGTGAATCACCAAATCTGGTTTTAGTCTTTTGTACTTGCGAGTAAGCTCCGCTATGAGTACAAGATCTTTGAATGGATTTGTACTATCTCTATCCATGGATCTTAATGCGACATGCTTTACTGCAGGGTACTTTTCTTTATATTCTATATATTGGTCTACCGGTGCGATCACTATTACATCATGACCCTCTCCAATAAACTTGTCCAACAGGTTCAATCTGAAATTATGAATATTCCAGGTAGAATTGGCTACTAAAGCTATTGTCTTATATTTCGATACTGTACTCTTTGTACTCATTTTCTTCAAAAATAATATGCTGTTCTAGCTATGCATATACAGCATCTAACAATTTTTATATTCCTTTTCGTTTGCATTCTCTAATTCAAATAATTTCTGCTGTTTATTGCTTTACTTCCCCTGTCGAATTACCAGTTTTGATTGAATGGTCACCAAATACTTAAAGTCTTTTAATTATTTTCTTATGAATTCCTTAACCACATTCTTAATCTCCTGCTCATCACCCTTTGGATATATTAAAAGTGCATCTGGCTCGTCCACAACTATATAATCGTCTAAGCCTTTGATAACTAATACTTTTGCACTATCAGATCTTACGATTGTATTCTTTGTGTCTATTAGATGTGTGTTTGCTCCTATCGCTACGGAGAAATTCTGATCTTTATCCAGGAAAGCATGCAAGCTATTCCATGTACCTAAGTCGCTCCATCCGATATCAGCAGGAATGGTATATACATTATCAGCTTTCTCAAGGATAGCGTAATCCACAGAGATACTTGGCGTATTAGGATATACACGATCTATGTATGATTGCTCATCAGGAGTAGCGAATTTTGATTCGTCCTCTGTCAGCACGTTGATGATATCTGGAGCATTCAACTTAAAAGAATTGATTAGGTCTTCTGCCTTCCAAATGAATATTCCACCATTCCATAGGTAGTTACCTGCGTCTAAGTAGTTCTGAGCTATATTCGCATTGGGCTTCTCTTTAAAAGATGCAACTTTATATATCTTCTTTGACTCAGCATGATCAGTATCCGCAACTTCTATATATCCGTAACCTGTATCTGGCCTTGTAGGTTGAATACCTAAAGTGACAATAGCATTGTTCACTTCTACATATTCAAATGCTTCAGTTATCTTCTGTAAGAATGTCTCTTCCTTTAATATTACATGATCTGATGGCGCTGTGACAAATACTGCATCAGGATTAGTGGCTCTCAATCGTAATGCTGTGTATGCCACGCATGGTGCAGTATTATTTCGACTAGGTTCACAAAGAATATTTTCCGCTGGAAGTTCAGGCAAATGAAATTGTGTCAATGCCTTATACTTTTTATTAGTTACGATCAATATTCTGTCTGCTGGCACAAGATTAAGAAAACGCTCGAATGTTAATCTCAATAGACTTTTTCCAACTCCAAGGATATCCAAAAATTGCTTCGGTGTATCTTCTGTACTCGCTGGCCAAAAACGCGAACCTACTCCGCCAGCCATTATTGTTATGTATCTGTTATTTTTTTCTGACATACTTAATTCTAATTATTATAAGTTCGCTACAATTTCCACAATCCTATCCGCTGTCTTCCCATCCCATAAATCAGGAATTGCACCTGACTTCCAATCGCCGGCAATTAAATTTTGCAGATAGGGAACAATGTTATTCGGATCAGTTCCAACTATTTCATTGGTACCCATAGTAACAGTCTCGGGTCTCTCCGTACTATTTCTAAGTGTCATACAAGGCACATCTAAAACTGTAGTCTCTTCTGTGACTCCGCCAGAGTCTGTAACGACACCTGCACTATGCTTTATCATATAGATAAATTCTAAGTATGACATAGGTCCAGTAATTATCAACTTATCAAAAGAAATCTTAAGTTGATCAAACATCTTCTTGGTTCTTGGATGCATTGGGAATACAACCTTCTTGTCTCCTACATTATCATTTATTAATGATAATAATGTTCTGAGATTTTCGTAACCATCTACATTAGAAGGTCTGTGTAAGGTCATTACCAAGTACTCCTTCCTCTCCAAATTATTCTCCTCCCATAAAGCTGGCTGAATTAACCTTTCTAGATTACCTAGAAGACTATCTATCATAGTATTACCCACAAAAAATACTTTCTCCTCTCCATGACCCAAAGCGGCTAGATTACTGTTTGCAAGTGCAGTAGTTGTAAAAAAATAATCTGTTATGCTATCCGTCACCATACGATTTATTTCTTCCGGCATCTTTTCATCATTAGATCTTATTCCTCCTTCTACATGTGCTACTTTGATCCATTCTTTCTTAGCTACAATAGCACAAGCCATAGTACTAGTAACATCACCTACTACAATGCACAGTTGAGGTTTCCATTCTTTCACAGCCTCTTCATATCTCATCATGATATTAGCTGTCTGTGATGCTGCAGTTCCAGATCCAACACCTAAATTGATATTCGGTTCAGGGATATTCAGTTGAGTGAAAAAATCTTCACTCATTTTTTTATCATAATGTTGACCAGTATGAATTAATCGATATTCAATCTTTTGATCAGCTGTGGCATTGTATTTTTCAATTGCGTGAACAATAGGACCAATCTTCATAAAATTTGGCCTAGCTCCTGCTATGATGTCTATTCTATGCATTGTATAATCTTTACACTTATAATTCTTGTACCGAAAACTACATTTTCTGATCCAAGCTCTTTCCTGTTTCTCTATGCTTAAAGTCAGAAAGTTTACTTGAAATCAAAGACACTACTTTAGACTTATCCAAATCAGTAGATGCGAATAACTGTTTAAAATCATCTATCGTCTTATTCACATTATTCACATCCGGCAATTCTTTAGATTTAACTATTCCTAGTGCGGAGAATGAATCCATATCCAATGTATCTTCTTTTGTAAAAAACTCTTCAAATGATTTTTCCCCAGAAGTGTCTGTTTTGAAAAAATATACAGGATAAGATGAATCTCCAGGACTCCAATCTTTTGCAATGGATTTGGCTTCATCTTCTGAACTACAATATTGAACATCGAATCCAATCTCTTCTAAAAATTTCTCAGCTATCGCAGAAAAAGTCATCATTTGTGACTCATATAATTTTGGAAAAAATATATCTGATGTTCCGCCAAGCAAACATGCAAGCATACATAATTGGCCACTTTCCTCTGGAGAAACAAAATATCTTTTCACGTCGCTTGGAGCTGACAATGGTTGACGTTTCATAATTCGCTCTATAAAACTAGCCAATAAACTTCCATTACTAAAAGCAACATTCGCAAATCTTGCTGTAGATATCTTTAATGTCTTAGAATGTGCCATCAATACATTCTCCATCAATTTTTTGCTTGCACCCATTACATTCACAGGGTTAGCAGCTTTGTCCGTTGAAACTGAGAAAAAATGACTAGGTGGATTTTCTGATGCTAAATCAATTAGGTTCTTAGTATTAAAAACATTGTTGTTGACCATTGCCTCAATAGCTAAATGATCCTTCTCACTACGTACATGTTTATGTGCAGCAAAACAAGCCACTACATCAAAGTTCCTCTTTCGAAACATCTTAGCAAATACTTCACCTCCAAAATCGAATGGATACGTAATATACTCTACTGGCATAAATATGTCTTGACTTCGTAGGTCTCTAGTCAATTCTGTTAGTCCATTTTCACTGTAGTCAACTACTATTAAGCTAGATGGCTCAAAAGGTAATATTGCTTTTACAAATGAAGAACCAATTGTTCCTGCCCCACCTATTACCAAGACTCTCTTACCATATATCTCCTCAGTCAATTTCGATCTATTGGCTTCGATATCCTGAGAAAAGTATGATGTTTCTCGCTTAGTAATATGCTTAGCTATGAAACTATCTACATTAAAATCTAACATATAATATGACTAGCTTTTTAAATAATGAATATTTCCCTAAAACTAAAATGGTCTTTTAGGAAGGTCTTTAAAAATCTTATAATGCAATTGTGAAGAGGAAAATAGAATTACCCAAGCGGTTATAAATATTAGAAGCAAATCTGTAATCATCCCTCTATTATTAATGTACCATTTCTCCAATTTTGCTTTAAAGGGCATAATAACATCTTTATAATATTCGAATGGATCCCCTGTTTGCAAAGACAATAATGATTCTTCATCTCGAAATACAATAGATGCAATACCCGTAATGCCTGGCTTATTTGTATATATCTCTTCTCTAGTTTTTAATGGGTAAGATTCATAATGCTTCTTTACAGTTGGTCTAGGCCCTACGATTGACATATCACCCTTCAATACATTGATGATTTGTGGCAATTCATTAATCTTGCTCTTCCTCAAAAAGCTTCCAAATTTCGTTACTCTTGGATCCGACTGCAGAGTAATCATACCTGTTCCAATATTTGGACTATCTCTCAACATCGTCGCAAACTTCCAAATATCAAAATACTTATTGTTCTCTCCTATCCTCTCTTGAAAATAAAAAGAATCACCCTCTCCAGTAAATCGAAGAATAACAGAAACCACAATGAATAATGGCAACAAAGCAATTAATGTAATTAAGGCAAGAATTATATCCAGCACTCTTTTACTAAATTTATACATCATTAACTTTTCTAAGATTTTTAATTTCTCGTTTATATATTTCGATGACATGCTCTACATCAAACACATCAATAGCTCTTTGTCTTGCAGCTGCTCCCATGTCCAATCGTTTGGCATTACTTAATTCCAACATCCGTAGCATTTTCTTAGCGAGGTCATTACTGTCCTTGACCTTGCAAAGATATCCAGTTTTACTATCCACAACTACATCTCTACATCCAGGAACATCTGTCGTAATTATAGGTAGAGACATACTTGATGCTTCTATCAACACCTTTGACAATCCTTCACGATAAGAAGGTAATACTACACAATCTGATTTTTCCATTTCTTCATTTACAGCATCATTGGTTCCTATGTAATTCACAACTCCACTATTCACCCAGCTATCTAATTGGTTTTTAGATATACTCGTGGAATTACTTTCATAGAATGGGCCCAGAATTCTAAACTCTGTTTCAGGAAATAATTTTAAAACTTGTTGGGCGGCTTCAACATATTCCTGAATACCTTTATCTATTAGAAGTCTGCCGATAAATAAAAAAGCAAACCTATCATTCTCTTTTCGCTGTCTTTTATTTACAAATCTATTTGTATCTACTCCTGATCCAGGAACAAGCTTCAGTTTATCGCCTTTCGCTAATCCATTATCTATAAACAATTGTCTATCATGTGGATTCTGAAAAAAAACAACTGTCGAAAACTTCTGTGAAATGCGATATAATAATTTCGCGATTCTTGTCGAAATACTAGATGTTATAAACAAAGTCCCTAAGCCCGAAATATTGTTAATTACTGGAATTCTGAGTATACCTGCTGCCATTGCTCCATAAATATTTGGCTTTATAGCATTATGTAAAACAACATCTAATTTGAGTCGTTTGTACAATGTTATATAACTCCATAGCAACCTTAAATCAGAAAAAGGATTTTGGGAATTATTGTTGATCTTGGTTTCATGAAATTCCATCCCTTCATTACTCAGTAAATCAGAATAAGCGTCCTTACTCGCTGTTACAAAAATTTCATGACCCTCACTTTGAAGTGATTTTAATAAATCTAACCTGAAATTATAGATACTCCAGGAAACATTTGATGAAAACAATATTCTCATTTACTTAGTATTAAGTCTAATGATTTAGGAAAGATATACAATTATATACATAAATGACTTTAGGTCTTTTTAATTGATTTAATAATTTTGGCTGGTATCCCCGCCGCTATTGAATTCTCCTTTATTGATCTAGTTACTACAGCTCCAGCTGAAATAACACAATCTTTCTCGATTTCTACATTTTTCAAAATTCTGACTCCAGCTCCAATCCATACATTATTGCCTATTTCGATTCTACCAATAACAGGATTGGCATCTTTAAATGATGAACTGTTTGAATAAATATCATGATCATAACTCAGCATAGAAACACCATGAGAAATCGCAACGTCATTTCCAATTTTGACTCCTCCGTACGCATTTATATATGTCATTTCATGAATGGAAACATTAGTTCCAATTGACAAATTATTTATATTCTTGAGGTATACTCCAGGAAAAACGATAACTTTTTCACCACATGATTTGGCCAAACGATATACAGCTAAATATCGAACCCCAAAACTTAAATACCCATCTCCATATCTAAACCATCTTAATAAAAAACTAGATAGCCATTTAGGTGTACAACTCCAAACAGAAATGAAAATTGGTCGAATAATCAAAAGGAGACGAACTAGTGGAGTTTTTGATTGCATTAAAGAGTTATTGCCTGTCTATAAAATTCTGTTCTTTTCTGATCCAGATTAACCTTAGAATACTCCTTAGCTTTATTGAAGTTATTCAAAGACTGTTCCATAGCAATACTTGATTCTTTCAATTCCAAGACTAATTCGGTAAGACGATTATAGTCATCCTTTTCATGAAGAACCTCTTCATCTAAAAGTTCTGGAATACCTCCTACATTAGCCCCAACACAAGGGCATGCTCTACTCATTGCTTCTATTAGGGCCCGAGGTAGCCCTTCAACTCTACTTGGGTGAAGGTAAATATCAATACTATCTAGCCATGCAAAAATTCCATCTGGATGAGATAAGGTACCTATAATTTTAACATATTGAGACAAATTATGTTTTTTTATCAAATTGACTATTTCATCAGAATCTCCTCCTCCTACAATTTCTAAAAAATAACCTTTATGGCCTAAATCAATCAGATTAGACATGGCCTTTATCGCAGTATCAAATCCTTTGTATTTAGAGCCCAATGCTCCTATCATTCCCAATTTTATTCTGTCACGTGTGTCATCCATAAATATCTTGCGCTTATCCAGAAAAGTATCATCGATGACTATCTCAACATTAGAACAGTTAATTTGATTATTAGCTTTAGAGGGGTATCTACCTTGAAGAAAAGAGCTTGTCACGTAAAGAACATTATTCGAATGCCACACACTCTTCTTTGTCCAATAAAACATTGGATAAGAAATCAGTAATCCTTGTAAGCCACCATAAAGTTTATAAGAATCATTTGCACATCCCACTACTTCAATAGCATAAGGAATATTTTTCTTTTTCGCAATTTTCAATCCTAAAAGGCCCATCAAAGATGGTAACCTAAGTATAGCGAAATCAAATTGAGAGATCACTTCTGACAACAATTGATAGTTTTTAGAGTAATTAGAATACTTTAATTTCGCTAAATCTTTCATTGGAAAATATTGGATCTTACTTCTATCACCAATTAAAGTCAAATTTTCAGTATAACTATCATCCTTTAATCTTGTTGCAAAAGCTATTGAATCAAATACACTTAAATATCTATTTACCACACCTTTATTTATTCCTCCGTTAGAATAAAGTTTATTATCCCTTACACTGATTTTATGGTCATGAATAAAAATCGCTTTCATACTATCGTAATTCTTGATAAAACTGATTGAATCTCATCATAGGATCATATTCCCTCTTTGCCCAATCTTGCATTTCACTGACATCATACAGACTACCTTCGCTAATTACTTGTTCTATTACTTTGACAAATCCTGCTGTATCATTTGCTGACTTCAAACAAAAGTGTATCGATTCTGGCACTGATTCTAAAATAGATGGAATTTTACTTGCCACTATAGAAACACCATACACTATTGCTTCCAGCAAGGCATTTGGTTGACCTTCATTAAAACTTGGGAAAATAAATAGATCTAACAAGGAAAGTAATTCCGGTATGTTTTCTAGATATCCTACTATTAAAATCTTATCCTCAAGATTTCTTTCTCTAATAATTGGACCTAAATTTTCTTCAAGATCTTTGCCTGCTAATACGAAGTAAACATTTTTACGATGTTTACATATCTCAGTAGCAACATTAATAATCAATTGATGATTCTTGACAGGCCGATAGTTGCCAACATGACCAATAAGAAATCTATCTTCAGGAAATCTTTTTTTCAGACTTTGAGAAAAAGAAGTTATATTCCCTTTAGAACTTGTTATTCCATTATAAATAACTTCATAATTTTCTTTTTCTTCCTCCCAATTAGAATGAAAGTAGTTTAATGCTGATCTAGAATTAGACAAAATCTTAGTGGAATAATACTTAGTAAGTCGTTTCGAAATTGCTACATATATATTCTTGAAGAAGGATGAGTCAAATTGATACTTACTACTCCGATAGAAGACTAGTCTTTTCTCAACCTTTGCAATATTTCCTAAAAACATTACTAAGCCAGCAAAATCACCGGTAAAATCACAAATCGAATAAAACTGCTCTTTTCTCAAAAAAGAAACGAACTTAAACGCATGAATTATCGAAAAATATTTTAAACCTAGTGAGATTACCTTAACTCCCTTATCTGAAAACTTTGAGGCAAATTCACCTGTTATCCCTAACTTACACAATATAGTTATATCTAAGCTATTCTTATAAACATCTATGAACCTTAATATATAATTCTCAATTCCCCCTATGCCTCTAAGTGAGGTTACAACAAAAAGCACTTTAGTATTCGAAGAGGGTTTTGAATTCAATTAGTCAAAATTATTAATCTTTGAAAAAAGTAGGATAAAGGCACATAAATAATTATCATTTTATATCATTACCAACCTTATTCAGTTTGATGGCTTTAGCATTTTCATACTTGACCAAGCAATGATTCCTAGAATTCGAAGATGAACACTATAAAATAATTTCATTATTATTGAAATCCAGTGTACTATATTCACCATTTCTCAAATTAATGATCCAATTTTTATTATCGAAATAGTTATTACTTATATTTATTTTAAATCCGGACTGTTCCTTGATATAAAAAAATTCAGGCTGGCTGGTTTTATTATTAAAAACATTATTCATGAACGTCCATTGACCATTTAATATTGATGATTTGTATTTTTCAGCATTAGCCGAGGAGGTAGCAACCGCGACAATACCACCAGCATCAATTGTATTAACTTTAAAAAGCAAATCCTGAATACCGCATAAATAGACACTATACTTATTACTTTTACGTCCTAATATTTTAATTCCCCAGCACTCTACATTATATAGTCCCCTAAAATTAAGCGTCGTATAAATCGTAGATAAATTGAATGTATTATCAATTACTACGACAAATTAATATGTGTTACTGAGATATTTCTTCAAATTAAACAATCCTGAGTAATACACCAGACTACTTGATTCATCCCATGTATGAGTAATTACATTATTAGAGAACTCATAATAAACATTTCTCGTTACTAACCTTGCTTTTGAATCCGTATTAGGCTTAGTTCTAATTATACCACCTCTAGAAATATTTAAATTGTTATTAGTAAAATAAACATCTCCCTCATACTGAAAAAGGTCAAAAAATTCTTCATTCAGATCCCCTCTAAAAGCATTGTTTTTTATAAATGTCTTATCCGTTCCTAAATCATTTTTGATAGCACCATCAATTCCATGAATAGAAAAATTGGAATTCAAGATATTCAATAAAGACGCATGCACCTGAATAGTTGCAATTGGAATATTTTCTAAATCATTTCCGAAATCTAAACTACAGTTATCTATTATCAGTTTCTTAATCGGAATTCCATCTAATAAATAATCTTGATATATTATTGTCTGATTATTAAATGAACAGCCAAAAATTTTTACTGCCTCTGTATATTGCTTGTGAATCCGAATTCCATAGTTCCATTTTTTTTTGTCAGATCTAAACTCCAAACCACTAATACTTACACTTTTCCATTTTTAATATTTAACATTCCCATTTTAATTGAGCCATCTTCACTCTTTACATCAATATTGTTGATCAAATATACTTCTGAACCTAGTTTCTAAATTCCCTTCGGAATAAAAATTTTAGTATGTGCATTGAGAACTTTCTGTATAATTCGTTTATCATTAATATCACATAATCCAAAAGCCCCCACTTGATTTACCATAACGAATGAATCAACACTCAATACTAGATGAGCGTACTTCCGATCCTTATGTTTTATAACAGTCAAATCATTTGCTCTGCCAGACTCTTTTACCTCGTATTGCATAGCTCCAATATCTCCTTTCTTATAAAATCCTCTAGCATTTATTATTTGCCCTTCATTAGCCTTGGGCGTTTTAATATCTCAAAACTTATCAACATACAAATCCCCAGTTGTCTTTAGATCTTTATTACAGGAGCATTGGCAAAGAAAAAGAATCGAAAATAAAAATAATAATTGTTTCAATGGACTATTAAATAAATCACGAATTAACTGTTTTTATTGATTTGGGATTTCTACCCAATATCTCAAATAAGTAATGATTTGCCAAAAGAAAAAAATAGACTTGAAATATTCTCTGTAAAAATATTAGAATACTCGATCTTCCAATATAGAAAGCACCTGTTAAATAGATCAAAGCAGTCAACCAAAAGAATAATGATACTGAACCACCATAAGTTAGAGTAAAATCTGCTCGACTTGCAAAAATTCCAAATAAAAACAAGCCTACAATTACACCGTACACCCCAAAATCGAGATACAAATCCGCAGTAGAAGATCTTCCATCCCCATATTTTGGATCATCTCCTTGTATCAAATAGGTTATAAAATTTGAGCTCCCATCGTACTTTTTATGTCCCTTACCCACATATTTATTATAAAAACCACTTAAAAATGGAATACTTGAAACAATTTGCTCCATTTGAAAATACCCATAATGGTAATCATATTTTGAGGGTACATTCGCCACTACATGATTTAAGCATCTCACTGAAAATGCCAACTCAACAGTTTGAGACAAGGGAATAACTCCACCTTTAAAATTAGTGTTACGTTTTGAATCATCAGATAAAACGGATTGAACACGTGTTGCAAAATCCTTCTTTCCTGTTTTAGTTCTCACTTGACTTAAAATAGAAAAAACAAAAGAAGATACAATAAAGAAAACTGCCATTTGCAGAAAAGTGATTCTTTTCCATCTGATAAAATACAATCCAAAATACATCAATCCAAACATCATAATTGGGCCTCTGTCTCCGACAAAAAATGAGAATAAAAGGTGCCAAAATACAATCATTGTAAGGGATACACCCATTAAACTAATATACTTTGAAAAAGAAATAGTTTTAAGTTGCAACGAATTGATATAATATAATCGCAAGCCAATGGCACCCAATAAACAATTATTGAAAACAGTTGAAAAATAAGATGATACTGCCATTTCATCTCCCGCTGAATATACTCCATATTTGTACGATCCAGATGTTACTATAAAACCAATATATGATAAATAACAAATTGTAAGGATAGGCCAATAATATGAATTTAACCTTAACAACCCAAATTGCCTAGATTGCCTAGATTGATTTATATCAGTATCAAGATTCTTTCTCCTTAAAAGAATATATCCAATATAAAAGGATATCATTCCCAAAACGGAAATTATAACGGACTTATTTGGCACACTTTTATTACTCCAAATAAACCATTGAAAATAGCTATTCTTCATTTCAAATCCCAAAACATGAATTAGCGGAAGTTGGAATTGAACTACAGAATAACTAATTACAAATAATACAAGAATTGAAATCCACGGGATTAATTTCTGCGTTCTTTTAATGTAATAAAAAAACAATAGCGTCGCCCCTAGATAAATAAAAAGAGAGTCACGCATAAATATTTGATTCATATTACCTGGCTCAAAAACATACCTAATAAGTGAAACAACAAATAACAATATAAGAAGCAAGCATATCGTAAACCTGAAACTTGACTTCCTTCTTCCTTTTTCGCGACGTAATACTATGGGCATCAAAATTATTGAATCGTGGATTTACTTAAACGGAATTGTTGTCGTCTACCATGCACCCAATTTTCTAATGAAATAAATTTTCCATCCTACTACACCAAGAACATTAGAGAACATAGTAATTAAAGAAAATACTGCTATTGCCATTAGAGAAGTAGAAAATTTGGCCAAAAGAATTAGAATGATTCCACGTACAACTACAAGAAAAGCATCCAAAATGAAAATTAGTTTTTGTTTTTCAAGAGATAAAAAAAGTGAACGAGCAGGTCCACCAATGATAGTTGTCCCATACCAAAGAACCATCCAGCTAGCAAATTGTCCTGCCATTTCCCATTCTACACCAAATACAAATTTGAATAAAACTGAGCCGTAAAAAAATACAATTATCGTAGGAAGCACCACCACAGCGCTAAGTGCATAAATAGTTTTTGTATACAATTTATCAATAGCTGAAATATCATCTACTATTTCCGCAACTTCTTTAAAGAAAACTCGTCTAACAGAAGAGCCGATTAGCATGGCCGGTAACTGCACCAATTTGATAGCAAAAAAATACGCTCCCACCACGCTCATAGTAAAATAGTATCCTAGCACAAAAACTGGTAGTTGGCCTGACGTTAAATTTAACAAACTTTGCGGAGCTGTATAAATGGGGAATTTAATATATCTTTTAGCCACCTTTTTAAGTCTAGAAAGTTCTATATTACTAATTTGAAAAAACGACTTTTTTTGATAAAATATATACGCAACAGGAATTAAAACTCCGAAGACATTTCCAAATAACAACCCTAATGTAGATCCACTTATTACACCTATTAACAATTGAACTGAAACATGCGAAACTCTTTTCAGAATTTGAACTTTAGCCATTTCTTTGTACTCTTTCTCTCTATTATATCGAGAGTACAATGAATTATACAATCCAGAAAAGAAAATAATTACTATTGCCCAAGGAAGCAATCTTACGACATCAGGTTTGCCGTCAAGAGTAGAAAGCCATAGGGAAGAAGTTAAAATCCCAATTCCCGAAATAATTGTTACACCAACTAAAACAATATGAGATAGTAATTGCAGAGCCTCAACATCTTTATCATTATTCTCCAATACAATTGCCATCTCGTATTTCAGTGAACCTACCAAGGACACTATTCCTGTCACTGCCAAAATAGAACCAAGAATACCAAATTGATCCGGAGTATACAATCTGGACAAAATTGGGGAGGCCAATATTCCAATTAACTGAGCTATACTAGTACCACCTACTAATAAAGCTAAGCTCTTGGCTATACTAGACCTAAATATATTTTTAATACTAATTAAATTATTGTTTTGTTGGAACTATACTCTTAAATTCCATTATTATTGCTGCGTAAGTAAAAGTCTAGGATACATTCTCCTTATATACTTAAGTCAATAGATTACTCCTTTTTCTTTAATAAACCTTTAGACATTCTTTTCAATTCATTCACAAAATATGTTGGTTCATACATACCAAGCTTCAACCTATCAACAATCTTTCGATAAAGCATTTTATAATGCATAAACTTAGGAGAATTAAAAAATCTACTACTTATTTTCTTCGTATTACCACTCCAATCTACTCTATAGGTTATAGTTCCAGAAACATTTTTAAATCTATCATACATCGACCTAAATACAGGAGATACGGGATCATCAACTACTTCAATTACAAGGTCTTTCTTCGAGAATTTTTGATCCTCAAGCCCTATTGCATTAGTCTTATAATAATACAATTTCACATCTCCATCTTCTCCGAAATGATCCACGACTATCGATTTAGAATCATCCTGAATTATTAATGTTATACTTAACTCCGGAAATTTAGATTTTAACACCTCAACAACTGTTTGGTATAAATAGGATTGACTAAATGCAATTACATAACATGTACTAATTTCTTTACTAGACTTAAATCCTTTAACAAAACTATCTTCTAATTTCTCATAAGTACTTTCTTTTTGAAGTTTTAATATTTTTTCATTTTCATTTATGAAATAGTTTCTGAAAAACACTAAAACTTCTTTATTCTTCGGATCGTCAGCAATGTTATTGACTTCTTTAGGATCATTTGCTGTATCATATAACTCCTCCTTCATATCATGATGTTGGACTATATAATGGTAATTCTGTCTTTGCAATGAAGTATTTCGATCTAACTGTAGTGAGAACCTTGCATCACTTCTAATTACTCTATTCTCAAAAAAGTCCGTATCCTGTTCATCAATAAGAGGGATTAAACTTTCTCCAAAAGGTGATAATTTCTTCTCAAAAGGCAAATCAATATCCAAAATATCCAATAGAGTTGGCACAATATCTTCAGTGCTCACTAAGGTATCAATATTCTTAGGTTTCATTCCCGGGTAATGAATTAAAAAAGGAACATTAATATTATCATTAGTTAGAATTATATCATGTCTCAAACCAGCTTGCTTCAAATCCCATCCGTCTGATACTAAACCTCTTTCTCTATCAGGATATCCATGATCCGCCGTCAAAATAATTATACTGTCATCAAATATTTTCCTTTCCTTAATATTTGCAATCAAATCTTTAACTTCATTGGACATATTTGGGTCCAACCTAGTATTATACCACAAAAAATAAAAGCTTGGATCCTGCGGTTTAGAATCCAACAAATTATAAAATATTTTAGTCACTTCAGAATTGGGCCAACGCATCATTGTTGGCCTTACATCTTTTGTTAAAAACGAATTGTCAATTGGATCAACCAAATCAGTCAACATTGTCCTACACTCTCTTGCATTCAATATTGAATAATTCTTATATCCATTATATTCCAAAATATCTTTTATTGTCCAGTAATTATCGTTATCAAATTGAAACTGGGAATAATTACCTGCCAAATAGTATGATGGTATTCCTGTAAAAAAATTTACAGCACTCATTATTGAACTAGGTGCAGAAACCATCATATTGCCAAATGATGTGAATTCATTTTCCAATTCATACATTATATCCAATTTGTCTCTGTCATCTGTACCACTTTGATAATTCCGCACGCAATCGACAACAATCCAAATTATATTTTTCTTCTTTTTTCCCATTTTACAAATTTAATGAAAACAACTATTACTAATTGCTTCTATAGTTTTGGTAAAAATAAGAGATTATCCTTTTGTTCTCTTTTGCAATAAGATTTCATTTATTAATGTCGAGGAAGTTCCTTTTGTATAAGGGAAATAAACTATTTTAACATTGACTTCTTTAAACTGTGCATCCAGCTTATTCCATTTTTCACTTTTAAACCAATCGTCACCAACAAACATCACATCATATTTTAGTTTTTCCCATAGCTTATATTTGTCCATATCTTCTTGCGCCACTACAGCATCAACATATTCAATACTTCGAACAATTTCCATACGTTCAGTAAAGGGAATGACAGATTTCTTGTTCTTATATGCTACCAATTCGTCCGTTGTTACACCAACAATTAATTTATCACATAAGGACTTCGCGTTCCGTAGCATATTTAAGTGTCCGATATGAAAAAGATCATACACACCAGAAGTGTATCCAATAATCGGTTTGTAATTCATCAACTTTTTCTTTAAAAATATTTTCTATTAAATAATTCAGCATTTATTAACATCCAAATTTTCATTGCAAATCCATGGTTCTTAAACATTCTCGGTGAACCAAGCCATTCTTCAATTCCTTTGGTATTAAATTGACCTCTATCTCTTGTTTGTTGATCCAGCAAGATCTCTTTGGCGTAATCTTTGAATTTTCCTCCAAACCAACTATTCAATGGAACTGGGAAACCCATTTTCTTGCGATATAAAATATTATCAGAAAGCATGGGTTCATATGCCTTCTTCAAAATATACTTCGGTGTATCATAATTTTCTGATATTTCATTACCCATCAATAAACGAGCTGCAAACTTGTCTTTTTCTGAGTTCCACTTCAACTTATATTTAACTGGAATAGTAAACGCAAATTCCACCAATCGATGATCTACAAAAGGAACACGTGCCTCAACAGATGCCGCCATTGTTGTCATATCCACGCGATTTAATAATCCTTGTAAATGGACTCGCTCAAAAGAATACATCATCTTATTATAGTACGACTCATCTTTAACTTCTTCAAAACACTTACTAAAATGTTCTTTCAATCGATTTTCATTAGTTCTGCCACTGATATTAGGTAAAAGCAAATTCTGTTTGTCTTCCACAGAGGTATAGGTATACAGATAATAAAAATGCTCTAATAGTGTATCAAATGTTTTTCCTCCATACCGTTCAGAAAAATTTTTCAAAAAAGTAGACTTTTCTGCCTCAGAATATTTCTCTGTTTGTATTTTATTGAATTGTTCATAATCATGTGGTGATCGGAAGATTCTACCATAGCCACCAAATATTTCGTCTGCACCCTCGCCCGATAAAACTACAGTAATGTATTTCTTTAATTCCTTCGACATTAAATATAAAGGCACCTCATTAGGCACAGATAATGGTGCATCTTTATATCCAATAAGTTTTTCCATCGTTTGGATATAATCATTACCTGAAAGAATTATCTCTCTGTGATTAGTTCTATACTGTTCAGCTACTTCATTCGCATAAGCAAATTCATTGTATCCTTCCTCTTCAAATCCTATAGTAAATGTATTAATCGGTTCGGCTTTGTTTTTTGCCATTATAGCCGTAACAGCACTTGAATCAACTCCACCAGAGAGGAAGGAACCAATTGGCACATCGGCTATCATTCTATATTTCACTGCCGATTCTAAAATTTCTCTAATCCCATTAAAGTAAAATTCCTCTCCCTTATCTATTTCTTGTTCTTTTAATTTGTCATTAAATTGCCAATACCTTCTAATGCTTAAATCACCATTTTGACTAATATGAATTAGATTACCTGCGGGTAAAGAATTAATTTCTTTGAAGTAAGTATCATTTAAAATTGGGTAACGAAAAGACATATAAGAAGATAAAGCCGATTCGTTAGCCTCAAAAGTATGTTCGTTTTCTAATTTAAGTATAGATTTAATTTCTGAAGAGAAAGTGAAATTGCCATTGTTATGATAATAGAATAACGGTTTAATACCCAATCTATCTCTAACTATATATGCTTCGTTATTTCTGAGATCATAAACCGCAAACGAAAACATTCCAATAAGCTGATGAATACATTCAATTCCATATTCAAAATAAGCATGAAGTAGGACTTCGGTATCAGAAGAAGATTTAAAATGGTGACCCTTGCTAATTAAATTAGTTTTAATTTCTTGATAATTATAAATCTCTCCATTGAAAATAATCGTTACCATACCATCAACAGAGGTCATTGGTTGTTTACCTCCCTTAGAAAGGTCAATTATAGATAATCGCCTTTGACCAAAAATGAAATTATCCCCCTTTAAGATGCCTTTATCATCTGGACCACGATGCTCCATTAACGATAAAGCTTCATCAAATTCACTAATTGTTGTTGAACAACTAATAGAAAATATTTTACCTAATATTCCACACATGTAATACTTTCTTTTACTCTAAAACCTTACGAGAAATTTAATTGAACAGGGAACAGTCACTGAATCTAAACTATATTAGATCTATACCAATCATAAGCACTTTTCAGGCCTTCATCTATTTTAAATCTAGGACTATAATCAAGATGAGTTTGAATCTTCGAAATATCTGCTAAACTATGAAGTACATCACCAATTCTTGATTCACCATAATTAGCATTCACGGTTGTACCTGATGCCTCCTTGATATACCCCCAAAGTTCATTCAAAGTAGTTCGCTCACCACAAGCCACGTTATATATTTGATTTACAGCTTCATTATTATCAACAAAGAGTCCTCTAATATTAGCCTGTACAGCATTATCCACATAAGTGAAATCTCTACTATAAGATCCATCTCCGTTTATAGTTGGAGCATTATTCTCCAATGCCGCTTTGAAAAATAACGGAATTACCGCTGCATAGGCTCCATTAGGATCTTGTTTTGGACCGAATATATTAAAGTACCTCAATCCAATAAATTCAAAATCGTAGGTTCTAGCAAAAACATCTGCATATAATTCATTTACATACTTAGTGATCGCATAGGGAGAAAGTGGCATTCCTATGGAATGCTCTACTTTCGGTAAGCCAACGCTATCTCCGTATGTAGAAGAAGAAGCTGCAAAAATCACTCGACTTACATCAGAATTTACAACTGCTTGAAAAATATTTAACGTGCCTCCAATGTTGACATCATTTGAAGTAATAGGATCTTTAATACTTCTAGGTACAGAACCCAATGCCGCTTGATGACTAATTAAATCAATTCCTTGACATGCAGTCAAGCAAGTATCATAATTCCGAATATCACCTTCAATAAATTCGAAATTTTCATTATCCAAAAACTCCTCAATATTCTTTTGAAAGCCACTTGATAGATTATCTAATACCCGTACTAATCCAACTCTATCATCATTGAGAAGGGCCTCTACCAAGTTGGATCCAATGAATCCAGCTCCTCCAGTTACTAAAACGTTTTTCTTCTTAGTCAAGATATTATTATTTTGATTAGTAATTAAAGTCTCGCGTCAACGATTTTTTTGTCAAAAAATCCTTTTACATCATACAGTACAAATTCTGACTTTTGCAATACATCCAATTCTAGATTCATAAATTCCCTATGCGCAACAGTTAATATAATTGCATCATACTTCCTATCTGATAGTTTATTCAGTACATCTATTCCATATTCATGTCTAACTTCATTCTTAGATGCCAAAGGATCAAATACATCAACATTAATATTGTAAGTCAACAATTCATTGTAAACATCTATTGCTTTTGTATTTCTAATATCAGGACAATTTTCCTTGAATGTAATTCCCAACATCAAAACATTGGAATTTTTCACTTTAATATCTTTTTTAACCATCAGTTTCACCACTTCGCTTGCCACATATTTACCCATGGTATCATTCAATCTTCTACCTGCCAAAATGATCTCCGGATGATATCCTACTTCTTGCGCTTTTTGTGCTAAGTAATATGGATCAACTCCTATACAATGTCCTCCTACAAGGCCTGGGCGAAATGGTAAAAAATTCCATTTTGTTCCAGCGGCTTCAAGTACTTCATGAGTGTCAATTTCCAACAGATTAAATATTTTGGATAGCTCATTGACAAAGGCAATATTAATATCACGTTGACTATTCTCAATTACCTTGGCAGCTTCAGCAACCTTTATTGAACTTGCTTTAAAAGTTCCAGCAGAGATGACAGACTTATAAATTTGGTCTATGACTTCTGCAATTTCTGGTGTCGAACCAGAAGTGACTTTTAATATCTTAGTAACCGTATGTTTCTTATCTCCTGGATTTATTCTCTCAGGACTATAACCACAGAAGAAGTCTTCATTATATATTAAGCCCGACACATTTTCCAAAATAGGGACACATTCATCTTCAGTAACCCCAGGATAAACTGTTGATTCATAAATAACGATGTCGCCTTTCTTAAGAACTGAACCAACAGTTTCGCTTGCTTTATATAAAGGAGTTAATATCGGACGATGATGTTTATCTGTTGGAGTTGGAACCGTAACAATAAATACATTACAATCTATCAAAGAATCAATATCTGTAGTGATTTGAAGTCCAACTCTAATATTTTCTCTATCTAAATCTCCATCATGAATAACAGACTTCAATAACTCATCTTCGACTTCTAATGTACTATCTGTACCACTGTTTAATTCGTTTACTCTGGATTGATTAATATCAAAACCAACAGTTGAATACAACTTCCCAAGTTCAACAGCAAGTGGCAGTCCTACATATCCTAAACCAATTATCGCTATTTTTTTATTTTCAATTAAACTGTTCATTAATCCTATAAATTTATTTCTATTTCAATTTTCTCATTTTAAAAATACCACCATCTATTTCAATAATGATATACAATAACTCTGTTAAATATTAATTTTTACTATCCAAAAAATTAATTTGCCTCTTGCATAGTTTCTCTATAAATTTTTTTAGAAAGAACAAAAAAGACAGCAATAAATCCACCCAAAATTAGGCCCTTTAAAATCTCTATTAGGGCTGATGATACTGTAGGTGATAGTGGACTAAAGGGAGTGTCAATAGCCATAAAAAGAGGCTGCATATCTTTTAAGTTGACATCAGTCATTTCTTTATTCTTCATGATTTCTGCGTAAGCAAAACTTAAAGCAGAGCTTTCTTGAGACAATATTCGACTGGGTACAAGCGCTTGATTACTAACCACCCTTCGGTTTCTATCTTCAAATTTTGCCAATTGTCTAATCTTGCTTTCATTCAGTGCTTTAATCGAATCAGCTTTCATCGTCAATATATCAGCTAATTGTTTTTGATTTAAAAATATTTCCTCTTCGAAAAAATGCTTTATCTCATTATACAAAGTAGTCGTAACCCCTAAACTAATTTTCTCGCTAATTGCTTCAGTTCCTATAGAATATATACCAGTGTCTTCATCAAGATCAAATGTTGTGAGAGGAATTATATTCTTACCTCCCCATAGTATTTTTTTAAGCCGTTTTATGGCCTTTCTCTCAAATTCACTACCAGTAGTACTTATCTTTTCTCCAAACTTAAAATTTTCAAATTCAACATTATTTTCACTCCATTTATTCACCAATTCATATTCTTTAAGAATTGAATTTGCGATACTTTCATTTGAATCCAGTTTTTTTGACAAAATTTTCAAAAGAACATCAGTCGACTTACCTACTTCAATAATTTTGTAAGGATTCACTTTCCCTCCTTTTTTTATTCCAAAAGATCCCAAAAGACTACTCAGACCTCCTCCTACGTTATTTTGACCTTCTACAACAAATCTTAGTTCACTATTATAAGTCGGTATATGATTAATATGTTTCAAAAAGAAACCTAGCGCAAAGAGTAAACTTATCAAACCGATAATCAACCAAGAATTCAATATTTCTATTGTAAATTCCTTGACTTTCAATATTAGGTCCTTTAGCGTTATTTCATCGCTATCTATATATGTATTCTCCTGCATGTTTTAATATTATTACCCTAGCGGATTGATTCAATTTGAAAGAGCGAGTTTTAGCCTTCAACTGAATGTTACTGTAGGAAATGTCTAAATTTGTTTTTCTTCGTACGAAGATATTCAATATTCTCTTTTCTGGCTTCAATATTGAGATCGATTCTGGAACGTACTTCAATAGAAGAGGATCCGTCAAGCGCCTTAATCTTTTCCGGATTATTAGTTATAAGATTAATATTAGAAATATTTAAATCTTGTAGTATTAAAATAGCGTCTTCATAAGTACGGTCATCATATCCAAAACCCAATACCCTATTCGCCTCTGCAGTATCAAACCCTTCATCCTGCTTGACATATGCATGCAATTTGTTTATTAATCCTATCCCTCGTCCTTCCTGTCTCAGGTAGATTAGTACACCAGTATTTTCTCCTATATACTCCAGAGACAATGAAAGTTGTTCACCACACTCACATCTATAACTACCAAAAACATCACCTGTCATGCATTCAGAATGAACTCTTACATTGACCACGTCATCAAAATTAGTGTCTGGATGTACAAGTGCAAGGTGGGGCATCAATTCATTAGAATCCTTAGCGTATGCAATGATATTCAACTTACCATATGGTGTAGGTAGTCCTACTTGAATCTGATTTTCTAATTTGCTTATCATTTCTTCCAACTAATTTAAATCACCATCCCTACTCCTACAGTATTATTACTGACTTCATCGATTAAAATAATACTTCCAGTGATTCGATTTTGTTTATATGAATCTAAAAATAATGGCTTCGTCGATCTAAGCTGTACTCTTGCTATGTCATTGGCTTTTATAACTGGATTAGCTTGATCTCTACTGAGTGTTTTTATATCCAATTTATACTTTATTTCTTTGATGATACATCTCGCTTCTTGCGTACTATGTCTAATAACATATTTACCCCTTAGCAACAAAGATTTATTATTATCAAACCAACATATCATTACATCTACGTCTTGTGTGACTTCTGGCTGATTGTTAGGCCTTACAATCATATCACCTCTACTGACGTCTATATCATCTTCCAATAAGATTGTCACTGATTCAGGCGGAATTGCATCTGTCTGATTTCCCTTTGGCCCTTGTATAGATTTAATATTGCTATGAAATCCAGATGGTAAAGCTACAACTTCGTCTCCTACTGAAAAGGTGCCTCCTGCTACTCTACCCGCATATCCTCGGTAGTCATGATATTCGTTACTATATGGTCTAATAATATACTGCACCGGAAATCTATTATCTATCAAATTGTGATCACTTGCAATATGCACATTCTCTAAGTAATACATCAAAGTAGATCCTTCATACCAACTCATATTCATTGATCTACTTACGACGTTATCTCCATTGAGTGCAGAAATTGGAATAAAACTTACATCTACTACATCCAATTTACTCGCGAATTGCTCAAATTCAGTTTTGATTTTATCATACTGCTCTTGAGAATAATTTACCAGATCCATTTTATTGATACACACCACTAAATGTGGTATCTGTAGCAAAGAAGATATTATTGCATGGCGTTTGGTCTGCTCTATCACACCATTACGAACATCAATCAAGATTAGAGCCACATTGGCAGTACTCGCTCCAGTTACCATATTCCTTGTGTACTGAATATGACCAGGCGTATCTGCTATTATAAATTTTCTTTTAGGTGTAGAAAAATATCTATATGCCACATCAATCGTAATTCCCTGCTCCCGTTCCGCTTTTAGACCATCCGTTAATAAAGCCAGATTTACCTCCTCTTCACCACGCCTTTCACTTACTTTCTCTATAGCTTCATACTGATCTTGATAGATAGATTTAGAATCGTATAACAATCTACCAATAAGCGTAGACTTACCATCATCTACAGATCCTGCAGTCGTGAATCTCAAAAGACCATTATCATTTTGAATTCCTTTCACTTTTTTTAATCGTTTAAAAGTATCCTAATTTTTTTCTATCCTCCATACTTGACTCACTTCTCTTATCGTCAGTACGCCCACCTCTTTCTGTCATTCGAGTAGTAGAAACTTCCTTAATGATTTCCTCTACCGTAGTAGCATCAGAGCGCCAAACACCCGTACATGTCATATCACCTATAGTTCTACATCTAACCATCTCTTTAAATACTTCCTCCTCTGGCCTTTTATTGATATACTCACAATCTGCTAGCAATGTACCATCACGTTCAAATACCTCTCTCTCATGCGCAAAGTACAATGAGGGTAAAGGGACTTCCTCCTGCGCCAAATACTGCCAGACATCCAACTCTGTCCAATTTGATATAGGAAATACTCTAAAATGTTCGCCCATATTTTTGCGACCATTAAATAGATTCCAAAGTTCTGGTCTTTGATTTTTAGGATCCCACTGACCAAATTCATCTCTATGCGAAAAGAACCTTTCTTTTGCTCTAGCTTTCTCTTCATCTCTCCGCGCTCCACCAAGAGCCGCATCATAATTTCCATTTTCTATTGCTTCCAATAGTGCAGTAGTCTGCAATCCATTACGGCTTGCATTAAATCCTTTTTCTTCAGCGACCAAACCTTGGTCGATAGCATCTTGTACTGATCCGATCACAAGCTTTGCGCCGAATTGCTTTACTAGCTTATCTCTATATTGAAGCGTCTCGGGAAAATTATGTCCAGTATCTATATGTAATAATGGAAAAGGAATCTTGGCAGGAAAAAAAGCCTTAAAGGCCAAGTAGACCATTAAAATACTATCTTTTCCACCAGAAAACATCAACACAGAATTATCAAACTGTGCAGCTACTTCACGCATGATGTAGATAGACTCTGACTCTAACTCCGATAAATGATTTACTATTCTCATCTTTTAATAGATTCTATATCTTGTATTAATCATCTAAACTATGAATTAGTCTATTGATTAAATTCGTTCGCAACTCACTATAAAATACCTAGGCGTAAAACTTCTCAATAATGGCTTAAAGCCAATCTTATTGCTTTTACTAACCCATTTCTCTGAATCGATAATCCTCCAACCCGATTTATTTAACAGCATATCGAATTGTCTAGGTTCGAATTCGTGGTAGTGTCTATCCCATTCATCCTTCTCATTCCAATACGCTTTTGCAAACCAAAGGCTAAGTGGTATAGAGGCTATTAAATTGGGTGCTGTAATTTCTCTTAGTAGATTAAACGGCGCAACCATGTGTTCAAAAATCTCAAACGCAGTAACCACATCGTATTTTTCATTTGTAACTTGACTATAATCCAAATCCAAATCTTGATTCATGTCTGTATTATCGACATCATGGCCTTGATCTCTTAGCATATTTGAAAAAGGATTATCAATTCCTAAATCCAATATATTCACAGGTTGTGTAAGTTGTTTATTTACAAAAGTCAGTGTATTAGCGTATCTACGAGAAAGTGCTTTGTCTTTAAGGTTATATGAATATGTATGCGTCCCCTTATACATTAGTTGATATATTTTTGATATAAATCAGTTAAATTTTTTGCCGTTTGGCTCCAATTATATTTTGACAAAACCGCTTGTCTTCCCCTATCTGCCATTTCAAGAGAAAGAGATTTACTTTGAGACATAGCAATAATTTTTTCTGCAATATCTTCAATACTATTTTGCTTAAAAATAAATCCACAATCCGTCTCTTTAACTATTCTTTTGAGTGGATCACAATCAGAAGCTAAGACCGGCTGATTCATAAGCATAAAATGAAAAAGCTTATGTGGAATTGTATTATCTGTATGCGCTGTTTTCATATGTGGTATTATACATGCGTCCGAAGCTGACATATAAGCCGGAAGGTCTTCTGGATATTGCCATCCCTTAAAAACAACGTATTCGGCTACGTCCAATTGACTGGCTAAATCTTTCAAATCCTGAACATTACTTCCTGTCCCTACAAGCACCAATTTGAAATTAACAATGGATTTTATAATGGAAGGTATAGCCTTTACAACATTCTCCAGGCCTCTATGTAAGTCCATACCACCTGTATAGGTTACTATGTAGTCACCAGCATATTGTATTTTCAATTCTTCGACCTCGATAGGATTAGATACTTTAAAATCCTCAATATTTACATAGTTCGCTACTACACAAATAGGTTTGTCCGGTACTATTTTCTCTACTCTATTTTTTGCCTCCTCTATTACCACTATAATATCACTTGCCATCTTAAGCCATTCCTTCTCTTTTCTTTTCCACTTATTTTGAGACACTAATACGCTTCCTGGAAAAGTGGTAGACCATTTATAATTAGCCAAAGCATGCACATAGTTTTCGTGTAAATCAGCCACAATAGGAACGTTTAATTTATTTGAAATCTTTATTCCGGCTTCCATCATCCAAAGATCATGCACATGTAGTACATCTATTGGATGTTCCTTGACCAAGTTCAAAACACGCTTACTCCACCAGCCTGGATAAAAGTTGAAAATAGTATTGTTAAGACCATTCAGTTTATTCTTTGCAAACTTTGAAATTGGAATTCTTATAATACTAGCACCATGGTAGTTCTCTTTCTCTGGTTTTGATCCATAATTAATACAAAAAACAAATACTTCGTGGCCTGCGTTAACCAATGCTTGCACCTCATTTTCAACTCTCATATCACCTGAGAATTCGTTATCGAGAATCATTCCTATTCTTAAGTTAGTTTTCATATTATAAGTGACTCTTTGATGAGATTACCTAATTATAATTTTTGTATACTTATCCACAAGGCTATTAAAATCTATTGAAGCCTTACTTAAATATATTGAACCAATAAATAAAATTAAAATTAATATAGATCTAAGGAGGATACCTAAGACAACAGAGTCAGGCATTGGTAATATGAAAAGCAGTCCAAATACGATCACGCCTATTAATAGCACTTTTAGAGTATCTAAAGTAAAAGGTGACATATCTAAAGTAAATTTTATAAAAAACAGCTTAATTAAATTATACAAAGTCAGTGATATCAAAGTAGCGATTGCCGCACCTGCAATATCATATTTTTTTATTAACACTAAATTCAAAAACACATTTAACACTCCTAGACATAGAAGAAACAAAAGGTTGAATTTATAGTATTTAGAGTATAGTAATATGTGTGTATTGATACCCGTCAATCCGTCTATTAATTTAGCAATTCCTAAAAAAAGAAATATTTGAGTTGCACCAAAGAAGGCTTCAGGCTTAGAACTCAATGATATAATAGCATCTAAGTTGAACCAAATTCCCAGAAAAATGAGCATCCCAACAATCAATGAATTGATTGAACCCTTGATGTAGATCGATTGTATCTCTTCGTGGTTATTGTCATTAAATGATTTTGATATAATTGGACCTGCTATCTTTCCAATAGCTTGGCTTGGTATGTCTATTACCGCCGCCATTACTAAAATATTGAAATATAATCCTGTACTCACCTCACCCAATAATCCTGTAATCATTACTGCATCCATTCTAAAAATTAGCAATGAACCCAGAGTTCCAAGTGCACTGTAAAGGCTATATTTTCCAATCCGTTTTAATTTACGAGAAGTCAAAAAAGACAAATCGACTTTCCGACTTATTCCACCAAGTTTGGCCAAGTAAACCATCAATACAATCAGTGCTATTGCAAAAAATGCAATCATTAAACCTGGAATAATATTCTTTTGTACTACGCCATAGACAACTCCCAGTACTACCAGGGGTAGAAATAGTTTATAACTAAATTCATTAATAATTGTAGGAATAACTATCCTTCCAAAATTACTTATATAAGAAGTTATCGTCATGTAGAGGAGCAATAATATAGACACAATTACTATAACCGTACTATTTTCTCGGAATAGCGTAACATCCAAACCCATATAACCAATAAGACTATACATGGAATCGCCAAAGAAGGAAAAAAATATACCACAAAGTAAAAGTGGAATTAAATGCAGCGCAAATAGAATCCAAATAAATCCTTTTCTATCCGAAGTTTCGTTTAGATACTCTGGGAAAAATTTAATGGCACTCTGTGACAATCCCATTGCTAATAAAGGAGTCAATAATGTAGCTGCACTTAGAATAAATGCTGCATAACCGTATGAAGCATGATCCAAAGGGTAGATAAGCAACAAACTTATAAAGCCGATAAGTACACCGACAATTTTCACAACGGCTTGCTTAGACCCCTGCCTTAGAACTACACCCAATCTTTAGTATTTAATCTTAATCCTTTCAAAATTGTCTATACATGCTTTTGTACACTTCATCAAAACCTATCCATTCTTGGGAGTTAAACGAAGAATTATGCCAAAGAAATACAAATTCACCCTGGTACCGATGCACTTCTTTTTGTAAATTTTCAACCCTGGAAAGTGCTTGCTCAATTTGCAATTTCTCATACCTCAATAAAGTAGCATCCATTACAATCAATGGCTTTTCTAATAAATTAAGTTGTTTTCTGTTATAAATATCATATAATGGATAAGTATAACAAACGCCACTTCTAAAACCTGCCTCATCTGGATACCCCATAGTACTATCCCATCTTACATCAGCATCTTCTAAATTGTTCCAAGTACTAGAAGTATCAAACCGAAGATAATGCTGTCTACTAGCAGTTACTTCCATACCGGTTGCCATCTTGAGAGCGTCTATTTCCGAAGACAACATTTCGGTATTATTGTATGTATTATAAGAAGGGTGAATCCCAATACAATGATTCCTTTCTTTTATTCTCTTGATCAAATCGATTACAGCTTGTTCTCCTAATTGATAAAAATTATCAAACTCAGTTTCTCCACCAGCCATAAAGAAAAAATGGGCTTTCTCCCCAATTGATTCCGACATGTCCATCAAAAGATCAAAAGTATCAAATGGATCAGTACCAGTGACTATATTTTGCGCACGTAACTTAATCTCTTCTTTATTTCTTCTTATTAATAAGGATGCGCCTATAGATCTAATCTTACCCAATGTAGAATTCCATAAAAACGGTCTATCTACATCGTGAGTTGCTAGAGTTGTGTATTTCCTTACTTTTCGGATTTGGTCCAAACCGAACGACTTGAGTATGTGATAAAGAATTTCAACATACTCATTTACAATCGGTCGGTGTAAAAAATTATTTTTATAAGCCAAAGAGTCAATAGCTAAAAATCGATTATGCTCATCTTTATTTTCTATGACTGTCTCTTCCCATCTTGTCAGCATATAAAATGATGCTGCTACAATATCATTCCCCCATTTGAATCCACTTTCTTGCTTACTCCAACTAGAATTTCCAAAAAAAATGACTTGCGAGAACTGTATATTTTCTAATTCAATATCAGAAAAATTTACCGCAGATGGAAGATTGTCATGTTGGTAAAGCTGCTGTACTCTATCGTCTTTAAAAAAGAAATTGGCAATCTGAAGAGTCTGAAAGTTACAAGTGATCGTATAATCACATGCTTCATCATCTATGACTATCTCATATCGTAGTCCCAAAAACACTGATAGTAAGCAATGAAAAGTGTATGCTACCTCAGGAATATTGACGGATGGAATTGTAATTACAATTTTACTAGACACCGATTCGTACTATTATATCTTAAACGGATGATTACTCAATGGCACTTTACAAAACGGATGGTACTCGCCTTTGAGACCAATAGGATCTGCATGACGTATATCATAAACCGTCTGTATCGCTTTACGCGCTTCTCCGATTCTAAATCCGTTTCCAGAAAGTATATCTCTATAACTATCCGTATGTAATTCTGTAAATCCATCAGAAAACTCTATTTCCTCTCCATCAATCGTAATAGATCTATAGGTACGTTTTCCAGTCGCTTTTATTTCTTCTGGAAGTGTATCATAGTTAATAGAAAGAAACCACCTTACTCTAGCTTTATCGAATTCCAAATATCCTGCCGCTCTATCATGAGTATGTAGATTGACTACGTTCCGCTTGACATCCCCGAAAATCCAACCTAGCATATCAAAGAAATGCACTCCAATATTAGTGGCTATACCTCCTGATTTTTCCTCATCCCCTTTCCAACTGGTGTAATACCAATTCCCTCTAGAAGTTTGATAAGTAAGATCACAATCATATATTTTATCTTTGGGTCCATTATCAACCTTACGTTTTAAATCTATAATACTCTTGTGAAGTCTCAGTTGGAGGATATTATAAATGCATTTACCAGTTTCTTTTTCAATTTCTTTTAAGGCAACAATATTCCAAGGATTAAGCACTATAGGTTTTTCACAGATTACGTCCGCTCCGTACCTCAGTCCAAATCTGATATGTGCATCATGCAGATAATTGGGACTACATATACTCATATAATCGGCTTGATTCTCTGTTCTTTTCAATTTCTCCATATGGCGATCAAATCGCTCGAACTCTGTAAAGAATGCCGCATTTGGAAAATAGCTATCTATGATGCCGACGCTATCGTTATTATCCATAGCAGCTAATAGTGTACTTCCTGTATCCTTGATAGCCCTCATATGCCGAGGAGCTATATATCCAGCCGCACCAATGAGTGCAAATTTATTATCCCTCATACTAATTCCTCTTCATTGAATTTTCTAATAATAGAGAACTGATCAGCGCTCCACAGTTTCCGTCGCCGTAAAGATGATTGTTCCACTTTGCCGGCATTGCCATAATATCGTTAAGGCCACTAAGATCATTAAAGACAAGAGTATTCGCTGAATCTACTAAAGTCTCAATCCACTCAGTCTCAGTCCTAATAGTTATACATTTTTTCTTTAGCCAATATGCTTCTTTTTGCATCCCTCCACTATCTGTTATCAATCCAGAAGAGAAATATAGATATGATAAATTATCAAAATACCCTTGAGGATCAATAAACACAATATTAGGATAGTTATCTCTTAACAAGCCGAATTTTGACATCGCATTTATAGTACGAGGATGAATAGAAAACATAACAGTTTTATCTGCCTGACTCAGACTCTCCAATATATACATTAACCTCTCTTTTTCATCCGTATTGTAGGGTCTATGTATTGTGGCATAATAATAATCTCCTTGCTGTTTTCTTGCAGTAATATGATTATTATCGATCGAATATATAACCAAATCTTTCATGATATCTCCAACCGCATGCACATTATTTCTTATACCTTCTTTCTCCAGATTCTGCATGGCAACATCACTAGGCACTAGTAGTAAATCTGATATATGATCTGTAAGTACTCTATTTACCTCTTCAGGCATCTCTTTATTAAAGGATCTCAATCCTGCTTCTATATGCGCAATAGGTACGTGCAGTTTGGCGGCCACTAGAGCACCCGCTAAGGTAGAATTTGTATCTCCATATACTACCATCCAATCTGGCTTTTCATCTAAGACAATTTTTTCAATTTCTTCCATCATCATACCCGTCTGTGCACCATGACCTCTACTTCCGATTTGAAGCATATACTTGGGACGACTCATGTTCATTTGATCAAAAAATACTTTACTCATATAGTCATCATAATGTTGACCAGTATGTATAGTTATCAACTCTGTATCTGATGAAAGAGATTTTTCAAAAGGGAAATGTTTAATAAATTGTGGACGCGCTCCAACTATTGCAATTACTTTCAATTTGTTTACTTCTTCGTTACCTCTCCGTTTAATAATTGATATTCTTCCTTGCTCTCTTCGCAAATTGCCACACCATTAGAGTCAAAATTAAGTCTCTGACCATATTCACTCATCCACCCTATTTGTCTGCCGGGATTACCCACTATAAGTGCATAAGCTGGTACTTCTTTAGTAACCACCGTTCCTGCTCCAATAAAAGCAAATTGCCCAATATCATTACCACATACTATAGTCGCATTGGCACCTATCGATACTCCTTTTCTGACAGTAGTTACTGCGTACTGCCCTCTTCTGTTTACTGCGCTTCTAGGATTAATGACATTGGTAAAAACCATAGAAGGTCCCAAAAACACATCATCTTCACAAGTCACACCTGTGTATATAGATACGTTATTTTGCACTTTTACATTATTACCTAAAACCACTTCTGGTGATATGACAACATTTTGTCCAATATTACAATTTTCACCCAAAGTACAATTAGGCATTAAATGAGAAAAATGCCAAATTTTGGTTCCTGATCCTATATAACAACCATCGTCAATTATCGATGTTTCGTGAGCAAAATATTCCTTATTCATATAATACTTTTATTTACTTAGCAATCTGAACTATTGATTTTCGTTAACGTTCCTGATACATGGCCTCATACCTAATTTCGAGTAACGGCTGATCAGTAAAATTATTTATAGAAGCCCTTCACAGCCTCAATAATAACATCTTGCATTTCGTGATTCATCTCAGTATGAATAGGTAGAGATATTACTTCCTTACACAATTTTTCTGTAGCTTCTAATTGAATATTAGGATCATAGTGTTTGAATGCTTCTTGCTTATATAAAGGTACTGGATAATACACCATACTAGGCACCCCTTTTTCTTTCAAATATTCTTTTAACTCATCTCTTCTTCCTGTTGTTTCTCGTAATGTATATTGATGAAATACATGTGTAGATTTCGATTCTCTTTTAGGGATATTAATACCTTCAATATCTTTCAATTGAGAATCGTAATAAGAAGCTGCTGTCTCTCTTGCATCACAATACAGATCTAATCTTTTTAACTTCACATCTAATATTGCCGCTTGAATGGCATCCAATCTAGAGTTACAACCTATTACATCATGATGGTATTTTTTAGCTTGGCCGTGGTTTGCAATTTTTCTGAGCATTTTAGCTAGAGCTTCATCATTAGTAAATAATGCACCTCCATCTCCGTAACATCCTAAATTCTTTGAAGGATAAAAACTAGTAGAGCCTATATGTCCAATTGTACCAGATTTCGAAATGTTTCCATTGTGGTGTGTATAATTGGAACCAATTGCCTGAGCGTTATCTTCTATTACATAGAAATTATGCTCTTTAGCTAATTGCATTATTTCATCCATATCACCAGTTACTTGACCAAAAAGATGGACCGGCACAACTACTTTAGTTTTTTCTGTCAGAGCAGATTGTATTATATCTGCAGTTATATTAAAAGTACCTAGATCCACATCAACCATTACTGGAGTCAATCCTAACAATGCAATCACTTCAGCGGTAGCTACATAAGTAAACGCAGGTACAATTACTTCATCACCAGCTTTGAGGTCCAATGCCATTAATGCGATTTGCAATGCATCGGTACCATTGGCACAGGGAATTACATGCTTGACATCAAGATAAGCTTCTAAATTTGCCTGAAATTCTCTGACTTTTGGGCCATTAATAAAAGTACAGCTATCAATCACCTCTTGGATACCTTCATCAATTTCTCCTTTGATGTTGAGATATTGACCTCGCACATCTACCATTTGCATATTTTTAGTCGACATTATCTTAAATTTCCAACTTTAGTTTTAAAATATTCGTAAGTAGAACGGAAACCATCATGTCTATCAACTGTTGGAAACCAATCTAAAATATTTTGTGCTTTAGTAATATCAGGACGACGAACCTTTGGATCGTCTTTTGGTAATCCTTGATGTATAATTTTAGAAGTAGTTCCTTCCACTATTTCGATTACTTCTTGAGCCGCTTGTAATATTGTGATTTCATCTGGATTCCCAATATTTACCGGAAGGCTATAGTCACTATGTAACAATCTATAGATCCCTTCCACCAAATCATCTAGATAACAAAACGCTCTTGTTTGGCTTCCATCTCCAAATACCGTAATATCTTTACTCTCTATGGCTTGCGAAAAGAAAGTAGGTAAGGCTCTACCGTCATTCACTCTCATACGTGGACCATATGTATTAAAAATTCGAGCAATACGTATTTCAACACTATGGTATGTATGGTAAGCCATAGTCATCGCTTCTTGAAATCTCTTTGCTTCATCGTACACCCCTCTTGGACCAATTGGATTTACATTTCCCCAGTACTTCTCAGGCTGTGGATTGACTAATGGATCACCGTATACTTCTGAAGTAGACGCAATTAGTATTCTTGCTCCTTTTGCCTTAGCCAAACCCAATAAATTATGTGTACCTAATGATCCTACTTTAAGCGTTTGAATAGGCATTTTAAGATAATCAATTGGAGATGCCGGAGAAGCAAAATGCAATATATAATCTAAGTCACCAGCCACGTGGACATAGTTACTTACATCATGATGATGAAAAGAAAAATGCTCTAAAGGCAAAAGATGAGCAATATTATCCATGTCACCAGTGATGAGGTTATCCATACCTATCACTTCATATCCTTCTTTGATAAATCTATCAGACAAGTGTGATCCTAAAAATCCTGCAGCCCCTGTAATTAATATCCTCTTCATTTAATTGAGTGAATTTAATTCTGTGTTCGAAATGGCATAAGTATTAGGCTTTGTAATCACATAACTTCCTGCTTGATTAGCTTTGTTAATGGCTATAGATATATCTTCTCCTTGTTGGATTAAAAATACCAATACAGCAATTACCGTATCACCTGCTCCTGATAAATCATATATATCAACTTTTCTGCTCTTAACATGTAATATCTCGTCATGAATATGAGTCATCCCCTCTTCTGACCGAGTGATTAGAACATGTTCAATATTATATCTTGATCTAATTTCCTTTCCAAATTGAGCAATTTCACTATTTGTATTTTCTATTGAAGTATTAAAAAGTTCTTCTAACTCTTTGACGTTAGGCTTAATCAAAAATGCACCTTCATATTTAGACCAATCTGTTCCCTTTGGATCAATAAGTACTTTCACATCATTATTGGTAGCCCAAGTCAAAATAACTTTCATCGCCCCTTGAGAACATACGCCTTTAGCATAGTCTGATACTATGATAGCACTACCTTGAAAAAAAGATAACACTCCAGAAAGATGATTTACGAAAGCGTCTTCATCAGAAAATACTTCCTCTCTATCCACTCTAACCATTTGCTGATTTCGTGATATTACCCGTGTTTTGACAGTAGTAAATATATCTGCATCTAACAACTGATTCGCTATCCCTTTGGCCTCTAATAATTCATTAACTATCCTAGCATTATCATCTCTACCAACGACTCCTAACAATGAAACATTCGCACCTAATGTAGCTAAGTTATTAGCTACATTGGCAGCTCCACCTAATACAGAAAATTGAGAATCTATTTTGACTACTGGCACCGGCGCTTCAGGCGACAGTCTATCTGTTGATCCAGATACATACTGATCTAACATTACATCCCCTATTACTAGTATATCGTTTGTTCTACTCACCGGTATAGACTTTATTTCCTTTGGCCAAATATTCGTTGACGTAATGTGCAACTGTCTCTTCTAATGACATAAATACTTTCTCGTATCCTGTAGATTTCACTTTGGTCATATCCGCTTCAGTAAAGTATTGATACTTCTCTCGGATATCTTCTGGGGTATCTATATAATTAATCACTGGATCTTTACCTACCGCTTTAAATATAGCCTTTGCGAGATCGTTATATGTTCTTGCACTACCAGTACCTATATTGTACAATCCATTATTTATTTCTCTTTCATTATCATGAAAGTGAAGCATCACATTTATTAGATCATCAACATAAATAAAGTCTCTGGTCTGCTCTCCGTTTTTATAGTCATTCTTATGCGACTTAAATAAATTGACTTCACCCGTTTTTATGAGTTGATTATAAAAATGAAAAACAACAGAAGCCATCCTTCCCTTATGATACTCATTAGGGCCAAACACATTGAAAAATTTAAATCCATACCAAGCTGGTGGGCTCATAAATTCTTTCAATGCCCACTTGTCAAAATTGTTTTTTGAATCACCATACGCATTAAGTGGTTTAAGTGAATTCACGATTTCGTGATCATCTACAAAACCATGTTCTCCAAGTCCATAGGTGGCCGCTGATGAGGCGTAAATAAGCGGAATATCTTCTAGGGTACAATAGCGCCATATATCTTGTGAGTACTCCACATTCAGCTTATCGAAAATATACTTTTTGGTTTCAGTCGTATCTGTACGAGCGCCTAAGTGAAAAACAAAATCTATAACTGGTTCATTCTCTTCTATCCAAGTAAATAAATCATCTCTTTCTATCCTTTTACAAGACGATAAGCCCTCAAGATTTTTGTTCTTTTCTGGAAAATGAAAATTATCCACGAGGACAAGATCATGCCCTTCTTTAAATAATCTATGCGCCAAACAACTAGGAATAAATCCAGCTGCTCCTGAAATTAATATAATAGATTTTTTACTTTTTGTCATATACAGTTCTTAATCAACTACTTTCCGTATTGCTTGTTATAATACTCTTGGTACGTTCCGCTCGTTACATTGTCCAACCAATCTTGATTAGTAAGATACCAATCAATGGTTTTAGATATTCCTTCTTCGAATTGTAAAGAAGGAGTCCAACCCAATTCATCCTGTAATTTTCTTGCATCTATTGAATATCTCATATCATGCCCTGCCCTATCCGTTACATAGGATATTAGCTTCTCACTTTCACCTACTTCTCTACCCAATTTGATATCCATAACAGCACAAAGCGTCTGGATTAAATCTATATTAGACCATTCATTATGGCCTCCTATATTATAGGTCTCTCCATGTATGCCTTTATGAAAAATATCATCTATTGCTCTTGCATGGTCCTCGACGTATAACCAATCTCTTACATTCTCACCAGAACCATAAACAGGTAAAGGTTTTTTATTTATTATATTATTAATAAAGAGCGGAATTAGTTTTTCTGGAAAATGATTTGGACCATAATTATTGCTGCAATTAGATATTACAACAGGCATGTGATAAGTATGAAAAAATGCTCTTACCATATGATCTGAACCTGCTTTACTTGCAGAATATGGACTGCGAGGATCATATGCTGTGCTTTCAGTAAACATACTGTCATCTAATGGCAAACTACCGTATACTTCATCAGTAGATACGTGATAAAATAGTTTGCCTTCCCAATTATCTTTCCAAGCCTCTTTGCATGCTTGCAGCAGGTTAGATGTACCTATTAAGTTAGTCCTTACAAAAATTAAAGGATCTGTAATTGACCTATCCACATGCGACTCTGCCGCAAGGTGAATAACACCTGTCACATTATAATCTTTAATGACAGATCTCATCTGTTCTAGATCTGCGATATCTCCTTTTACAAATGTATAATTGGAAGATTGATCTATATCTTTAATATTCTCAAGATTACCAGCGTAAGTCAGCTTATCCAAATTAATAATACTGTATTCCGGATATTGAGTTACGAATCTACGGACCACGTGAGACCCTATAAATCCAGCTCCTCCGGTAATTAATAAATTCATTGATTGAATGATTGATTAATAATTAATTGACAGGCCTCATCAATGCTTTGCGCTACAGTTTTAATTTCGATTTGAGGATTCAATGGTGCTTCATATGGTGCATCGATACCAGTAAAGTTTTTAATTTCTCCTGCTCTTGCTTTTTTATATAATCCTTTTACATCTCTTGCTTCGCAAACTTCTAGCGGAGTATTGACATATACTTCTATAAAGTGCTCCTCTCCAATAATATCTTTAGCCATTTGCCTAATTTCAATCGTAGGACTTACAAATGCATTAATACAGATTACGCCGGCATCAATGAATAATTTTGACGTCTCAGATATTCGTCTAATATTTTCTCTTCTTTCCTCAGCTGAGAAACGAAGATTATTGCAAAGTCCTGCACGAATATTATCTCCATCTAAAAGATAACAATGAAATCCTATAGCATAGAGTTCTTTTTCTAAGGCTATTGCTATAGTACTTTTGCCAGAACCAGATAGACCAGTTAACCAAAATACTTTCGCATTTTGATTCAGTAGGTTTTCACGTTGCCTACGATCGATTGTAAGATGGTGAATTGGGTGTATGTTAGTTGATTTATTAATTGTATTCAGTCTATAAAATCTTGAAATTATAAGGATTAAGGCCTACCTATACTGCTATAAACGAATCCTCTTTCCTTCATATCTACTGGATCAAATACGTTTCGCCCATCAAAAACCACTGGCTCTCTAAGACTTGACATTATTCTATCGTAATCCGGAGTGCGAAAAACATTCCACTCTGTAACTACTGCTAATGCATCTGTTCCTTCAATGGCATCATATTGATTATCACATAAAATTATTTTATCGCCCATTAAAGCTTTCACATTTTTCATAGCTTCTGGATCAAAGGCTTTTATTTGAGCTCCTGCTTTTAGCAATTCATCAATAATCGTCAATGCGGGAGCTTCTCTGATATCATCTGTATTGGGTTTAAAAGCTAATCCCCAGATACCAATTGTTTTATTAGCTATTGATTCACCAAAATAATTTTTTATACGTCTAGATAGGATTGACTTTTGATCCTCATTGACATCCATCACAGATTGGAGAATTCGAAAATCACAATTGTTTTCTTGAGCCGTCTTGGCTAATGCTTTTACATCTTTAGGAAAACAACTTCCACCATAGCCTACGCCAGGAAATAAAAATCTTTTACCTATTCTACTATCGCTTCCTATTCCTATGCGGACCATGTCAACATTTGCTCCAACTTCCTCACATAAATTTGCTACTTCATTCATGAAAGTAATCTTCGTAGCTAGAAACGAATTAGCAGCATACTTAGTCATCTCCGCAGATTTTTCATCCATAAAGATCACAGGATTTCCCTGCCTAACGAAGGGATTATATAGCCGCTCCATTACTTTTTTCGCTTTGGAAGATGATGTTCCTATCACAACTCTCTCTGGCCTCATAAAGTCATCTACTGCAACTCCTTCTCTTAAAAACTCTGGATTAGATACCACATCAAAAAATGATTCGTCTAAGTTGGCTGCTAACCTTTCATATACTTTCTTCGCTGTACCTACTGGCACTGTACTTTTATCTACTATTACTTTATAATCGGTAATGATATGCGATAGATCTTCAGCTACTTTAAGAACATACTTTAAATCTGCAGATCCATCTGCGCCGGGAGGAGTTGGTAATGCGAGAAAGATTATCTCGGCATTTTTAATTCCTTCTGTAAGATCTGTAGTAAATGAAAGTCTGCCTTGCTTAGTATTTCTTTCAAACAATACCTCTAATCCTGGCTCATAGATGGGTACTTCGCCATTTTGCATGCGTAGTACTTTATTTTCATCTATATCTATACAAACTACATTATTACCAGTCTCAGCAAAACACGTACCTGATACTAGTCCTACATATCCAGTCCCTACAATGGCAATATTCATATCTCTATATATTGAATTACTGTATTAAAGAGGTCACGTCAACAAAAAGTATAGCTCCGCCTTTGATAAGTCGCAACAACTTAGCCTCCAAAAAATGATAATTACTAAATCCTCTTATATCGCAACAGCTACCTTACGGATGACTCTGAGATGATTTGGATCTACATTTATTTTAAGTTGGTAGGAGAGTGACCTCAACTCTACCAAAAAATTATGTTTACTCTGTTTCTCAATCAGTATTCCTTTCACCCCTGTTAAGTTACCCGAGACGATTTCTACTTCCATTCCTTCGGCATACTCTATCTCTTCTACTTGGATATCATTGTATTCACCCGTAATACGCTTCAATAGGTCTATTTCCTCTTGTTTTACCGTACTCAACTCTTTTCCAACTTTGAGGAATGAAAATACATATTCTGTTTGTAGCACCTTGATAAACTGATCAGGACTCACATGAACGAAAGAATAACAATTGATCAAAGGAATTTCTCTAGTCACTAATTTTCGAGTATATTCCTTAGTTACGCTTAGCACTGGTGTATAAGCCCTTACATTCTTACTTATAAGAGCATTCACTACATATTTTTCGCACTTATATTTAGTATGTATCGCATACCACTGCGCCTTTGATGGAGTTATTTTTTCTATACTCTTCATATCTTTTCTACCTTTTCATTACTCCATAATAGTAGAGGGTGCATTTTAGATTCTATGAGGTGCTCTTCTTCTTTATCAAATATCACGTAGCGTACTTTTCTACTAATTAATTTTTCAACTTTATCGATCAACTCAATTAGATAAATTTTATTGACTTGCCCAATGAATACTAGGTCGATAATAGTACTATCAAGACCTTTGGCAAAAGCACCGCTGACAAAAACTTTGTCAACATCTCCAAGTCTTTCGACAACGTTTTCGATAATTTTATCAAATCCAATATGCTTCAATACAATATTATGTACCTCATAAAATAGAGGATGCTTTTTATTAGCTTGAAATATTTTCTTATTCCCTACCGAAGATGAACTAAGCATTCCAGCTTTCTCTAGTCTGTTTAATTCTAATCTGATTGAATTGGATGATTCACCGAACTCCGATTCCAATCCTCTGAGATAGGACTTGGTGCTGCTATTCAAGAAAAACTTGAGTAACAGTTTGATCCTAGTCTTAGATGAAATCAGCGTTTCTATCATAAATGAGTAATATTATTACTCAAATATACTATATATTTTCTATTAATCAACACTTTGCAAAAGCAGTATTAATGACAAAACAGTAGTTGCTTGTGCTATAGAATCTGCCAATACACTTCCCCAATCAATATCTTTCTTCTCACCATTTAGAGTATTTTCTTTCTTTGCTATTTTATAACCAACCGTTATTTTAGATCCAGGCTTAACATCTGGATAATTCCTAAAAAAAAGAAATCTCTTCATTCTCTTGACTTCACCGTTAGCATATTCAACAGCAATTTTACTTACATCTCCTCTATCACTTAATCCACCAGCATACTTATTGATATAGTATTTGGCATTCTTTCCCTCTTCGTAAGGAAATGTTTGTAATCCAGATTTATAAACATCACTGGTATATAATTCATTAGCTTTAGTGGCTCCTGAAATCGAAACTAAACTATTTGCCTTGGGTAGTTCTATCATATCGCCATCTTGCAATATAATATTGTTGAAAGAGTTAGGGTTCTTCATCGCATCCTCTAGATCAAATATAACATAACCCACACTATCTTTTGAACGGAATAATTTAATTCCCTTAATAAACGCTTCGTCAGTAACATTACCAGCATCTACTAATAAATCGAGTATTTTAGTATTATCATTTGCCAACACATAAGTTCCAGGATATTTCACTTCTCCAATAACATCGACGTTCCTAGGTAACTCAAAATCTGGAGCCTTTCTTACAATTATTTGATCAAATGGTTGCAACATAAAATTTTCCCCTTCATTAACGGAAAAGTCATCATTAATTTTAAGATTAGCAGCTAATATTTTAGTTTCTACATTGTCCGAAAAATCAACTCTATATATATTTATTCGTTCTGGATCACTTTCTAATTTTAGACCTCCAGACAAACGTAATGCATCCTGCAATGTAAGTGAAGAACCATATCTAATCTGTCTAGGATTTTTTACTTCTCCTAATACGTCAACAAAGAAAGATTCCTTAAATTTATTATTATTGTAAATCACTAAACTATCATTAGGTAATATCTCAATATTACTTTCTGATTTTGGATTAAAAATAGCTTCTTTGAGATTTACGGTAACATATTCCAAATCGACTGATGTTGGACTTATTTTTCTGTATATATAAGCATACTCCTCAATTGCATCTTTAGTGAGACCTCCAGATAGGAATATGGCATCACTTACTCTTAGGCCCCCATTAGAATTGATAGGATATTCCCCTTCTGACCGTACTGATCCAGTTACTTTAAAAGAAGCTTCATCCGCAAAAGAAGACAATGCTTTAATCCTCAACTTATCGCCTTTTTGTAATTTGATGTTTGCGGCTCCAATAGGATTTTCTAAAGCAGATCTAAGATCTAGTACTTCGTACCTTACAGTTACTTGATCAAGGTTTAACCTTTGTAGATAGACCGTTTTAGTAATAGCATTTTCCTTGAGCTTAGCCTTATTAGCTAAGTCAACTAAAGTCATATTATCCGTCAAAGCAAATACTCCTGATACTTCTACCGCACCAGAAATAAATACTACTTTTTCTAGTTCAGAATCCACCGTTTGCACAAAGATCTTATCTCCATTTTGGAGTGCTATGTTTTTGGAAGAAGAAAGGTCAAAATCAACATCAATGATTTCCAATTTATCGCCTACCCTCCTTTCTATTTGAATATTTCTTGATAATGCATTAGACTTCAATCCACCAGCATAGTTTATAAGATCACTCAGAGTCTCATTAGGTAATAACTCGTATTTATATGACCTATTTACTGCCCCGTAGACAGTCACCAACTTCTTTGCTACAGGCACGTAGATATAATCGTTCTCTTGTAAGAAAAAATTATCTCCTACAATAGGATCTTGTATATACTTATATATATCGAGCGTTTTCGGCGACTGTCCTGATCTTTTGAGCTGTATATTACGAACGGTACCTATATCACTAGGGCCACCACCAGCTACAAGTACATTGAATGCATTATTAAGTGCTGAAACGTTGAAATTACCATAGTTAAATACTTCACCAGAAATATTTACATTAATCGTACGAGCCACTAAAACAGACATATCAAAATCATCCTTGCGAAATCTTACATAATTAGCCATCTTTGACTTAAGTAAGACCTTAGCATCTGACAACTTTAACCCAGTCAGATATACTCGCAAATCTGGAAAGGGAGATATATGACCATCTCTAGATATAATGAATGATTCGTTGTAGACTGATAACCCCCAAATAGAAATCGAAATTTTATCATCAGGACCTAAAACATAAGATGATGGTGCTTTGGCATCACTAGATTTATTATAAAATTTTACACTTTGGGATCTAAATATATGTTGTCCATAAGTAATCGCGTCAGGCAATTTACCATCCTCATTTTCTCTAACGATATCAACTATAGCTTCATCTAAAGTTGCTCCATCTTTTTCTGCTTTGATTACTTCTGTATCATCTACTTCTATAGAATCTTGAGAATTGCTTTTTTCTAAAGGGCTAACAATTTCTCTTTTATTCGTTTTTGCGTTAAGCTCGTCCTTCTTTTCGGCTTCAATTTTTGAGATGATCTTTTCCAATATAGCTTGTACACGTGACACTTCAGTTGGATTGTTAACGTCTACATTATTAATATCTATACCATACTCTGACAGTTCTGCTTTAATCCTATCTTCTTGGTCTGCTAGACCTCTTCTAGCTAACTCTTCTTTTGCTGCTTGCTCGGTAATGCTTTGACTCATTACAGGAGCGACAAATGTGAAGGTTAAAACTAAAAAGAAAATATACTTCAAATTCTTCATTATTTATAATTTAGTGAAGGAGCTAATATTCTTTCTGCTTCTTCTATAGTTATCTCTTTTCTTGTTGCGTAGTCTATTATTTGATCTTTATCAATCACTCCTAGTCCAAAATACTTTGAATCAGGATGGCCAAAATAAAACCCACTGACAGATGCCGCTGGATACATGGCTTTACTCTCAGTCAATTTTATCCCTATTTTATTTTCTACATCTAGCAATTTCCAGATGGCATCTTTTCCTGTATGATCAGGGCATGCTGGATAACCAGGTGCAGGTCTTATACCTTGATATCTCTCTTTTATCATCTCTTCGTAATCAATAACAGATTTGGCCTCGTACCCCCAATAATCTGTACGTACATCATAATGAAGCTTCTCTGCTAAAGCCTCGGCTAATCGATCACATACTGCTTTACACATTATAGCGTTATAGTCATCATGATCAGCCTCGTATTGTGCCACTATCTTTTCAATTCCTATTCCTGCTGTAACAGCAAACATACCTAAATAGTCATTATGACTTGCTGGAGCAATAAAATCACTTAGTGATGCATAAGTTTTCCCAGGTGCTTTTTTACGTTGCTGTCTAAGGAAGTACATAACTTCTTGCATACCTCTATTATTGTCTATCACAACGTCATCACCTTTACTATTAGCAGAAAATATGCCGAAAATAGCTTTCGCCGTAATAGTTTTGTCAATAATGATCTTTTCAAGCATTCTATTAGCATCATCATAAAGCTTTTGCGCTTCTACACCTATTACATCATCTTCTAATATAGCTGGGTACTTCCCCTTCATTTGCCAACTCGAAAAAAAGGGCGTCCAATCTATATATGGCGTAATCTCTTCAATCTTAATCTCATTTAAAACTGTAATCCCAAGTTGATTAGGTATCTGAACTGAATAGTCATCCCAGTTTAATAGTAGCGGCTGATTACGTGCTTCTTGGATCGTAATGCATTCTTTGATATGAGACCTATTCTTACGTTGCTCTCGCACTCCTACGTATTCCTCCTTGATACTAGTTTTATATTTATCAGCACTCTCAGTACTTAGTAAATTACTCGCTACTGTCACAGACCTAGATGCATCTGTGACGTAAACTACTGGACCAGAGTATTCTGGATCTATTTTGAGTGCTGTATGCAACTTCGATGTCGTAGCTCCACCTATAAGCAGCGGTATCTTCATACCTAAACGCTCCATCTCTGAAGCCACGTATACCATCTCATCTAGTGAAGGCGTAATCAATCCACTAAGGCCTATGATGTCCACATTATGCTCTTGGGCAGCCTTGATAATCTTATCTGCAGATACCATAACTCCTAAGTCAATGATCTCATAGTTATTGCAAGAGAGGACAACGCCTACTATATTCTTGCCAATATCATGCACATCGCCTTTGACGGTAGCCATCAGAATCTTTCCATTAGTCTCTACTTTTCCTGCTTTCTCTTCTTCTATAAAGGGTGTGAGATATGCCACAGATTTTTTCATTACTCTGGCACTTTTCACAACCTGTGGTAGAAACATTTTACCTGCTCCAAATAAGTCTCCGACTACATTCATACCATCCATAAGCGGCCCCTCGATTACATTGATTGCAGATGGATATTGCTTACGCGCTTCCTCGGTGTCTTCATCGATAAATTCTTGTATGCCTCTAACCAATGAATGAGATAGTCGCTCTTGGACGGTAGCTTCTCTCCATTTCAGGTCTTTCACCAACTTCTTACCTCCTCCTTTTACTCTCTCTGCATAATCTGTCAATCTCTCCGTCGCGTCTGGGCTCCTATTGAAAAGTACATCTTCTACTAACTGAAGTAGGTCTTTTGGAATATCCTCATAAATTTCCATCATCCCCGCATTCACTATCCCCATATCCATACCTGCATGTATAGCATGATATAAGAAAGCTGAATGCATTGCCTCTCTTACCGCATTGTTTCCTCTAAACGAGAAAGATATATTACTTACTCCCCCACTAATCTTAGCATGTGGGCAAGCTGCTTTGATTTTGCGTGTAGCTTCTATGAAGTTGATCGCATAAGGGTTGTGTTCTTCTATACCTGTGGCGACAGCAAATACATTAGGATCAAAAATAATGTCTGTAGGATCAAAATCGATGTCATTGACCAAAATATCATAGGCACGTTTACAAATTTCCACTTTACGTTCGATGGTATCTGCCTGCCCATCTTCGTCGAAGGCCATCACCACAGTAGCGGCTCCGTATTTTCTTAATATTTTTGCTTGCCTTTTAAATTCTTCGACTCCCTCTTTCATAGAGATTGAGTTGACGATGCATTTTCCTTGTACGCATTTAAGTCCTTCTTCAATCACTTCGAACTTAGAAGAATCTATCATGATAGGAAGCTTGGCTATATCTGGCTCTGACATCATCAGATTGAGAAATTCTTTCATTACCGCCTTGGAATCCAGTAATCCTTCATCCATATTAACATCAATGATCTGTGCGCCACCGTTCACCTGTTGCTGTGCCACAGATAGTGCTTCTGAGTATTTGCCATCCTTGATGAGTCTAGCGAATTTTCTAGATCCTGTTACGTTTGTTCTTTCCCCTATATTAATGAAATTGAGATCGTCTCTTACGTTTAGAGGCTCTAATCCTGCATACTGTGATATAGGTCTGATTGTCGGTATTGGCCTTGGTGCATATTCACTGGCTGCGGTTGCCATTGCTTGGATATGCTTTGGAGTAGTACCACAGCAACCACCGATAAGGTTGACCATATTATTAGCCAGAAAGTCTCTAATTAAATTAGCCATCTCGTCTGGACCTTGATCATATTCTCCCAGTTCATTAGGCAGCCCAGCGTTAGGGTATGCACTTACATAGCAGTCTGCTATTTTAGATAATTCGTTGAGATAAGGGCGTAATTCTTTAGCTCCCAATGCACAGTTGAATCCAATCGTAAGTGGCTTTGCATGCTTTACGGATATCCAGAACGCCTCTGTAGTCTGTCCACTGAGTGTACGTCCACTTGCATCTGTAATAGTACCTGAGATCATGATTGGTATGTCTCTTTGTACTTCCTCTAATACTTCTTGAATAGCATAAAGGGCTGCCTTAGCATTAAGGGTGTCAAATATCGTTTCTACCAGAAAAATATCAACACCACCATCGGCAAGTGCTTTAGCTTGCTCATAGTAACTTTCTTTAAGATCATCGAAACTCACTGCTCTATAACCTGGGTTATTGATGTCAGGTGAAAGAGATGCTGTACGATTGGTTGGGCCTAAGGCTCCAGCGACATATTTTGGTTTAGCAGGATTGTATTGTGTATATATATCTGCCACTGCCTTGGCGATTTTAGCAGACTCCACATTCATCTCATAAGCCAGTTCGGTCATATCGTAATCGGCCTGAGAAATACTATTAGCTGAGAATGTATTAGTCTCTACTATATCTGCTCCAGCTTCGTAATACTGCTGATAAATCTCAGCGATGATCTGTGGCTGAGTAAGGGATAGCAGTTCATTATTCCCTTTAATATCCATATGGTATTCAGAAAATCTATCTCCTCTATAATCTTCCTCAGTCAGCTTATGTCGCTGTACCATGGTACCCATCGCTCCATCTAGAATGAGGATACGTTCTTTTATAGCTTGTCTTACGCTCATCTTCACTTTCACTTAATAATCAAGTTGTTCTCTTCCCATATTAACTCTAAGACCAAGACTCATATACTTAGTATCAATTTGCTTGCTAGTCAACTCAGAGTCAGACTTGCGATAGATAACGTCTAGATCAAGATAATAATTATACATTAACTGATAACTTGCGTTAAATCCAAGCATCATAATTTCTGTTTGTAATCCTTGAGCGGTCTCATTGCCAAAATCCATATTTCTACTTGTATTGACTAGCAAGATGTTGTTGCCGAAATTGTCTTCCGGTCCGTCTTCACCATATTTGCTAAACATCATTCGTCCCTGAAAGTAAAATTTGTCACTCCACTGATATTTTGCACTTAATAGCACTTCTTTAAAATTAGCTCCCAGTGGGTGTGCAAGAGGTTGACTATGATGAGAATAGCTCGCATTGCTATACTCTGTAATTACTGACAATTCTCTACCATGCGAATACGTATATGGTCTAACAGTATTATACTCTAGTTGCAGATCAAAATGATCGATATTTAGTGCATTATAGTATTTGAGGCCGAGCTGATAACCAAACTTATTAGCCCACCATCCAGTGCCGGCTTTTAGTTTTTCGAGCTTCAATTCATCAAAAACCAATTGTCCATATGCTTGAATATGACCTCCAAATGTATAATTAGCATTCATCCCCAGCAGAACATTATCCGGAGATCCAAGACCTGATTCGATCACTCTATAAAGAATAATAGGATTTAAATATTGGAGTTCAAATTGATTTTGTCTATCAAATATCACTGTTTCAAATAATCCAATTTCAAACTTCTTAGTGGGTTTGTAGGAAAGGAAATGCGTAACCATATACTTCTTGGTAAGTAATCTATCTCCAGGGAGTGTACGGAAACTCAACGAGTTAAGCTCTGCCCATATATTTTGATATTGCAACTTCCAGATGCGAGTATTAAGCTTAACATAGAAGTAGTTATCTCCACTATCTGACAAGAGTAATGATCTCATACCGTTCCCTACCATATGTTTACCGTGGCCGAGCTCTAGCGCTACATGCTTACTAACATCTAGACCAACATATCCTTCTGCATCGAAATAATCATAGCCGACAAAATCATCCAACACTGTACTTTGAAAATCCTTGTATCTACCATGGCCAGGCACCGCTTTATATTTATCTATAGTTGATTCTATATATCCTGCAAAATTTCGCTGGCTATCAATGACACGAGTATAGTAGTAAATCTTATTATCTATAGTTCCTCTTATTTCTGCTCCTCGAGTATTACGTATGATCGATTGATCTCCATCTTTACCATATTGAATATTTAGAACAGGATTGGCTCTGAGCGTAAAATCATCTGTATTGATTTCATAGAAGTTGGCCCTATTATTATAGAGCATTCCCAATACTCCTTTCTTTTCTTGTAGCAGCGATTCTTTACTTCCTGTATTCTCTTTATCATAAAAGTAAAATGTCCCGGAACGATCCACAAAGACTTTGTCATCCTTAAATGTCACTATTGATTGACCATCATTCGTCTTTATCCAATATTCAGTATTATTTTGAATGACGTACTGTCGATCTTTTTGGTCAACAGAAGTGATGCCGTCTTGTAAAAACTGAGCTCCATCCATTAAGTCTCTCCGATTGATATTTCTAATAGAACTCATTCTAGACTGATCATATCCAAGAACATACCATCTATCACTAATATGCTCTGCTCTAGTACCAGGCAATTGATAATAAGATTGGCCAATAAGCACCGTCAATGGTAACTGAAATAATATGAGATTTAGAATTTTTTTTATATCCACGATCTATATATTTATCAAAAACAATAAAGTTACTGATTAAGGTTTGTAATGAATTTAAACTGATCTAATGCTGACTGATTTCGATCCCCTTTACTTTGCGATACAATTCAGTAGCATATCCGTCAGTCATTCCTGCTATGTGATCGATGACTAGCATTATCTTTTCATAACTTGATTGCGTATTATCGATTTTATACTGATTCGGCATCAGTCTTAGGACCTTCTTTTCATAAGTGCCTCTATTGGACTTTAGTACTGTGGGAATATACATCTGCAGCAGCTCGCTCATTACATTATATCCTGCAATCTCTATCTCCACTACAGATTCGTGATTGTATATCTTATCAATAGAAAGTTGAATTACTTTATTTAATGATGGACAGTCATCTGAAATTACATCGATAAGCGTTGAAGTGAATTTACCCGCTAGTATATCGTCCATATTAGCGATGAAAATTTCTGCTCCTCGATTCACAAGTGTATTGATTGTCATTGCTCTTAGAAAAGATACCGCTTCATTATCATCGCCTATTTTTCCACAATATTCTCTTAAGTTAGCACCCTCATCTTCACCTTTCACCTCACTTATAATAGACAGTAAAGCATTCTCCACTTGAACCCTATCCAATATGTTGATCCTGTGGGCATCTTCCATATCTATAACCATATAGCAAATATCATCCGCTGCCTCTGTTAGATATACAAATGGATGACGGAAATAGCATTGTTCAGCATTATCATCTTTGATCATGTTAGTATTCGCCGCAATCTCTTCGAAAATCTTCTGATCTGATCTAAAGAATCCGTATTTCTTACGGTGCTTATACATTCTACTGGTCTCATTAGAGGCACATGGATACTTGAGCAATGAAGCTAAAGTAGTGTATGTAAGTCTCAATCCTCCAGCAGACTTACCTACATATTGTCTGCTGAGTATTCTAATCGCATTAGCGTTTCCCTCAAAATTGATCAGATCTTGCCATTCTTCTAATGTACAGTGATTTTTTAGCTTTTTACCTTCTATTATCTCGTCGGCAAATTTTTCAAAATAATTAGAAATAGCAGCTTCACCGCTATGACCAAATGCAGGATTACCTACATCATGCGCAAGGCAAGCTGCTGCGATTACACTCTTGAGTTGATACTTATAAAATTCTTTATCTCTATTATCTAAACCCTCTACGTTATTCGAAATATGATTGCCTACTATCTCTCCTAGTGACCTACCTACAGATGAGGTCTCAAGGGAATGTGTCAATCTATTGTGAACAAATGTGTTTCCCGGTAAGGGAAAGACCTGAGTTTTACCCTGTAACCTTCTAAAAGCTGATGAAAATATCAACCTATCAAAATCTCGCTGATAATTATGCCTGTAGCCGACATCTGACATCTTAGAAGACGATCCTGTTCGCTGATCTGATATACAATTTTGCCAATTCATAATACATAAATGTAAGAAGATGCAACATAGCAAGAAAATGAATGACCTAAGGCAGATATATAGGTCTGTTTTGTATCGAATAAGCTATATAGCGTACACATCTGCTACTTTGATATAATATATCCCTCTACTTCCTTAATTTCGCCGCTCAAAACATATTTAACATGGCAACTCAACAACTTATCGAATGTGTACCTAATTTCTCTGAAGGAAGAGATTTATCTGTAATTAAGCAGATCACAGACGAAATAGAAAGTGTAGAAGGTGTAAAACTTTTAGATGTAGATCCTGGACAAGCCACGAACCGCACTGTGGTCACATTTGTAGGTGAGCCTAAACCTGTCTTACAAGCTGCATACTTAGCTATCAAGAAAGCTAGTCAACTCATAGATATGAGTCTGCACTTCGGAGAACATCCGCGCATGGGAGCAACTGATGTATGTCCACTGATCCCTATCTCAGGTATCACTATGGATGAAGTTGTCAAGTATGCTCATGAATTGGGTGAAATGGTAGGTGCCGATCTTGATATTCCATTCTACATGTATGAGTCTGCTGCTACGTCACCATCACGCAGAAACCTAGCGAATGTGCGTGCTGGTGAATATGAAGGTCTAGCACAAAAGCTTCAAGATCCTAATTGGAAGCCCGACTATGGTCCAACAAAATATAATGCTAAAGCTGGAGCAACAGCGATAGGCGCAAGAGACTTCTTAGTTGCTTATAATGTAAACTTAAATACCACATCTGTTAAGAGAGCAAACTCTGTAGCCTTTGATATTAGAGAGAAAGGAAGAGTAAAAAGAGAAGGAAACCCAATAACAGGGAAGATCTTAAATGATAAAAAAGGAAACCCAAAGCGTACTATTGGTACTTGCAAAGGAGTAAAAGCTATTGGTTGGTTCATCGATGAATATGGAGTGGCGCAGATATCTATGAATATCACAGACATCAATAAAACATCACTTCATAAAGCATTTGAAGAGTGCAGAAAGAGTGCGAATAAGAGAGGTTTGCGTGTTACTGGGTCGGAACTAGTAGGTCTAGTACCTAAGAAAGTTTTACTCGAAGCAGGAAAGTATTTCTTAGAGCAACAAGATAGATCCACAGGAGTGTCTGAGTCTGAGCTTATTCATATAGCCATCAAATCAATGGGACTGGATGAGTTAGGAAAATTTGATCCACAACAAAAAGTTATAGAATATCAACTTGAAAATGCCACAAGCAGACCATTAGTACACAAAAATCTAATCGAATTTGCAGATGAAACGGCATCAGATAGTCCCGCTCCCGGTGGTGGATCTATTTCTGCTTACGTAGGTGCGTTAGGTATATCATTATCTGGAATGGTAGCTAATCTATCTGCAGGAAAGCGTGGATGGGAAAACCAAATCGCCTACTTCTCAAATGAAGCGGAGAAGGCACATTCGTTGAAGAATCACTTGCTAAGGCTGGTTGATGAGGACACTAATGCATTCAACATGATCATAGACGCTATCAGGATGCCAAAAGGCTCAGAATCAGAAAAACAAGCTAGATCTAAGGCGATCAGCGATGCGACTAAAAATGCAATCGAGGTACCTATGATGATCATGGATGTATGTATGAAATCTTACGCGCTGATCAAGGACATGGCTAAGAAAGGTAATCCTAACTCTATCTCTGATGCTGGAGTAGCTGCACTTTGTGCGAGAGCTGCCGTATATGGTGCCTACCTCAATGTAAAGATTAACTGCAAAGATTTCAATGATTCTGCATATGTAATCAAGACGGTTACCAAAGCAGATAAGTGGCTGACAAAATCTGATAAGTTAGAAAAAGAAATACTAAAAATAGTAGAAAAAAATCTCTATTAAATTATAACAAAATATGTCACTCGAATTACGCCAAACCCTTTATTTTAATGGCTTTATAACGCAAATATGCTCGAATTGACAAAAGATAATGAAATGCTATGCCAATATGACCTATATATAGGTATGGCAAAGCGTTTGATTATATAAATATATGTTTAACAAACAAAGAAAAAAAATGACTAAGAAGCAAGAAGAAATCCAAGATGAAGAAGTCATAAAAGACGAGAAAGATACCAAGTCAAAGAAGAAGACTAAATCCTCTAAAAAAGATAAGCTAACAGATAGAATCGAAGAGCTAGAGCAAGAACTCTCAGAGAGTAAAGACAAGTTCCTCAGATTGTTTGCAGAGTTTGACAATTTTAAGAAACGTACGGCTAAGGAGCGTATTGACTTCCGTGCCACAGCTGGAATGGATGCACTCCAAGCCTTTCTTCCTGTGATGGATGATTTTGATAGAGCAAAGAAAGTTGCTGAAAATGAAGATAACAATGAAGAATTCTCAGAGGGGGTAAAGCTGGTTTACCAAAAATTGAAGTCTGTATTGACATCAAAAGGAATCAAAGTAATGGAATCTACAGGTGAAACTTTTGATCCTGAATTACATGAAGCTATCACGGAGATACCTGCGCCTACAGAAGATATGAAAGGCAAAATCATAGATACAATAGAGCAAGGTTACTACCTCAATGACAAAATTATTAGATACGCAAGAGTAGTCGTTGGAAATTAAAAGGTAAGTTACTATTAAATGGGCGACTTCCTGAAAGTGTGTGTTTGATCCATATTAATTAATAGAATTAATTTTGTTCGATTTATTGAATCAAAGAATGAACTAATAAAACATTCGAATCATTGTTGATTACTGGTTACGAAATTAGTAATTCGACTTCACCATTCGAAATTAATATCATATGGCAAAGAGAGATTATTACGAAGTACTGGAAGTAAAGAAGAGCGCTGACGCAGCTGCTATCAAGAAAGCATACCGTAAGACGGCTATGAAGTTTCACCCAGATCGTAATCCAGACAATAAAGAGGCGGAGACGAAATTCAAAGAAGCGGCAGAAGCCTACGAAATACTAAGTGACGACGATAAGAGAGCCAGATACGATAGATATGGCCATGCAGGAGTAGATCCTAACCAAGGTGGTGGATTCCGTGGCGGCATGACTATGGATGATATCTTTAGTCAATTTGGTGATGTATTTGGTGATGGCGGTAGTCCATTTGATTCATTCTTTGGAGGTGGTGGAGGTCGTGGTCGAAGCACTAGATCTGGCCAGAAAGGCTCTAACATCCGTATCAAAGTAAAGCTCTCATTAGAAGACGTAGCTAATGAAGTAACTAAAAATATAAAAGTCAAAAAATCAGTAAGCTGTAAAAGTTGTGAGGGTAGCGGAGCTAAAGATAAAAACTCAGTATCTACCTGTGGAACTTGTGGTGGGTCAGGGTATGTACGTCAGATAAAATCTACTTTCCTAGGTCAGATGCAGACCACTGCTGTATGTCCTAAATGCTCAGGCAGCGGACAACAGATCACTGCGAAATGTGGCACTTGTAAGGGTGATGGTGCAGAGATGGGGTCAGAGACGATATCTATTCCTATCCCTGCTGGAGTAGAAGATGGAATGCAACTATCCATGAGAGGTAAAGGTAATGTAGGAAAAAATGGTGGACCGAACGGGGATCTTCTCATCAATATAGAAGTCCTAGAAAGCGATAATTTCAGTAGAGATGGACAGAATATCATTCATGATCTATATATTAATTTTGCAGATGCTGCATTGGGTACTTCTATAGAAGTACCTACTCTCTCTGGAAAGGTGAAAATCAAAATTCCAGAGGGAACTCAGCCAGGTAAAATATTTAGACTGAGAGGAAAAGGTCTTCCATCTGTACAAGGATATGGTACTGGAGATCAACTTATCCATGTGAATATATGGACACCAAAACAACTCAATAAAGACGAGAAAGAATTGTTAGAAAAAATGCGGGAAATGCCTAATTTCGTTCCAAATCCAGGAAAGGAAGAAAAGGGGTTTTTCGAACGCATGAAAGATATGTTTCATTAATGAAATACTACATATATATTGCAACTATACTCTTTGTCTTTACGATTTCTTCTTGTGGACCAAATATAGTCTATGAGCAAGAGCATGACCTAGGCAAATCATGGACCTATGATGAAAGTGCTGAATTTGCTTTTAAAATTTTTGACCCCAATCAAGAATATGATGTATTGCTAACTGTAGTACATAATCCAAATTTTTCACATCAAAATTTCTACTCTAATATAACCACGACTTTCCCTACTGGAGAAGTATTTACTGATCCTCTATCAATTGAACTTGCTAATAAAATGGGTTCTTGGTTATCATCATGTAATAGTAAAGAATGTACGCTTCGTCTTCTTCTACGAGATGACGTCAAGTTTAAAGATGTAGGCGAATATAAAATTTCTTTTGACCAGGACACAAGAGAAGCTCAGCTTGAAGGAATACAATCATTAAGGTTATCCTTGATTGAAATTAAGAAGTAAGTAAGGCTTTTATACTTTTTAAGAAAGATTTACTCGCAATGTAAGTGTTCATATTATTCCCAACTATCTCATCACCGAAATAATAGTTAGATGGAATGTGAACATCAGGATTTAATGAAGCGTCACGACTAGCTATATCCTTATCTATATAATTGTAATAATTGGCAACTGAAAAAGACACTTGACTTTTATCACTAAACACCTTAGATAAATTCTCAAAATTATCTGTTCTTGGCGGAAGTGATTCTTCACTATCTACAGGACTATTTTGTGAGTATCCTCCAATACTCACACAGGTAAATATCAGTACAACGTAGTATTTCATCGAATTACTTTAAGCATTCGATTACATAAAACTTTTATTGCCTGTTTGGTAAAGCAATACTATTCCAAACACTACCAAAGCGGCTCCAGCCACTCTACTTATTATCTGTATATGATCTGATTCTAATCTACCTCGAATGGCTTTAGCACCAAGTACTTTAATGGTATCCGTAATAATGATTGTCAGCATTATAGCTGAGATAAATACAAATGCTTGAGTGTCATTCATATTGATACCAATCACTTTTGTAGAAATAACTCCTAACCAAAAAATAAAAGTAAATGGATTGACAGTATTAACAAGAAAACCTTTCATCCAAAAACCAAAGTAATTTTTAGCTGTAAAGCTTCCGCCTTCCTTAATTGATTTTGTCTTTTTCAAAAAAATAACAATACCGAAAGCGATCAGAATAAAACCACCTACTAAACCCATCCAATACTTAAATACTTCATCTTGGACAAGAGCGTCCACTTGACTTATGAATAGGTAAGAGAATAAAATAACAAGTAAATCACTGCTCCATACTCCTGCACCGACGGTTATTCCTGCTCTTGCTCCCTTATCAATTCCGGTCTGAGTCAACGCGATAAATATAGGACCCAACATTATCGTCAAGATTAGTCCAAATACTACTCCTTCTAAAAAGATAGCTAGCAATCGAATGTAGTTTTATGAGAGATTCTATTTAAGACTCCAAAGATTATACTTAAATATACAATATATGGCACGGAAACCATCTTTCCAGCTTATCTTCTTACCTTCTTCATAGGTACGTCCGTAATACGAGATTCCTACTTCGTAAATACGCACGCCTGGTATACGAGATACTTTTGCAGTTACTTCTGGCTCAAATCCAAATCTATTCTCTTTGAGATTTACACTTTTGACCAGTTCTGATTTCCACATCTTATAGCATGTTTCCATATCTGTAAGATTAAGATTCGTAAATACATTAGATAATGCGGTCAGCCACTTGTTACCTATTGAGTGCCAAAAGAATAAAATCCTATGTGGTTTGCCACCAATAAATCTAGATCCATATACTACATCAGCAAATTCATCTAATATGGGTTGCAGCAATAGATTAAATTCTTGCGGATCATACTCAAGATCGGCATCTTGTATGATGATATAATCTCCTGTAGCTTCTTTAATTCCTGTTTGGAGTGCCGCTCCTTTTCCTTTGTTCTTTTCATGCTTAAAGTACTTTAGAGGAACCTTTGGATAATCTTTTTTATACTGTAATACAATAGCCTCAGTTTCATCCTTAGAGCAATCGTTAATTACTACCAACTCTTTTTGTACACCTCCAGTGAGATCTACCTCCATTATTTTGGTAAGAATGTTAGCGATCGTTGCTTCTTCGTTATATGCAGGAATAATTACTGAAAGTGTCTTAATCATATTATAATTAATAGTAATGTTGAGAGCTAAAATAGCGTATTCTATCGAAATCTAGGTCAAAAAGAACATTGTCTCTATTTGGAAGCTCAAAAGAAATTCGGTGTCTTTGAAAATAATCCGTAGTAATTGAAAACATAGTCATACTGAAGGGTATTTTAGCATATAGAAAGCACAACACTAAATAATATAAGATATGTTTGATAGACTGAAGGTTGGTAAAATAGTAAAAGAAACAGAAGATACGATATCTATCTACTTTGATATACCCAATGAACTTAGAGGAAAGTACAGCTTCAAAGCAGGACAGTACCTTACAATAAAGGCAAATATAGCTGGGGAAGAAATCCGTAGATCATATTCTATCTCTACTGCGCCTCATGCTGCATCACCTGCTGTGTCTATCAAGCGAATATATGGTGGTCGCATGTCTAACTATCTTCATGACCAACTCACTGCTGGACAGTTACTTGATATATTAGCACCAGAGGGAAAATTTACAGTTTTACCTGATGCTGCGTTGGCAAGAGACCATTATTTCTTTGCTGCTGGTAGTGGTATTACACCTGTGATGAGTATGATTCAAGATGTATTAGAACATGAGCCTAAGAGTTCGTGCCACCTTATGTATGGAAGTAGATCTGAAAAAGGTATCATCTTCCATAACGTGTTGGATAATCTAGCGAAAAAACACGAAGGTCAACTAAGTGTATCGCATACTATCAGTCAACCTACTAAGGTAAAAGCTAGAGGAATTGGTGGCCTATTAGGCAAAAAATCTATATCCTGGAAGGGTGATACAGGCCGTATCGATATTGCAAAAGTAACGGACTTTTTAGCTAAAAACCCATCTTATACTAAAGCTCAACTATACTACATATGTGGACCGGGTACAATGATCTCTAACGTAGAAGGCGCATTACTCGAGCAAAGCATCAGTAAAGATCTGATCAAGAAAGAATATTTCGGTGGAGCTTCGGAGGTAAAGACAAAAAGTACTAGGCCTCTAACTACTAGTTCGTCTATCGTAACTGTCAAACTTAATAGTGAAGTCATTTCATTATCTATGGATAATAGTAAGACGATCCTCGATGAGCTAATAGACTTAGGGAAAGAACCACCATACTCATGTACTAGTGGGGCTTGCTCTACATGCATCGCCAAGGTGACATCTGGAGATGTGAAGATGGATGCTTGCTTTGCTCTTGATGATGATGAAATCTCAGATGGATACATCTTGACCTGTCAAGCTAGGCCAGAGACCCAAGAAGTTACTATAGAATTCGAAGGGTAGAAATTAAAGAATTCCTTGATCTATGAAACTATAATATCCGATATCCGCTACTATAATATGATCCATTAGAGTAATATCGAAGTACTTAACAGCTTCTTTGATTTTATTAGTAATCTCTATATCTGCTCTACTTGGCGATAAGGATCCGGATGGATGATTATGCACTAATATGATACTTTGTGCCTGAGTTTCTACTACTGCTTTCAGAATCATTTTAACATCTGCTATGGTAGCAGTAGTTCCTCCAGAGCTCATTTTTTGCCTTCTGATTAGTTTGTTACCCTTATTGAGTAAAATAACCCACATCTCTTCGTGTGCCATATCGTTTATGGTTGATCGCATCAGGTCATAAGCGTCCTTGCTAGACGTAATGATAGGCTTAGTCTGAGGAGACGTAATCGATCTCCTTCTCCCTATCTCTAATGCTGCTGCAATAGATATTGCCTTAGCCTCTCCTATCCCTTTGAATTTCATGAGATCAGCAATAGATAGTTTACCTAGTTCATGGAGATTATGCTCTACGGAAAAGAGCACCCTTTTGGCTAATGCGACTGCCGATTCATCACGTGAGCCGGAGCCAAGTATAATAGCTATTAGTTCTGCATCGCTAAGGCTAGCTCTGCCCTTTAGAAGCATCTTCTCCCTAGGTCGATCCTCTTCTGCCCATGATTTAATGGATTCTATAGATGGTGTAGACATAAGAGTAAGATAAGGAGATTTTCGAATTAGAAGATAGCTAGCTTTAAATTCAACTACATATACAGATAGTATAAGAATCGCGTTAAAAACGAGGCTGAAACCTCAATTACATAAAAAAAGCATATTAGTCTTTACCAATATGCCTTTACGCTAATTTTTTTCTAAATGTTTAAAGTGCAGTACACTATGTATTTGCTAAATTATTTAGCTAAGCTCTTGTTGTACCAGATAGTAGAAAGTTACTCTATTCTTCATTCTGATGCCAGACATTTTAACTTTTACTGTCTTTACAGCAGCCATTCCTTTGTCTTTGTCTTCCACACCTAGCTTCTTCTCTACGAATTTTCTATGCACAGTCTCTAGCTCTGAATCATCAGTGCCAGATACGAGTAAGGCATCTTTGTTATCGATGACCAACCTATGTCTACAAGCCAATATGTATGAAGATATAGAAAGTCAAATTAATAAAAAGTATTCTGTTTTCTCCCTGTGACGTCGCCAATTTTTTAGATTTCACACAAATAAAAAAGTCAAAAAATAGTATCTCAGATCAAATTTAATGTGCTACTAAAGCTAACTGCTTGATTCATTATAGCTTAGCCAAAGCCTTGTCTAAATCTTGAATAAGGTCCTCTATATCCTCAATACCCACACTTAACCTGATCAATGAGTCGGTCATTCCCACTTTGAGCCTTTCTTCTCTTGGAACAGATCCGTGTGTCATACTGGCTGGGTTTCCTATCAATGACTCTACGCCACCAAGAGACTCCGCCAAAGCAAATAGATGAGTTCCGCTAAGCATTTTATTAGCTGTATCTAAATTATCTTCCTTAAGATCAAAGCTAACCATACCACCGAAGTCTTTCATCTGTCTCTTAGCCACTTCATGATTAGGATGAGACTCTAATCCTGGATAGTATACCTTATTTACTTTATCATTAGTCATTAGATATTCAGATATCTTCCTAGCATTCTCGCATGCCCTTTGTACTCTAACATGCAGCGTCTTAATCCCTCTCAGAATAAGAAAGCAATCCTGTGGTCCAGGTACTGCCCCCACTGCATTTTGGATGAATTTGAGTTTCTCTCCTATATCGATTTCCTTAGTAATAACAGCTCCATGAACTACATCGGAGTGCCCACCTAGATACTTAGTAGCTGAGTGAACAACAATATCAGCACCTAGATCAATTGGGTTCTGAAGATATGGTGATGCGAAAGTATTATCTACACACACTTGAATCCCCTTAGTCTGAGCGTATTCGCTGACCATTTTGATATCTATGATGTTCAACATTGGGTTCGTTGGTGTCTCCACCCAGATCATCTTAGTATTATCATTTGCAACCGCATCTATTTTCTCTATAGAATCCATACCTACAAAGTGAAATTTTATCCCATACTTAGCTAGTACTTGATTCATAATACGGTACGATCCCCCATAAATATCATTGGTAGATATTACTTCATCTCCAGGGTTAAGTAGCCTCAATACGGCGTCAATCGCGGCCAATCCACTACCGTAACAGATTGCCATTTCACCATTTTCCAATGCGGCTAGATTTTTCTCTAATACAGTCCGTGTAGGATTTTGAGATCGTGCATATGCATATCCTTTGTGTACTCCAGATTCAAATTGCACATAAGTAGACGTCTGAAAAATAGGAGTCATGATCGCTCCCGTAGATGGGTCTGGTTCTATACCTGCATGTATTGCTTTAGTTCCGAATCTCATATGTTATGTCTGTCCTTTTTCTGAATGAATATAATGAAATAAGAATATTCCAAGCCCAACTGATTACTGATTATTCCAGTTTAAGCAAACAATCGATATCTCTTTGCTAGATTAATGAATGGTTTTTCAATAAAATAATACATCAAGGTAGCACAAGTGATCGTTATCAATATCACTAAAAGAAGTAGACACAAAAACCCTAAATTAAAGTTGGGGAACATCGCAATATAATGATCCCAATATTTCATAACATGGACTACTACTAGCCAGTGGGCTAGATATACACTATAAGATATTTTACCTAAGAATAACCATAAGCCGTTGGTTAAGATTTTTTGCGCTGCCTTATTATTAATAATGAAGAGTAATATCAATGCGCTTGCAATTCCGGTATAATGAAACATATCAATGTTTAAATATTCTGCCACACTGTCGTATGTGCTACCAAATGGAAATATGCGTCTTATATGTCGTACAGAAAAAAGTAGGAAAACTATCAAAGCAATCAAATATCTAAACTTCCAATATTTAGATTTAGAAAAATTATATTCTTTTATCTGCGGGTAATAATATGCCAACATTATACCCAAAACAAAATGTAGAGCAAATGACGAAAAGTGATTGTCAATGAAAATAGACATGGGAATCACCCACCAAATCATTTTAATATTTTTTCTACTAAGGTAAACTAACACCGGCACTACTAATGATAAAACCATCTCAACTCCTAATGTCCAACCGGGAATATAGAATTTATGAGCCAATCTTACCATAGCTAATTCTTCCCAGAGTTTTTGATCATTATTCAAAAACATGTCCTTCAAAACTAGAATACAATTACCCTCAAGTAATAAAGCTCTATTCCAGTATAGATAATTAACTATAATAGTAAATATGAATGCAGGATAAAGCCGCAATATTCTTTTGAATATATAATTTCCCATCTTAACCTCCTTATCCGATTGGAAATATTTATAAGAAAGCACAAAACCACTTAAGACAAAAAAGAACGAAACGGCATCCGCTCCATTAAAAACCATACTTGCAACATGAAACTTTGTATAATCCGGCCAATTCCATCCTATAAAATGATATACTACAACCATCATAGCTGCAATTCCTCTTACAGAATCTAAGTAATCCAACCTTTGTGGTTCAGTATCTATTCTACTAGTCAACATTGTTGATCTTTTATTCTAATACTAAAGAATTACTCTCCTATTTGTAACCAATAGGAACCGCCGTGTCTTTCCACTTCTTTGAGATTATCAAGATTCCAAATCGGCTCTAGTTGCTTTGCCAATTCTTCATCTTCTGACACGAAGTAACATGGAAATATCGTTTTATATCGCTTAGGGTTTGCCATTACATACATGGCTAGACCATATTGCTCCGTATAGAATCTATCACACATAAATTGTGGATAATCATATGGTAGATATATATCATGGATATGCACTATAACTCCTTTATTGAGTTGCGGAAATATCTCCATATAAAAAACCATGCTATCAGAATTGGGCAGTATCCTATGCGAATTATCTATAAAAAGTATATCACCAGCCTCTAGATTCAACACTTTTTGATAATCTATATCTTCAAATGGCTTTCTGATTACTACATCTGCCAATTGGTCTATCTCAGCTCTAGGCATAGGGTCTATTGATGTGATCTCCAAACTATTGTGCTGCTCTTGCTTAACTTTAAATGCCACTTTTGTTGAGTTACCAGATCCCACTTCTACATAGCGCTTTGGTTTATAAAAAGAAATCATCGTATATATTGCAATGATATCAAGACCTGGCAAAAATCCATTGTTCCATCCTGGAAGCTTACTATCTGTTACCTTACTACTATCCTGTATCTCAGCGATCTCGTTTTGATTGCTCAATGCAGCATCTATCAATGCTCTATAAGTATTTCTCTCAGTATCTATGATATCATAGAGTTGCTTATGCGGAGGAAGTCCATATCCATATCTAGGTTTCATATCCACAGGATACTCATTGATTAGAGCCTGATATTTGGGATGTATACGTTTGAAAAAAGATTTTAGCATTGGACGCCTTTTATGTTTGGAATGCTAAGATATGGAAAAGAGCGATTTAGTAGTACGAAAACTATGAACTTCAGAATCTTACAATTTTCTTATTCACCAACTATAATTGAAAGTCCAGCTTAAATACTGAAAATCCAAAGCAAACTCGAAACTTTACATCAACGATTCGTCGAATAATTCATCAGCGATTAGTCAGGAATCATAATTTTAAAAATCATAACTCAACATCAAGTCATATAAGAAGCCTTGAGAGACAGAAGGGGCAAATAAGGACCCTGAGTTATTGCTACCATATTACTTGCTGCTCTCGCTGTATCGTATTATTAATGGAATAGGTATACAACACAAACGAAAATTTATGCGGAAGTAATGAAAGATTACAATCCTCCAATTAATAAAGGTACTCGCGGAATTACATCTAACTCTAACCTAGTAGATCAAGCTATCAAAGAATTTGATCTTAGAAACTTTGATACTAGCAATAATCTATTTAAACGAACAAATCCTAAATCGAATAGCATATACTGGTACATGGGTCATATCTCTTTGATCAATGGCAGTATTATGAAACAAAACATCAATTGAAAAAATAACTTCAAAGACTTTACAAGATGACTTGTTAATATATGTGGAAAAGATTATATCGAATTACCAAATATTCTGCTATTTGTTGGAGCATTGGTACCTGTAGCGAATGCGCTACCTCAAGATTTCGAAGTGTAATGTCATCAGCTATACTTCACATTTCCCGTCATGCTTAGTCTTAATCACTCTAACTACAATAAATGAAAAGAAGGATTATCAAGCGGTGATGCTCCTATAAAGACAAAGTAAAGTTTCAAATCTTCGAAGAAATTTCTGCTCTAAAATATTGAGTAAACCTCAAACTTGAGAGAAATCCTAATCTATATATTTCAGAAAAATAAATTCTTTAAAAATCCTTAAACACTAAAGAGAATTAATATTTCATAATAAAAAAGAGCCTCACAAATGAATGTAAGACTCTTAGTATATTATGTGAAGCGAAAAAGGTGATATCTGTAAGATTATAGTGTATTATCCACCCAGCGCAGCAGCACCACCAACGATCTCTGCAAGTTCTTTAGTAATGGCCTCTTGCCTCGCTTTATTGTAGCTAATTTTTAGTTCCTTCATCAATTCTTCTGCATTTTCGGTAGCATTATCCATTGCTGTCATACGTGCACCGTGCTCTGAAGCATGAGTGTCATATAGATACTTTTGGAAAGTCGTCTGCAATATGCTTGGGATCAAGTGATCAAGTAATTCTTCTTTACCTGGCTCAAATATATAATCCGCTTTAAAGTTCTTGCCTTTAGCCTCGTCTTCTGCTTTCGTACTTTCCATATTTTCTACTGGAAGGTATTGTACACATTGTGCGAACTGAAGTGCAGCATTTTTAAATTTACTGTACGATACATCGATACGGTCATAGTTACCTGAAGCGAACTCATCCATTAGCATCTGAGATACTTTAGCTAAGTTTTTATAATCTAGATTAGAAAATAAATCAACGTAATCATCAATGATATTACAATCACTATATTCCTTACGGAAGTAATCATAAGATTTTTTACCTACACAGATAATAGTAAGATTTCCATTGGCTCTCACTTCAGCGTAATCAGTATTGATTTTTGCTACAGCCGCTTTAATTATATTAGTATTAAATGCACCTGCGAGTCCTTTACTAGATGTAACTACTGCGATAGCTACCTTTTGAATATCTCTTTCAGCTGCTAGTGGAGAATTAATTCCTCCTTCAAGATTAGACAAAATATTGATCAACATCTTATTCAATCTATCAGCGTAAGGACGCATCTGAGTGATCGCATCTTGTGCTCTCTTCAGCTTAGCGGCAGAAACCATTTTCATGGCTTTAGTAATCTGCTGAGTACTCTTCACAGATACTATCCTTTCTCTTACTATTTTTAATGCTCCAGACATATATTTAATTTCGAATTTTGAATTACGAATTTCGAATGCTCAGCAAGCGACTTTCGTCTTCAGAACTACTAATTAGTCAATTACGCTTTATATCTACTTGCTATTTGAGCAGCAGTACTTTTGATCGCTGCTACAGCTTCGTCAGTAAGTTTACCTTTTCTCAACGATTCTAGAGCATCTCCTTGAGATTGTTCCATAGTAGTCAAGAAGGTCTCTTCAAACTCTTGTACCTTATTCACTGGCACATCACTCATCAATCCGTTTGTCCCTAGGTAGATAATCGCAATTTGCTTCTCTACTGATACTGGAGAGTATTGTGGTTGCTTAAGCATCTCCACGTTTCTCTTACCTTTTTCTAGTACTGCCATAGTCGCTGCATCTAGATCAGATCCAAACTTTGCAAATGCTTCAAGATCACGATACTGAGCTTGATCTAGCTTCAATGTACCGGCTACTTTTTTCATCGCCTTGATCTGTGCAGATCCACCTACACGTGATACTGAGATACCTACATTAATCGCTGGTCTGATACCTGCGTTGAACAAGTTAGACTCTAAAAATATCTGACCATCTGTAATAGAGATGACGTTAGTAGGGATATATGCTGATACATCACCTGCCTGTGTTTCGATTATCGGAAGTGCAGTTAAAGATCCACCACCTTTTACGATTCCTGCATCTTTAAGAGATTGAGGAAGATCGTTCATATCTTGAGCGATACTATCTACGTCGATCACTTTGGCAGCTCTCTCGAGTAGTCTTGAGTGAAGGTAAAATACATCACCTGGATAAGCCTCACGTCCTGGAGGTCTTCTCAGTAGAAGAGATACCTCACGGTATGCAACCGCTTGTTTTGATAAATCATCATAGATGATAAGAGCTGGTCTTCCAGTATCTCTGAAATACTCACCGATCGCCGCACCCGCAAACGGAGCATAGAATTGAAGTGGAGTAGGATCAGCTGCAGAAGCAGATACGATAGTCGTATAAGCCATAGCACCTGCATCATCTAATGCTTTATATACTTGTGCTACAGTAGAAGCTTTCTGGCCTGATGCTACATATACGCAGTAGACAGGTTCGCCTCTATCGTAAAATTCTTTTTGATTGATGATCGTATCGATTGCGATCGCAGTCTTCCCAGTCTGACGGTCACCGATGATCAACTCTCTTTGGCCTCTACCAATAGGAATCATCGAATCGATCGCTTTGATACCTGTCTGTAGTGGCTCAGTTACTGGTTGTCTATAGATTACACCTGGTGCTTTACGCTCGATAGGCATCTCATAAGTCGTACCTTGTATTGGTCCTTTACCATCGATAGGAAATCCAAGAGAATTTACAACTCTTCCTGACATTCCTTCACCTACTTTGATAGATGCAATACGATTAGTCCTACGTACGTTTGATCCTTCTGCTATACCAGCCGCATCACCTAAAAGTACAACTCCTACGTTATCTTCCTCAAGGTTAAGTACGATAGCTTGTGTTCCTGTTTCAAATTCTACAAGTTCACCTGCTTGTGCTTTTAGTAGTCCATATACTCTGGCAATACCATCACCTACTTGTAATACAGTTCCTACTTCTTCGAGTTCAGCTTCTGTTTTAAATCCAGAAAGCTGCTGCTTTAATATTGCTGAAATTTCGTCTGGCTTAACGTCAACCATGGTGTTTATTTATTTGATTATATTAATAAGTGAACAGGTAAATAGATCAATAAACCTATCTGACTTGTTCGTTATATTCTTTTAAAAACTAATTAATTGATTTAATTATCAAGTAATTAACCAAGTGCTACATAGCACTCTCGTGTAGATTTCCTTTGAAACCTTTTTTCATTTGTGAAAGCTTATAAGCAATACTATCATTATATAGCTTATCGCCAATCTCAATAATAAAACCTCCTAGTATTGATGGATCCACAATTGTGTCGATCTCCACTTCTTGTGAAGTTTCATTACTAGAAAGTAATTTCGCTTTGATTGAAGATAGGTTTGCTTCACTGATTGGAGTCGCAGTAGTAAGTTTTACTTCTGAGATACCTTTCATTAATTTATATTGAGCTTCAAATTCATTGCTGATGGCAGGGATATATTCTTCTCTACCCTTATTCATTATGATATTCAAAAATCCCAATGTCGTATCTGAAAGCTTACCATCAAATAATACATTGAAAATTTCTTTTTTCTTAAGCTCATTTACAATTGGGCTCTTTAGTAGCATGACTAGGTCTCTGCTCTCTAGCGCTTTATCTAGCAAAGCCATATCAGTCCTAACCTCCTCAAGCTTATTATTTTCTTGAGCAAAATCGATGAGTGACTTGGCGTATCTTGATGCTATTCTGCTTACTGACATGTGCCTTTATTAATTAAGGTTAAACTTATCTACTAGCGTATTCACTAGTCCTTCTTGTTCTGCATCACCTTTAAGATTTTTCTTAATCAATAATTCAGCGATTTCGATAGCCATAACACCTGCTTGATTTTTGATATCAGTTACAGCCGCTTTTCTTTGATTGTCGATTTCTACTTTAGCGTTAGCTACTATCTTATTAGCTTCCTCTTTAGCTTTGTCTTTGGCTTCATTGATGATGCTATTTTTCATATCCTTAGCTTCTTGAAGAATCTTCGCTCTTTCTTCATTCGCTTGAGCTTGCATCTTAGCATTCTCAGACTTCATGTTAGCCATTTCTTCTCTAGCTTTCTTAGACTCATCTAAAGCGTCTTGGATATCATTTTCTCTCTTTTTAAGAGCATCTTTGATAGGACCAAAAGCCATCTTTCCCATTAGGAACCAGAAAATAAGGAAGATCAATACTGTCCAAAAGAACAAACCAAAATCTGGCTTAATTGGGCTAAAATCTAGTAATACAAATAACATAGTGTACTATTATACTTATTATTAAAATGAGGTCGTTGCCCCAAAATATATTATTCAAAAAAATAATCCAAAAATGATCTGACGCTGCAGCCAACCGCTAAACAGCGTCAGATCTAGATTTTACAAACTCTTTGTAAGCTTATCCAGCTACAAGAAAAGATAATAGTATAGCGATAAGTGCTGCACCCTCTATGAATGCTGCCATTAAGATCATATTTGATCTAATATCACCTACTGCTTCTGGTTGTCTAGCGATTGATTCCATAGCTTTTGCTCCGATCCAGCCTATTCCTAGTCCAGCTCCGATTACTGCTAATCCCATACCTATCGCAACGATTGATCCTACCATGATAATGTAGTTTTAAAATGATTGTGTTTAATAAAATTATTATTCTTTAATCATCAAATGATGATCTACTTTTTCTGTTTTAAATGAAACTATCAAGTTTATTCTTTAACGTTTTTGATAGTTGACTTTCTAAGTTGTTCGTGATGGATAATGACCATCATGAACGTTATTATTAATGTGCCTCTTCAGTTGCAGCACCTATATATGAAGCTGTCAATATTGTAAATACAAATGCCTGCACTAAAGCAACGATTAGCTCTATCGCCATCATAAACATTGTCAATAATGTTGATCCTACCGCTGCGCCACCAGCACCTACTAAACTTTCTCCTGATTTACCAAATATGAATATGAACCCTATGAAAACCACCATTACAATGTGACCCGCTGTAATATTAGCAAAAAGTCTTAGCATCAAAGTCAGAGGTTTAATGAATAAACCCATTAGCTCTACAGGGATTATGATCAACTTCACTATAAAAGGAACACCTGGAGCTACCAATAAGTGCTTCCAATAATGTGCATTACCACTAAAGTTAGTAATCAAGAATGTAAGTAAGGCTAGTACCATTGTCACGGCAAGATTACCTGTTACGTTAGATCCTCCAAAAAATGGAATTTGTCCAAATAGATTGAGTCCTAGTATAAAGAAGAACACACTCAGCAAGAAGGTAAAATACTTCTCCCAATTATGGCCGAGAAATGGTATTGCCACTTCATCTCTTATAAATATAACGAAAGTCTCGAGCATACCCTGAAGTCCCTTAGGGGCTTCACCATCTTGCTTTTTATATGCTTTTGCCGCTCTTCTAAATAACCAGAACAAGAATAGACACACTATTAACATCGAAGTTACATTCTTAGTCAGTGAGAAATCTTTGTATGAAGACATTCCTCCACCAAACAAACCTCCATCAAATGTACTTTTCTGCTCTAGTTTATGCATCGCATCTCCTGTACAAACATAAGTTACATCTTTTTTCTTTCCTCCAATCTTTTCCTCTGAATGCATAAATCCTTCTACATCAAATTCACCCATTGGGAAAGATGCATCTGCTATTCTCTTTACTATACCTCCGTGAAGTACGTATCTATTATGTCCTAAGTGACCATCTCCATGTCCTAGTAGATCTGGGTGAAACTTTGAAGACATTCCTAATTCCCATCCATCATCAGACTTGAGCATGATAGGTAGTGGAATTTGTAATGGTCCGATACTGTATACATTGGCATCACTGATGTGGTGCATTGCTGTCTCAGCTACATCAAATTCACCATGATGTCCGCATCCTCCATGGTCGCCATCAGCTCCGTGCCCATGCCCAGAATGATCTGCATGTGCAGAGTGGTCGTGGCCTGCATGATTGTGCCCAGAATGATCATGGCCTGAGTGATCATGACCATCATGATTATGCTGTGCAGACATGCTACATGTCACACAAAGTATCAAAGAAATAATAGCTGCTAATCGTATCATATATAAAATATACTTCTGTACGTCTCAAAATTCGGTGCAAAAGTATGATTTATATCTTGCAAACTAGCTATAATCAGAGTTTTATTTTAATAGCAGAGTCTATATTATTAAGGGTTTTGATAAGAAATAGCAGAATGACAATTAGAATATCCAATAACCACATTAAAAAGAAGGAAAAGACACATAAAAAACTGACGATAAGACTAAAAGAAGGATTATCTATAAGGTGAGACCTAAGGTAAAATACCAACTTCTAGGATCACTGGGAATAATGCCAGGACCAGGATATCCTGTTGCTCGGCGAGTATAGTAGGATTTATCCAATAAATTATTAATCCCTGTCTCGATTTTCCACATCCTCCAACGATAAGATACGGAGAGGTCCATTACATTATATGAAGGTACAGGACCTATGATTCCATTACGACTATCACCCAAAGGTACCGGTTTAGAGTTTTCGACATCTGTATATTGTTCTGCCAGAAAACTATACTGTAAACTAAAAAGTAGGTTACGATAACCTCCTCTTATGCCCGCTTTAAAATTAAGCGCTGGTATAAATTCCACCAACTTACCTTTCACATTAGGTACATCGCTTTCTAAGTATTCGGAATTTGTCACAGCGCCGTTGACAAATACATTGAGCCTATAGCGATCCGTGTTTTTATTTATGGCTGACATCAAATTATAATCTGCAAATGCCTCTAAGCCATATATAATTGCCTTACCAATGTTTTTCCTTACACGATTAGCTCTGTCATCGAATACAATACCAATTCGATCATCATATAGTATAGTAAAAGCCCCCACATCATAGGAAAGCACTTTCTTTAATTTCCCTCTCAAACCAATATCAAGAGTAAATCCACTTTCATCCATAATATCAGGATCTACTTTAAATGATGGGCTTACCACTCTGATGTCGCTAAAAGTAACCGATCGGTAATTTTGTGAGATATTACTGTAAAGTTGAGATGACAAATTAATCTGATAGCTGAGGCCTAATCCAAAAAGTGAAAATTTTCTACTCAGTTCTCGATTCTCTAATCTTTGAGCAACTCCAATAGCATTACCAGCGATATCAAAAATTATAGAAGTATACTCACCTTTACTTTCAGTTTTAATGTATTCCCATCTTACTCCTGGAGTTACCTCTAATCTATCCGTAAGTCTCCAAACTTGTTCTGCGAATAATGATATATTTTTATTTGGGAAATCAAATTGTGATTGATTAGCGTAAACTGGAAAATCTTGACTATAAATAGTGAAATCGGCATCCACAGCTCTACTTCCTGGGCCTTGATCACTTGTGTTATTAGATATGTATATTTTGTTGCCAATCAGAGTGGTCACAGATTTACTAAAGAAATCTTGAGTATAAATCAGCTTAGATTCCAAAGCTATATTATTAAACGTTCCATTGATAATATCTCTTGGCAATAAATAACTGCCATCGAAATCCTGTTCATCCAATGCGGTGATAGGGTTTTGATTGAGCTGTGATGGATCACCACGGAAGCCTACCGATTTTCTACTGGCATTCAAATATGAAACTTGTACTGACCCTCTAGTATTTTCATTAAGTTTATGATCAAGGCGTGCTGCCACTAGATTCCAATCCACATCAAACCAATTTCTCTCACGATTAGAATACTCAGGATCCAACCTAAATTGATTATCCGTCAAGCCACCTGCTTGTTGAGCAAGGTAATCTAACTTGGTGTAGTCCAGTTTAAACTGTGTACTTTCGTCGAATTTATATTGAAAAGTTACAAAACCATTTCGTGAAGCATATTCACTATTATCTCTAAATCCATCTCCTTGCTTATACTGAAAATATCCATGGTATGAAACTTTCCCATTAGTCCCACCAATAGATAGGAAATTATTGATCAATCCAAAAGAACCTACAGAGTTTCTCAACTTTACTTCAAGAGGTTTCTTGCTAGGTTTGTTCATTACAAAATTGACCAACCCTCCAAATTGTGTACCATACTGCAGCGCTGCAGCTCCTCTAATTACTTGGATCTCTTTGAGCGCTTCTGCCGGTGGTGTATAATAGCTCTCAGGATATCCTAATACATCTGCAGAGATATCGTAACCATTCTGTCTCGTATTAAAATTGGATGTGCGATTAGGATCCAAACCTCTACCTCCAATATTAAGTTGCAAACCTGCATCATTACTATCATAAATATTAAGGCCAACTACTTGCGCATATATCTGCCTTGCATTATTAGATGCTAGATTAGCCGATACTTCACCAATGAGTACCACTTCATTTTTCTTCCCAGAATTGATGGTCATGCCCTCTACAGATTGTAGTCTCTTCATAGCGAATAATTCGTCTCGTCTTGCCCTAATTTCTACCTCCGACAATTGAGAACTTAGTGGCTCCATAACAACAATTATATCATTAGGAGCGCTAACTTCCATAACAACTGTCGAAAATTCAAATGATATTATAGTAAGTGTAAGTTTTCCAGAAAATAAATCAAGCAGCTCAAACTCTCCATTGCTATCTACTTGTATGAGTTGGTTTGTCTCTGAGATAAACACTTCTGCATCAAGCACTGGATCGTTTGCAGTATTGGTCACTCTTCCTGTTAATTGTGCGAAGACAATTAATGGAAAGATAAATAGTAAAATAACTAATAGATTTTTAATGTTTTTAATTTTTGTTTTTTAAATACTTCCCTATTCTTCCAAATTCAAAACTCCTAATTATCCAATATCCATTCCTTGTGTCTCCAAGTATTGCTCTCCTTTGTCAAATCTACTTCAGGATCAATAAACCTTTTGCTCAATGCCCCATTAAGCGTTACGTAACTTTCAACATAAACTTCAATATTTTGATGGCCTTGATTGGTGAAATGATCCCGAAGATAATGGGCATATTCAATAATCATATCTGGCTGAGTTGCCATTTGTTTTTCTTGAAATGAAGTAAGAAAGTCTCTATTATCTACATAAAATCTTTTTTTGGTTTCTCCATCTACTATCTTAAATGAAGCAGTTCCAGCTTTTTCCATCAACATTACTCTCCAACTAAATCGATACCCTTCTTCTGTCCAATATAAATTGTCTGGATATAATAAATACCTAAATGGAATTAACAATTGCAACACTAAGAAAATACTGACTATAAAAATGCTAAAATTTCGATTCTCTTTTATCCTATAAATTGCGCTTGAGCCGTTATCAAATATATTTTTTGACTTTCCTATTATTTTAGCAAAAACATCTAAGATCCGCTCATGTACTCCAGAATCAAAAAATATCATGGTACTTAAAATCATAATAAATGGAAACATCCCGATTGGAAACAACACTCTAGTCAATAAATGAAACACAATTACCATGAAGAAAGCCACCTTTCTAGTCGGCATCCATAGCAGCAAAAAAGGTATTGTTAAATCATATATCATACCACCCCAACTAAATGTATACGCCATCCAGGGTTGTTCCAATAACCCACCGATAAGTGGAAGATCATATGATCCGGGTAACCATATTTTCAAAGGTAATGCATTGATCAACCAATCATAATTAATCTTCGCTAATCCCGCATAAAAATATACTATTCCTAGGACTAACTTGATTGCATCTACTGTCCACCTAGGTACATATTGCGCCCTTAAATTATCATTTCTATATGCATCAAAAGAGTAGTATCTATGCATTGGTAGCCATATCATCAAAAATGCCATCACAGATACGAAGTAATAATGATTTAGATAAGTAGTCTTATCCATCAATTCAATATAAGTAAAGCTCAAAAAAAAGATTATAATACTGATACGATATTTATATCCAATTGTCACTCCAATTGCAGAAAATCCACAAATTGCAAAAAGCAAATACGTCCATTGACCTAATGGTTTTACCCATGAAAATCCCAAATAAGAAAAGAATAATTCTGGAGAAATATACAATTTATCAATCCACCCTAATGAAGTAAATCTGATCAAACTAATTATCATCAAAAGACCAAATAAAATACGAAAGACCGCAAGTGATGCGGCCTTTGTAGTTTTATTTAGATATGAGTGTATCGTCATAAAATATTATAAATTAATCTCCATCTGCATCTACATAATCAACTGAAACATTCAGCGCAGATAGCATATCAGTTTTCATTAGAACTGTAACTTCTTGCAACGCATCATATGTGGCAAGCATCTTACTATTGTCTTCTTCTACTTGTATATAAAAATCATCATCGAGTCCATTCGACACTTCAATTGCATTATCAATTGCTGCTTCTATAGCACTACTAATATTTGCTCCACTTGTAAGAGTTTGTATATAAGATAGGTATTCGGATAGAGATGGTCCATTACCATTATATTTCGATTTGCCTTCAAAAAAATTTTTAAAACTCGATAGCGAATTTAAATAAAGAGACTTGCTAAGTGTTGGAGTAAAAGTATACAAAGCTTCTACATTATTAGTTAATGGTGAACCCGAGAATACTCCTGCAGGAATTCCTATTTTTCCTGATCTAAGGAATCGTTCGTAATAAAACAAATAGTCGTTGACCATTCTATTTACAGAACTACTTGCTGAAGATCCATCATCCTCTATAAACATCTCCCTATATCCTGTCGTCCAATTTGTATATACTTCTCCTGTAAGTATTCTTATCTTAGTGACTAAATCAGTCAAGTATGTCTTATAAGCAACATTACTATTAAACAGATCTACTATTAGAAGATCTGTTTCTGAAACCGCATAAATTAAAAATTCTATAGCTGGAAAACCCTGTTGATCAAAAGTAGAAGGAAGTGTTAAATTATATGTTTCTGATATAATATTGCTCAGAATTTCTTCCCTATTTGTAGGATAAATATTAGTATGCTTTCTTAGGGCTAATTCTTCAGCCCTGCCAATCTCGAACATACTAACCTCCTGCCATGCATTATAAGCAAATCCAAAATTATTGCGAAGGTCATTGAGTCTAGATATATCTGGATCGGCCACAAATTTTTTTGCCTTGGCGTCCAAAGAATCTATGGCTTCGAGATAAGATTTATAACCAGGAATGATAAATCCATCAACCCAATGCTCTAACATTACAGATCTGTCGAATTGATCATTATCAGCAGAGGGGTCAGGCATATCATCACCACATCCAATCCATACGGTAGATAAAGTAGCGAAAAATAATGCTAAACCTAATTGTGATATTTTTTTCATTATATACGATATTTCTCCTGAAAAATATTATTCAGCCGCTTGCGCTACAGTAAAGTCGAATTTGGACGCTATATCTTCACTAATCTGATCTAAGGTATTAGGTGTTACATCCCAAAAACCATTAATACCATCTCCCATCAAAGTAGAAATAAATCCATCAACTTCATCTCTTGAAAATAATGCATCTGTACTGTTAGAAGATCTCACAAATCTCAAACTGTAAATAAATCCATAGCCTTCTGATAATCCATGAAAAGCTCCTCCTTTATTACTATCAAGTTGAATCTTTGACTGCTGTAAATAGTAAACAGCTCTAATACCAATTACATTTGATAATAAACCTTTAAGAATGTCAGCTTGTTCATCCCTCAGGTTGTAATCTTTAGCGACTATGGCTGCCCTACCCAACTTAAATGCATTGTATATATCCTCTGCTATAGTTGAGAAGTCTTCATCTCCTTTTACCCTTCCTAGATACTTGTTTAAAAAAGAATCTCCGCCACCGACATTACTTAAATAATCTGTAGCATCCGCGGTACCAAATAGATAACCAAATGCTTCATCCCACTTATGCTCCATAGTCGTATAAGATTGAGCTTCTTCAGTAATTTCGTTATCATTTTCCGCCCTATTGTCCTTATCATCAAGAACCGTAATACTTAGATAGTTATTCACAATTTGATCTAACATCAATCCCCCAATGAGGCTTTTTGCTACGGCTTGATTGTATTCTAGACCATTGGCATTTATGAATCTCGTCTTCGTTCCATCAGCTATTTGACCAGCAACTCCTGGATTGGCTAAAACATCTTGATTATTAGCCACTTCATTAATCTGTGCCTGCATCCAATCTTCAAACTGCGATTTAATTGCCAAACTTTCTACTGAATTAGTATTAAATAAATCTTTTGAAGCCGCTACTTTAGATCTAACGCTCTTAGTAGATATATTTAGTACATCCTGCGAAAATGGTGCAACATCATTCCCTAATGCATCCATATTGGCGTACATCTCGTTAAGAGACTCTACAGATTGGTCAAAATCTGACATAGCACTTACTAGCTCTTCCGCCATCATTATCCTAGTAGTCTGACCGCTGAATGATACTGTATTTGCTCCATTTCTTTCAAACTGATATTCAGCTGGTGCTGTCACAGTAATCTCTGCGACATCATCATTTCCACAACTAACAAGTCCGATAACGAACAAAGTAAACATAGTGTTAAGTATTGCCTTCATTTTTATTAATTTTTTTTGGTTTTAACTAGATGGTGCAAATGTAAAACACAACTTTGAAATACACAAAGTTTATTTAGACTAAATCCAAATAAAAATAATAACGGCCATTATTATGGGGGTTGGGAGGTGAGGATATAAGCAATAAACCTCTAATGTTAAAATATATCAGAGGTCTCAGCCGATATATAAACTGGACAGAGTAACTCCATTTCAAATTTTATCTGTGCATTTTAAATTCACTTTGATAATCATAAAGAGTATTTTAAAGTTGTTGCAAAATCTCAGCCCCAATTATAACTAACACCACTGAAAACGGTTAACCTGCTTGCACAAATTAACCGTTTCATTAAAACCAACTTATATTATTTCTTATGCTATCTCTGTTAATTTAGCCCTCAAACCATCTTCAGTTCCATATTGTACCTTAATCAACTGCTTCAGTGCTTTGCGAGCGAAGAAAATTCTACTCTTAACAGTACCCAATGGCAATTCAAGCTTATCAGCTATTTCTTGGTATTTAAACCCTGTATAATGCATCATGAACGGTGCCTTAATACTATCATCTAATGATTCAATCATTAAATTTAATTCATCCATAAGAATATTTCTCCCCGCATCATTTTCTATCATAGTCGCACCGCTATTAATAAAATACATATTGTCTGTAGTATCAATAATGGTATTCTTTTTCTTCATCTTACGATAATTATTAATGAATATATTCTTCATGATCGTAAATGACCAAGCTTTGAAATTAGTCCCTGGTCTAAACTTCTCCTTATTGGAGATGGCCCTAAAAGCTGTCTCTTGATATAAATCCTTTGCATCTTCCTTATTCTTTGTTAAGTTATATGCAAAAGCATTCAATGGGCTCTTGAGATCCGTAAACTTCTTTGTGAATTCGATAGTAGACATCTTAGTTTAGATTTAATTTAAAAATCGCTGCTACATTTAAAAAATTAGTTCATTTCTTAAAATCTTCCACAAATATATATTAACATTGAACAAAAACCTAATTGTAGTTATACAGAAAACGTAATTTATATGTTAATAACTTCTTAATAACACCTATTTCATTGATTAACAGACAATTACAATATAACAGAATCAATTAAACTTTCAGTATATAATGAAAGTATTGAGTTTTGAAGTGTTTTGTTTAACTGCGTAGCCATTATAATCCAATGCTAGGTAAAAGATTGCTCTCTAAATTGGTGTTTTTTGAAGTGTCATCAAATGAATAAAGTTCAATAGAAATAAACAACAAGTAAATATCAAACTCGTACCTGATTTAGAATATTACCTTATCATTGAAACGAAGTATAAATCAAATACTGCTAAAAGCCAACCTAACGTTTCAATACAAAAGAAACAATCTACATCTTGACAAAAGTGAGACTATGGTCATTGCCGTTGAGCTCCAAGCTCAGAAAGTAGATTCCCTTAACTAAAGATGAAATATCGACTTTTCCATTTCTAATCATATATAAAGAAACTTCTCCATTGACGCTAGAAATGCTTATCTTAGAATTTGAGACTCCGTCGATATACAAAAATTCTTGCGCTGGATTAGGGTACACATGTATATGATCGGCAATTGCATCATCTACATCGACTAACATACACTCTGCTGACACTTGATTGCAGTATACCCTCGCAGCGAGACTACAGTCTAAAACGAATGGATTGGCCTTACCTTCTTGCCATTGTGCAATTTTATGGCTACGCTCCCACTCTACTTGATCCACCGGATCGGCATAGTGCCAGTCACAGAGTATCTCTTGCTGTAAACCAAAAAAATCGGGATCTGCAGCATTGGCCTGATCTCGGTACATTGTATAGAAGTACATTATAGATCTAGCAATATCTCCTTTTACAGATTCTCTAGGTTCGAATAAGTTGTTGCCGAGTTCACTCCATTCATCAATGCTGGCTCCGGGAGTATTCCCTTGTTCCGTCGTATTGCGATACCAAATTAAGGTCTGAAAATCATTAGATTCATCAAATACCTTAGATCCACGATCATTATTGGTTTGCGATCTAGTAGGATAAAGGTGATGCATATCACTGCGTGCATTTCCATCTGAAGCTCCTTTACTTTGTGGATAGCTATGCTCTGTATTGATCCCATTTGGTGCTCCATCTAAATAAACGGCTTGTGTAGGGTCTTCTCCTGGTGTCAGGTATCTCTTCATGCCGGTATAGATGCACTCAAGCGAATCATTGACAGCATCTATCTTAGAAAACATTGTATCTCTTGCCATTCCGTAAGTAAGTACTACGTCAGGTTTATAAGTATCTACAACCTCTTCGTATAAATCATCACCGTTAAGATGACTAAAAACTGAGATGTGGTCATATTGAGCTACCACGAACATCGGGATCAACAATAATGTGACTTGCATTATTAATCTATTCTTCTTCACCATCCTTTTTTTCTTTGACTACAGGTGTTACTGATGGTGCCTTCCACTTAGCCGTCTCTATAGGATTAGAAGTGGCTTGACGCATAATTTTACTCCTCACTTTATTGTCACTTATGAGCGCCCATGTCATAATAAGACTAGTCACTATAATCACAAATAATAATATTCCTTTATCAAATCCAGGCACTAACATCTCGTCGGGTATAGAATAAAACAATAGAATAGTTATCAATCCACGAGGTCCAATAAATACCTGAGGCATAGTGTCTTTTCCAAAAAATATCGTCAATATTACCCATCTAATAATATAAATAGAGGCAATAATGGCCAAACTAATCAACGCTACACTAAAACTAAGCATGGAGGATAGTGTAATCGTAATACCAAATATCACAAAAAAGAAAGTTCGGACCACAAACGCTGTTTCTAATGTAATAACATGAAGACCTTCATAAATCTGATTGGCCTTATCTACAACCAAGTATTTACCCAACTTTCCTCTGAAGAATAAACCCATATTGGCGATCACCAATCCAAACACAAGTATGATAATGAGTGACGATAAATGAAATTTCTTGGCAATAGCATAAAGCAGTAATAATACTGCGATAAGTAAGAACAACTTAGTATGACTTTTAATATGTTGAAAAATAAAAATTATTAAATAACTCGCCACAAAAGCCAATACTAAAGTAAGAATAGTTGTAGCACTAAACTGAAATAATCCACCTGCGTGATCTGGTTCCATATCTCCTAAGAGGTAGTAGAAAAGCATGATTCCTAAGATATCTGAGAATGTACTCTCATATATGTGAAACTCTTTTTTTGTATATTCTAAACTATTTACACTAGGTATAATAATAGCACTAGATAAGATAGACAATGGGGTAGCATAAAGCATCGCAAGTTGCATAGTCATTCCATCTACAGTATAGTGTAGAATAAGTGCCGCTACATATGTAGACGACAATAGACATACCAATGCAATGGCAAGAGCCTTGGCAATTGACCAATACTTATCTTTCTCCAACTTGAGTTCTAATGCCGCCTCCAAAACGATCATGATTACTCCCACTGTCCCTAATAGCTTGAGTACTGGTAGTAATAACTGCTCCAGATTTTTGCCTTCGCCAAGTATATTGGACTCTTTAACTCCAAATTGAATCAATAGCCCCAATACAATTAACATTAATACAGAAGGCACATTAGTCTTCTTTGCAATCTCTCCAAAAAAGAAAGAGAGAATCAAAATAGACGATGCTGCTATTATTGCATTATATGTTGAAAAAACTTCCATGATCTATTTATTTAATTTAATGGTTAACCGCTATATCGCTGTATTGCCATTCGCGCAGTAAAGATACGATATCATCTAAATGTGATTTATCTCTTAATACTACTCTTAATGTAATTTTATCTTTATGTAGTCCTGATACCCCTATTTCTGGAATTGAACTCCAATCAATATATGGTGTATTGGCTAATTGATCCAATAATCGTGTTTCTGGATCTTTATTACCCTTTATTTCATTGACGAAAATTATAGTATAGAGGCGACTTATTTCATCTCCTCCACTTATAGTATATCCCTTATCCAATAGCGACTGATAGGACAACATATGAATCCCCTTTTGTGTTTGAACTTCTGTTCCTAGTTTTCCAAATTTGATCACTTTTCCATTTACATCTCCACTATGAATATATACGCCTTGCTTGATCCTTTTGTTGATCATAACTACGGATCGGCTGATATAATTGCACCAATGTCTATGACTAATAATTAACAATATCACAACTATAGGCAATATCATACTAGGCTTTACACCTATTAAAGCTGACAGTAATAAAAGTAGAACTAAAGGGTCATATATCAATAAGAAATTTTCAAAGACCTTATTGATAATTATTGCATTGGTCTCAGAGAGTATTGTACTCCAAGTCAGGCCCTTTAAGATACGAACTCCTTGATTTACAAGCACGACAATGATTGCATAAATCAAAAACTGCGAAAGTGTTGTGTATGGTGTTAATCCTATCATCTGTGATTAAATGTTAGGTAATTTTTTCTTTCTAATAATTGGCCTACTTCGTTGACTACCTTCGAATTGATTTGAATTAGATTATCCACATTACGAGTTACTAATCCTACGTTAATCATTCTCTGCAATAATGTACTATATTTTTCTTTAAAGGCCTCTCCGAAAAATTTATGTAAATAAAATTCATTTGTCTTTCTTGCCGTTATAATTGTCTCTAACAATAAGAGTGTATCCTTATGGTCAATATCTGGAATACTCTGAAATAAAACATTTGTCATTATCACAGAATTGACATCATGGTATTTCGTATCGGCGGCCCACTTCGACAGAGCATCACCTACATTTCCATCTACATTATGATGTAACCTTTTAGTAATTTTATTGAATTCGTCTTCTGTAATTTTCCGCTCTTCTGGATTGAGTAGTTCTTTATATGTTGCTCCTTGACGGATACTAATTATCTGTCTTATTTCTTCTAGCGACATCCGATCGAGATTGATATCTGCCTGGAAAACACTATTAATTCCATATACGCTATTCATCTTATGCTGCAACCAGTTACTCATAGTCACGACAAAAAATATCTTGCTAGAGTATTTGTCAATGATCCTAGTAAGTTCTCTAATGTTACTTGATAGTGTCACTTCCTTATCATACCAAAGTTCAATATCATCTATAAATATAGCGGGCTTGGTATCATGGTGATGCTTTGTTATATTTCCCAATGTTTCTTTTAGGTTATATGTCGAAGTAAATGTTCGTCCGTTGATCTCATACTCCATATTAGGTTTGAGTTGTATCGTTTTTCCATTTAAGACTTTGATATTTGCATACTCTGCAAATAATGATTTGCCCGAAAATCTCTGTCCCGTAATAAGTATGGATCCTCGATATCCTTGACACCAATTATCATAGACGCTTTTAAAATGATCCAGCTCTTCTTGCCTACCTATGACAAATGATTCACCTATATAACCCTTAACCAAAAATATATTAATATACTGTCTATTATCTTCAGCAAATTGGCGACTATCCACATATCTCACTAACTTCTCAGAAAGACTTAGGGTTCTTTCTTTCTCAGCTTTTTTGCGCAAATTGGTATAGAACGAAAATGATTTTTTAAGCCATTTAGTAACCTTGTGTCTTAGTTTAGTTTGATCGAGATCTATATTACCTAATGAAGATTGTACAGATAGTGGTAAGAAAAGTCGCTCATTGTTAAATAGCTGAGATATATTAAATTGGTATTCAAGTTTATCTGAGGCTGAGTCTATAAGTTTTTTGTGCTTCGCTGCTATATTATGATATTCATTTTCAAACTTTTCAATAGCTTGTCTAAATAGTGTTCCTTTATTCTCAGCAGAATCATTCTTGAGTAAAGTCAGATAATTTTGGATATTAACCAATATCATTTTCAACTTATTTTTAAGCCGATCTTCTACTTCTTCTACTTCGTAGAATAATAGATAAATCTCTGACTCTAGCCATTGCTGGGTAGTTTTCTTGAGAGAGAGTTTCTTGACATTGAGTTTACCGTTATCACCATCTATTGCCACCTCTAAGGTATCTGCCATATCTTCTAAGATTTTCTCAATCTGCTCCAGATGATGTACATCTACGAATAGCTCGTTAAGTCTCTTGTGGACACTCTCTATCTTCTGTAATTTCTGTATGATATTAGGTTTACCTTCATCATTACTAATGTCCTTGATCGTATTAAGAGCCTCTTTAGCAGAATATGATATCTCCTTCATATTAGACATACGCTTGTCAACATAGCTCTTAAGAATACGTTTTATCGTTTTGTACGACCCATTACTTCTATCTAATTGATTGCCTAATTTGGATATACTTCGGCATTGTTCAGCTATAGCTTTAAACTGTATACTATACTCCGTCCAAGGGTTAATTTGTTTTTCCCAGTTTAGTACTTGACGTTTGACTTTCTTTGGATCACTACCTAGATTAGCTATCATAGTAGGATACACTTTTTGTAAAGAATGTATGCTTTCTTGGAGTACAGATTTTGACTGATCCAACATTTTCTTAACAGTTATATGCTCTACTGAGCCATCTAGCTGATAATAAAATGCCTTAGTGCCCTCCAATAAAATATCTCTCCAAAGTATCATGAAATTCTTAGCCTCTTCCATCCAATAATACAGAATGATAAACTTATCAGCATCTATGGGTTGAAGGTCTTTCTTATTAGTGACTACAATATCATACTGTGCCCCTACATTCGCAATCTGATTAACTAATGTAGGCGTCTCTACAGACATCTCCTTGAGATACTCATACAGTGTGTCTCCATCGTACACCCTATCCACTGATGATTGTAGTGTATTGAAGAATCCGTTAAGTATATCCTGAGTATCTAACATGTGATGGAAAGGTAACGATAATCTGAGTATTAGAGTCGTTTAAAAACATATTGTTAATTAATTTCCAAGTCATTTTTGACACAATGTCTTAAATAACTTCAATGATAATTACATTATTATTTTGTTTTCTAAAAGATTTTGGCACCAGGTCGTTGAGTAATACACAAGAACTCCTAGAGTTCTACATTTTGCAACTTTACACTTACCAAAATAATTTTAACAATACACTAGAAAAACTGTAGATATTCTTCAAACTGTTATTTCCCCATCCTCATGAATCCTCCGAGCAGCATATTGCCTTTCGATCTAAGAATAGTCTCGAGCATAGAATCTGCTTTAGTCGAGAAGTGTTTGAGGTCTCTGATCATTTTACAAAATTCATCCGAGGCTTCGCATTTGCCTTCTACAGTAGATACGCTTTGAAGCATTTTGATCATCGGATCTAACTCCTTCTGCTTTCGCTTGAGTAAAATATGTGTGAATACTTGCCAAACATCCTTTTCTCCTATAAAATAATCCTTACGATCACCGACTATATTGTGCTTGTAGACAATACCCCAATCCTGTAAAGCCCTTATTGTTGTATTGGCGTTTCCTCTCGATATTTTAAGGTGTTTCATGATATCCTCACAACTCAATGGACTATGAGAAACAAGCAAAAGAGCATGGACTTGACCCATCGTCTTATTTACTCCCCACTCTAAGGCTAATTTGCCCCAGGCAAGTATAAATTTTTCTTTTCCTTCGTCGAGTTGCATGGAAATTATATAACATGTTAGTATTTACATTATAGTAAGTTAATAGAAATCAAGTGCGATTTGTTCAATAACACATTCAATTTTCTTAGACTTATAAATACAAACATAAAGTAGATAGTAACTAAAGCCTATACAAAAGGAAGTTTAACAATTTCTGCTTTCATCAGCTTCTTACCTGCCTGGAAGTGAATTGTACTCCCACTCTTATGATGGCCTAATTTGACATATCCCATTCCTATAGGGCAATCTAGGCATGGAGACTGTGTTCCAGATGTCACTTCTCCAATTTCTGTCTCTCCATCCTCAGAAAAAATCTTATATCCTTGTCTAGGTACTCTTCTGTCAGATACTTTGAAAGCAACAAGTCTCTTCTCTACACCAGCTTCCTTTTGCTGGATAAACAGTTGCTTACTGTTGAAATCAAAATCTTGCTTAAGCTTAGTAATCCAGCCCAGTCCTGCTTCTATTGGTGAGGTTTCGTCATTGATATCATTACCGTATAGACAGAAGCCTTTCTCTAGTCTGAGCGTATCTCTAGCCCCTAAACCCGCTGGTTGTAGTCCATAAGGCTCTCCTATCGCTAATATAGCATCCCAAAGTGTCTTGAGGTACTGATTGTCTACATAAAGTTCAAATCCTCCACTACCAGTATATCCAGTAGCTGATATTATTACATTCTCTATTCCTGCTACAGACCCTTTAGTGAAGTGATAATACTCTATTTCGCCGAGATTAGATTTCGTAAGATTTTGTAGTAATTCCGTTGCCTTAGGGCCTTGTATAGCAAGCAATCCTGCACTATCAGAGATATTCGTCATCTTACAATCGAAGCTATTGTTCTGCTCTATCCAATTCCAGTCCTTATCTATATTAGATGCATTCACTACTAGCATAAAGGCCTTCTCTCCATCTGCACATTTATCTTCATCTAGCCTATATACGAGCAGATCATCTACGATACCACCCACAAGATTAGGCATGCAACTATACTGGGCTTGTCCAATCTCTAGCTTACTAGCGTCATTACTCGTTACCTTCTGGACTAGTTCTAGCGCCTCTTTTCCTTTTACTAAAAATTCACCCATGTGCGACACATCAAATATCCCACAATGCTCACGTACCGCCATATGTTCTTCTTTGATTCCAGAATAACTTATCGGCATGTTATAGCCTGCAAATTCTGACATTTTGGCGCCAAGATCAATATGTGCGGGAGTAAGGGATGTGGTCTTCATTATAGTATTAATAAAAAAGTGAATATTTGATGAACCAAGTATAAACAAATGTAATAGGTATAGGCCGAAATACGGATTGAATACACTAAAACTTCTCAGTAAAGAACCAATTAGCCGTATCGTTAACCTTCTTGATATCATTGCTCTACCCCTTATTGACAGTTTCCTTTACTTCACGATTTGCTCCATTCTATAAATTTATGTTATCGCTAACACTCTTGATATCATTGCTCAATTCTCATAATTGACTGTATGTTCCCAATCAGCAACATTTTGATTATTAGTTATATCTTGTCCTTATATTATAAATACGCTTGAAATAAAAACTCTCCTGAAATATGAAATTATTAGTTATTCTAATTTTAACAGTTACTTCTATATCTCATATTTTTGGACAAATATCCGCTGATAATTTACTTAAAAATTCTATTCAATATCACGACTATAATGGAGCACTTATGCATCATGATGCTACACTCCATCTTAATGAAAAAACACCAAACAGCACAGACAGAAAGTTTACTGTAGCATTCAACATCTCAAAAGAATCTTTTACTAATACGAAAATAAGCAAAGAAGATAAATTCTTAGGCGAAGATGTATTGGATAAATTGATTGTCAAATAATATTCTATGATAGCTATTGTATTGGGCTCTGGGATGAATAGTCTTATAGATTTTGTTACTTTAAACAAATCAATTTCCTATGACAGTTTTATTGATTTCGAAATTACAACATTAGAAGGTCATGATCACATAATTTACGAAGCAAAAATAAATGGTACTCCACTAATAATACTTTCAGGGAAGTTGCATTTATATGAAGGATATAGCTACGAACAAAGTGTTGCTCCGTTGAAGTATGTCTCTGAAAAATATCAAATAACAAATTGGATAATTACCTCTGCAAGTGGAGCACTCTCATCAAAAGCTAAAGTCGGAGTCTGGCAAAGCATATCTAGTACAATCACATTAGAAAACATCCCTAGATTATCATCCTCCACCAAATGTATTTCTCACAAAGAAACTGAAGGACTAATCTATGCATATCAAAGAGGACCAGCTCTAGGTACTGTAGCAGAGTACAAAATGCTACTTCAATTTGGAGCTGACCTAGTGGGTATGTCTATTTTACCTGAATCAACATATTTAAATTCTATTGGTGTAAAACCACTACTCTATTCTCTGCCTGTATGCAATTATTATCCTATTACCTATAATATATTCGAGCCCAGTCACGAGCAAGTTATAGATGAAACTAATCAAGCAATACCAAAACTAGTGACTATCTTAGACTCTCTAACAACTACATTTTGACCGAACTAGAAATCATAGCCACCATTACAGGTATAATCTCAGTTGCTCTTCAAGCTAAAGAGAAAGTAATCGCTTGGCCGTTTGCCATTGTAAGCGTATCTATTCTAGCTTACATATTTCTTTTCGAAAAGCTATACTCAGATTTAGGACTCCATGTTATATACATCATACTAAATATCTACGGATGGATAATTTGGTCGCAAAAGAAAGATACAGAATCAGTCACTCCCACAAAACTATTGTCAAAAAATGGAATGTTCTATTCATTCATCACTACAATAATAGGATGCGGTTTGCTTGGCTACATAATGTCAACGTATACAGACGCTGACTTACCTTTTTTTGATTCATTCACTACAAGTGGAAGTCTCGTTGCACAATATTTATTAGCAAAAAAATATTTGCAAAATTGGTGGCTATGGATCATAGTAGATTTGGTCGCCATACCACTATACATTTATAAAAGCCTATATATAATTGCAGGATTATTTACTGTGTATCTAATAATTTGTGTTTGGGGATATATTAGTTGGTCAAAAGCTATGAAACCAAAACATGAAACGTAAATCCTTCAAAAAACTAAAACCAAACAGTTTGTGATTTATTACATAATTATGAAATATTATTATGAGCAGTACCGTTAGCAATAACTCCTACAAAAAAGAAAAAATATGAGATTTCACACACGTAAATGGGTAAAACCTGAGGACCTAAACCCCAATAATACTTTATTCGGTGGACGTCTGCTACAATGGATAGACGAAGAAGCAGCGCTCTATGCCATGATACAATTAGACAATCGTAAGATCGTCACTAAATACATGTCAGAGATAGATTTTATCAGTGCACCCAAGCAAGGAGATATTGTTGAAATTGGAATCATAGCTACTAAATTTGGTCGCACCTCTCTTACTCTCAAATGTGAAGTAAGAGATAAAATAAATCGTACACGGATACTTACTATTGAGAATATAATATTTGTAAACCTCAACGAAAATGAAGATCCAACTCCACATGGAAAAACAGAAATTAGTTTTCCTAAAGATAGATTTGGTGAAGATTGAGAAAATTAATTATTAATTTCTATCCAATTCCATTCCTTGTAATATTCCTTTTTCCAGTGCCGGCACTCCGCGCTTCATCCATCTTGGCATAGGAGCATCCATTAAATAATGATCAAAAAACTGTTCCATTCGAATATTGAAATCTAATCTATTTTGCCATTTAACCGGCCAGTGTGGTTCTCCATTATAGTTGAGCATCCAAGCAGGTTTACCTAATCTTCGAAGACCTACGAAATATTCTATTCCTTGATACCAAGGAACCGCTCCATCTTCATCGTTGTGTAATATCAATACGGGAGTATTCACTTTATCTAGATTAAATACTGGTGAGTTTTCAATATATAATTCAGGGTTTTTCCATAGCGTAGCACCGAGTCTACTTTGTGTTTTTTCATATTGAAATTGACGACTCATACCACTACCCCAACGAATGCCGCCGTATGCAGAAATCATATTTACTACAGGCGCTCCAGATTCTGCACATTTAAATATATCCGTCTTTGTGAGTAAGTGAGCTACTTGATATCCACCCCAGCTATGGCCCTGTACACCTATTCGATCTTTGTCTACGAATTCTTTATCAATAAGTGACTTTACTCCGGAAAGAACGGCCACCTCACAACTTTTGCCTGGATATCCATTTTTATAATAGACGTCGGGATTAAACAGTATATAGCCTTTGCTCGAATAGTACGCATAATTGATAGTAGACCTATGAGCATAAGGAGCTCTGTGCCGATGTAAATTTTGAGAATTACGTTCATAAAAATTCACCAACAAAGGGTACTTTTTCTTTGGATCAAATCCATCAGGTAATACCAATAGTCCTTTTCGCAACATATTTTCATCATCTTTCCACTCATGCATATGGATAGACCCCCAACTATATTCAGATTGTTGAGGATTAGCATTTGATATTATATTTTGTCTTTGTAATAGTGTATCACTATGAATCAAATCTGGGAAAATATCATAGTTTTCTTTAGTCCAAATAATATCGTTACTGCTTTTTGCCTTCAAGGGCGATCTATCGATTTTGTATGGTCCTAAAAACAATTGTGTAAGCTCTCCAGAATATATATTTAAGTGAGCATATCCCTCATCCTTTGTCTTATGGTTGATCCACCTGACTAGCCACTGTTCGGCTGAAAGATAATCACGCTCTTTGTCAAGAATAACTATTCTATATTCTATTTGATCTTTTCGACCATTTGTTATTTTTCTGATTTTTCTACTTTCATTGGGGCGTGCTAACCAAATATCATATCTATCATAGATTACTAACTCTTCTTCGTCAGCTGTCCATCCACCATATCCATATGACCTTGGATCCATTGGTCTATCATTCTCCTCATCATAAAAGATTCCTAACTCAATATCTGTGAGAGAAAAACTATCTTCATTTTCTAAGTCATAGCTATAATGTCGACCATCTTCTCTATTAAACCAGTATAAATAATTTCCAGATGGAGACATTCTAGGGTTTCTTGGAGATCGAGATATGATACGCTTTGATTCGCCAGTTGTCATATCAATTCTGTATATGTCCTTGTATGAGTAGCCTAGCCAACTTATAGTTTTTTGATACTTCGTATCATCAACTCCAATCGCATACTTAGCATTATCTCTAGTACTTACGTCTTTTATTTCAGCCGTTGCAAGTTGAATAAATCTTTTATTTGAAAAGTCATAATAACACAAATAAGTTTTTTCTCTATCTCTTTTCTCCCTAATTTTTTGCTGAGTATGTAGAATTCCATCGGTATGAGACCATACTTCGACATTAACAATTTCATCATCTAATATCAAGCTATCTTTCAACAATACCGGCGGTGCAATCCCAAAAAATAATTTAGATCCATTTTCTGAAAAATAAGGAGTATCAAAATTACTTATCTCCCAGCCTTGAGGTAAAAAACCACTGTAGTTATCTGCAATCTTTTGAGCAGTCCCATTAGTCATCGACCATCTATATAACTCGTAAGGTCTATGTCTTACTTCGGTCGTATCACTATCTACTATGAATGCCAATTGCTCACCTTTCATGTCCAAAGTTAAATGATGAACTTCACCCTTAGTTTGTAATATTTCGAAATCGTTTCCTGACATCAAGTCAACCACATGAATACCGCCCATTCGCAAGGAATCATCCCCACTCGTATGATATACTAGCCTCTTTCCTTCTTCGGCAAATTCGTAGTCTTTCACAAAATAAAATGTGTCTTCTTTCTCAGAACTAAGGTGTCGAAGTATCATTCGACTTCCATCTTCGTTCGATTCCTTTTTTTTAAACTTGCTTAGAAGAAGAGAATCCGAATGGTGGCCACCAGGTTCTAATTGATACGCCACAAAACCTCCATACTTATCTGGTGTCTTATATGACTTCAGAGTGTTTATTACCGAAGTATTATTTGTCACAACATCAAAAATGAACAAACTATCACCCGGCAATTCTTCTTTCTTTACTTTGCGTCGTTTCTGCTCTCTGATAGTATCTACATCAGCAACTGATTTCCACATGAATATATTCCCACTATAATCTATGCTAGGCTGATCTGCCCTCGGGAAAATATAGGTGTCCTTCGAACGTGTATTATAAATATGTAGCTCCTTGTTAGTTCTTTCACCAGAGAGCGTATATAGCACCTTACTGCCATTGGTTGCGATCTTCACATCCTTAATTCGATTCCATGATTTATAGTTATCTGGAGTAAGTTTTTTTTTGGATTGTGCAGATAAAGACAGTGATATAAGTAATATCACCCAGAGCAGGGTAAGTTGATGCAGTTTCATACTTTTTGGATTAATTTTTTACAATATGGAGAAATTAATCTTATTAAACAATAAGGCAACCCACAGCTGTCAATGTTTCATCTTCAGATAGATATACTTGATGTTATGATTTTTATACATTATTTCTCCCTTTTTCAGTGGAAAATAAAAGATATACAGGCCCACTTTGCCAATATTCCTTAGAGTCGAAATTCCATAGATTAACGCCACATAATGGAATATCTATATCTTATCTCTGAGTAGGTGAATGACCTATGTATATCTCCTCATGAAGGCGAAGCCATCTGGGGTCGCGTATAGATGTTAGTGTCAGGCTTTCGTCCATTGCTATGTCAGTCTCCAAAAGCGGACGATAACAGATCAATATAGAAATAGAATTTTCTCCTACTGGACCAAGCTGAAAAGTAAATCCTGCAAGTACAAAAGAAGTTTTTTATAATCTAAGTGATAGCACCTCATCTTTTGAAAAAAGATAAGATGTATGTCTTTGTCAGCTTGAATTTTATCTTTATAACTAACTATTGTTCGTAATCCACCATGCTGTTCCCAGTTAGAATTGTCCTCTCCAGTCGTTAACCTATACCCGCGATAGAAGTCATGATTACCTTTAATAAATATGTAATTGTGTGATTTTTACAATTCGATGAGATACTCAATCACTTTATAGGATTGACTTCAACCATCTACAAGGCATCCGAGAAACAATTGTGTATCAGCTACTGTTACATTTGAATTTTTTGATGACCTATAAAAAGAGCTCTAAAGGCTCCGTGAAAATCACCAATTACTAGACATCCATTCATTATTGATTGTTGGCTTTAGATTTATAAAAGTAGCTTATCTTCGCATTACCAAAATTAATAATACATATGATTAACATCGCACTCATAGCACATGATGGTAAGAAGCCAGAAATGGTCTCTTTCGTAATGCGTAATAAAACATTCCTTAGCAAAACAAAGATATTCGCCACAGGAACGACAGGGTCGCATATCGAAAAAGAAGGATTTGATGTAGAGAAACTACTATCAGGACCCAGAGGAGGAGATGCTCAGATAGCGGCATTAATAGCAACTGGAAATGTTGATATCGTAATATTCTTCAGAGATCCTCTCGATAAGCATCCACATGAACCCGATGTACAGATGCTTATGAGATTATGTGATGTGCATAATATACCACTAGCTACTAATCCAGCTTCTGGCATTTATATATTGAAAGGAATAGCACAAAGCTTGAAAGAGAAAGAAGGTTAAATGACTACAGAGGATTACAAGAAATTATCAGATTCTATCCCTAAAGATCCTGGTGTATATCGCTTCTATGACAAAGAAGAGACGATCCTCTATGTCGGTAAAGCAAAGAATCTCAAAAATCGTCTCTCCTCTTACTTTGGCAACAAGAAGCATCAGACGCATAAGACACGTACAATGGTCAAGAATGCAGATCATATAGATTATACCATAGTACAAACAGAAACCGACGCACTCATCTTAGAGGCTACCATGATAAAAAAATATCAGCCTAGATACAATGTCATGCTCAAGGATGGTAAAACATACTCGTATATCTGTATTAAAAAAGAAAGGTTTCCCCGTGTCTCTGCAACTAGACAAGTAATAAAAGATGGCTCTACTTACTTTGGGCCATATACTTCTAAATACAACACTAATATCATATTAGATCTCATTAAAAAATTATTTCAGTTAAGAACTTGCACCCTTAACTTAAATGAGAACGCCATCGATGCGGGCAAGTATAAAGTATGTTTAGAATACCATATCAAAAACTGTAAAGGTCCCTGTGAAAATCTAGAATCTGAAAAAGAATATAATCAAAAAATAGAACAAGTAAAAAATATCCTTAGAGGAAATTTCAAACCTGTAAAAGACTATCTACAATCAGAGATGGAACATTACGCAGAATTGATGAAATTTGAAGAGGCTCAACTGTTAAAAGACAAGTTTCAAGTTTTCGTTAATTATCAATCCAAATCTACAGTTGTACATACATCTATCACAGACTTGGATGCATTCTCTATTGCGAGCGATGAAAAGCATGCATACATTAATTATCTAAAAATAATTAATGGCGCTATTATCAATTCTGATACGGTAGAAATAGAAAAAAAACTTGACGAAGAAGATAGAGAAATTCTTGAATTTGCTATACCTGCTATAAGAGAAAAATTTAACAGCATAGCAGCTGAGATAGCAGTACCAATCGAAATAGATTTCGTAGATCCTGAAGTTCTCATCACTATACCAAAACGTGGAGATAAAAGACACGTAATAGAGCTCTCAGAAAAAAATGTAAAGTACTTTTTATTTCAAAAAAAGAGAGAAGCACTTAATAAAATAAAAAGGCAAACTCCAGCGGAGCGTATTCTTAAGACTCTACAAAGCGATCTTCAGATGGACAAGATTCCTTTCCATATTGAATGCTTTGACAATAGCAATATACAAGGAACAAATCCTGTGGCGAGTTGCGTAGTATTTAAAAATGCTAAACCCTCTAAAAGAGACTATCGAAAATTTAATATTAAAACAGTGATAGGTCCTGACGATTTTGCATCTATGGAAGAAGTCGTTGGTCGTAGGTACAGGAGGCTTGTATCCGAAGGAGAGTCACTTCCAGATCTTATTATCATAGATGGTGGTAAGGGTCAGTTGAGTAGTACCGTTAAGATATTAAAAGAGCTTGAGATACTAGATAAAGTTACCGTAATTGGAATTGCCAAAAAATTAGAAGAAATATTTTTTCCAGACGATCCGATTCCATTATACATTAATAAGAAATCGGAATCACTTGTTTTGATACAGCAAGCCCGAAACGAAGCACACAGATTTGCCATTACGTTCCATAGAAATCAAAGAAGCAAAAACGCTCTAGGTACTGAGTTAACTAATATAGAAGGTATAGGAGTTAAGACTTCTGAAAAACTTTTGAAAAAGTATAAATCTGTTGCTAGAATAAAAGAATTAGCTGAAACAGAAATAGCTGACATAGTAGGAAATAGTACAGCTAAGAAAATCGTTACATACTTTGAAAAACAAGCGATAAACAAGAAAGTAAATGAAAATTTAAAAGAAGAAAAATGAAATACATATACATTATATCAGTAGCAATAATACTTTGTATAGTATACAGCTGCAAAACAGACTTTAAAGAAGTGCATCCTGATGTCAGTGACATAACTGTAGACTTTAACATTGTCAGACTTGACGAGATGGTAGCCAATATGGACACCAACAAACTAAGCTACGAGCTCGATTTACTAATGGACAAATATCCATCCGCTGCAATGCTCTACTTCGGTACACTTAATCCATTCACAGCATCAAGTAATCGTGACACTATCGCTGTTAGATTAGAAGTTTTTTTGAGAGATCCATTTTTTCAAAATCTGCAAGATACGATTGAACTTATTTTCAGCGATATGTCTGATATCAAAAAAGAATATGACCTAACATATAAGTATTTTCATCACTACTTCCCTGATGCTGACATAGCTAATATCTATACTATGAACACAGGATTTAATTATCAGCGTTTTCTCTTCGCTGATGATAATGAAAAAAATGCATTGGGTGTTAGTTTAGATCTATTTCTAGGAGACGATTACCCATACAAACGTCTCGATCCACAAAACCCAAGTTTTTCAAAATATCTCACAAGATCATTCGACAAAGAGCATCTAGTAAAAAAGACGGTGGAGATACTCGTTGATGATCAAATCGGCACAGCCAATGGTGTTCGAATGATCGACCATATGATTCATAATGGAAAGAGACTATATATCCTAGATCACTTAATGCCAGAGACACATGATAGCATCATTATGGAATATACTACCAAACAGATGCAATGGGCCAGTAATAACGAACTCTCAATGTGGGGATTTTTCTTTGACCAAGAGCTGTTCTATGAAACCAACATGATGTCTATCAATAAATACCTTAGTCCAAGTCCAAACTCTCCTGGAATGCCCACAGAAGCTCCAGGACGCACAGCAAACTATATCGGCTGGCAGATAATAAAGAAATTTATGCAAAAAAAACCAAAGCTTACGATGCAAGATCTTATCGCACATAATGACGCTCAAAAATTACTGGAAGAAAGTAAGTATAAGCCGAGGTAAGCGTAATTTTTTTTAGAAAAAGCGATGATTGCCCAGTCATGCATTGTTTCATAGGTACGCCTTGACTTGGCTATGATAAATCAAATCTTTTAAGTTTAGATCAAAGTGTTTAATTGGTAAATACTTATTTGAGTGTAATATGGCTTGATAAGAAAATACGTCACCCACTTTTGAAGAGCACGTTCAAACATATAAGGTATATTTCAAATAGACTCTACTTAGTAGAGTCATATTTTGACTT
>Ga0228623_1000010_pt1 | contig 201410 bp, 157 predicted proteins | sample 28DmetaG_FD_182856 | JGI IMG/M metagenome (GOLD analysis project Ga0228623, IMG submission 182856) | Seawater microbial communities from Monterey Bay, California, United States - 28D | ecosystem: Environmental > Aquatic > Marine > Coastal | place: USA: California | collected 2016-10-04 | reverse complement strand
TGAATACTGGCTGAGCATCAAGTATGGACATGCCAAAGTCGCCAGTGATGAAAGATGAGATCCAAGAGTGATATTGATTGTTTATTCCATGCCAACGCAGCGATGGTAAATGCCAAGTACTGTTCTTTCCATCTAGCGGAATCAGAGTAAGTATTTCAGCGATGTCTTCTATATGTGGGGTATCTTGATATTCGTTAGCCAAGTAGATAATTTCCTCACGAATAGAGGTCAATTGTTCTGGCTTTCTGAGTAGCGCAATGCTCTGTTTCCAATCTGTTTTGAAATTAGCTGATAGTGTGTCTCTAGCATCGTAATATTTATTTTCAAATTCACTAATTGCTTGGATATAGCCTATAGCAGATTCTAGAGGGATATTGGATTTGATCAGACGCTTAATATCTTCTCGATCATATACATTTATATGACTCCATTCTTTATATGATGGATAGTTACTTGGTTGTATTGTAAAATAAAAAGGTGGTTTGTTTTTACCAAGTTGCTTGGCTTTCTTATTATACTGTCTATTGTAATTAGTTACTGATATGCGATCATCATCTAAGGTAACACCCTCTAAAGCCAAAGCTTGATTAACTTCATCCCCTGGTGTAGACATACTGAGTATGAATGCAACTATACTTACAATCAATAGTGTAGGTATGATCATGAGTGACCGTATGACGATGTGTCGAAGCATGCATTTATCTATTGTCTGACTATTTGAGTGTAAATGTATTAGCCATATATCCTGGTCTACGTACAGTTGATGTCATGTTCCATTTGTCGCTTCCCACCATTCGCTCAGATGGCGCATATAAAAAGATTACAGGTTGCTCTTCATATAGAATCTCCTGAACTCTTGTATACAATTTGTTGCGAGTAATAGGATCTTCAGATATTTGTATTTCTTTGGTGATTTTATCTATCTCTTCATTTTCAAATCCATAGATATTTCTACCACCAAGTTTAGTATGGTCACTATGCCATCTAGTATAAGGGTCATCTAGTACGAGATCTTGTCTTATCATCATAGGAGCCATATCGAAGTCTTTCTTTTTGAGATGTTCGCTTTCTATCTGTTTAAATGGCTTTTGAATGATGTTCATTTTGATGCCAGCACCAGCGGTTGCTTCTTTCATAAGTAGCGCTATTTGTTGCCCTAGTTTACCTTCAGATACATACATATCTAATTCAAGTTCGGTTTGATTTCCACCTATCATTTTGTCAATGGTTCCATCGCTGTTACTATCTTTCCAGCCAGCCTCATTTAACATAGATTTGGCTTTATTCACGTCGTAAGTTATTGGGCTCAGTTTACTGTTATAATAGTTTTTTCCTGGATGAATTGGCCCAATAGTTCGTGTTCCATTTCCGAAATCAATTGACTTCATTATATTATCTACATCTAATAGATGTCCGAGTGCCTTTCTTACAGTTTTATCACTGAGCCCAGGGCTATCATTGTTCATTGCAATCAAATAGTATTTGGTGAGTTGAGGTGTAAGGAATTGATAACCGTTTTCTTCTTTTTGTAAATTTGAAAAAACAGCTCCACTCACCTCTGGCACAAGGTCTATATTCCCTTCGCTTAGTTGAGTTATAGCTGTAGTCTCATCAGGGAGAATATCAAATATGATTCGCTTCGGACCAGCTATAAGGAATGGATTTTTAGATCCTTTAGCCCAATAGTTTTCTTTACGGTCTAGTATAATATATTCATCAGTAACCCACTCACTAAGTTGGTATGGTCCGCAACTGTTTACCACTTCTCTACCATATTTGATGCCATTCATATCATCAGCCCATTGCATCAGCGTAGAGTCTTTGCCTATGATTTTATTGAGTTTATTTTCATCCCCAGCATCAGACAATGACAGACTCGTAGTCAAACCCTTAGGGTCATAGATGTGGGCTGGATAGGTTTCTATTGTCAAAGCAGTTTCCTTGGCTAGTAAATAATCTTTTGAGAATATTACATCAAATTTCTTTGGGTTATTTGGGTCAACTATGATATCAGAAATAAATTGTAGATGAGAGCGATATCCCCCGGCTTTTACTTTTAAATTCTTAACAGTTTTTACAGAAAAAATATAGTCTTGAGCAGTTACATCTTTGTCATCATCCCACTTGGCTTCTGGTAGATATTCTATTGTGAATTTTATGCTTCCCGAGTTTGGCCCTTCAGTGATTTTTATTTCTTCCGGTATCGCTTTGATTAATACAGGAATCAGTTTTAAAGTCACAGGGTCAAAATCAGCTAATTGAGGAAATATGTATTGGTAAATATCTCTAGCTTTAGGGCTGGGATATACAAAAGGATGCAGTTTTTGAGCATCTGTTTTTTTTCGAATATGTAGCGTTCCATCTTGTACTTTGTTGTCAGGTGGGTAGCTATCTGATTTACAAGATATTATAAAACTACTTATGCAAACAAATATGAAGAGATAGAGGGAAAACCTTCTCATTGAATTGAAAATTTAGTTCATGGTTGGATTAATTGTCTACAAGATACTTGATTTTTTTATATTCAATAGAGGCAGTATTATAACTTGTCTCCTAGCATAGAACTATCAACGGTATATTCCGTTACACTTGTAACTAACTAAGTTATACTTTGAAAACTATTCTAATTGCAGGAGGCTCAGGTCTTGTTGGAACTCGTATCACCGAGTTACTAGATTCTGATGAATACCGTATCATTATTCTTACGAGATTCCCAAAACCTCCAAAAGGTAATATTACGTATCTCTATTGGGATATTGATAAAGGAGTCATTGATGATCGTGCTCTTTATGCAGATTACCTAATCAATCTAACTGGAGCTGGTATAGCGGATTCAAGATGGACTACCAAACGCAAAAAAATTCTTATAGATAGTAGAGTAAATAGTACACTACTCATCCAATCGGCTATGAAAAAGGCAAACCGAAAATTTAAAGCAGTGGTTTCTGCCTCAGCTATTGGTTATTACGGCGATCAAGGCGATACGATCTTGGATGAGAGAAATAATCCAGGAGATGAATTTTTGTCTACGTGTTGTCTGTTATGGGAAAACGCTTCTGAGCAGTTGCAAGAAGTTACAGATTATAATAGAATTGTTAGAGTAGGTTTAGTCCTTTCCACAAGAGGAGGGGCATTACCAAAGTTACTTATGACTAAGACAGTACGATTGTTCAATTATTTTGGCAATGGGAAGCAGTACTACAGCTGGATTCATATTGATGATATCAGTAGAATGTTTATTCATCTTTTAACAGAACGAAGCGATCATTCTGTTTACAACGGAGTAGCTCCAAGGCCATTGACTAATAAAAAATTTACAGAAGAGGTAAGGGATGCTTTTGGATCAGGAATAGTATTACCTGCTCCTGCACTTGGCCTTAAGATCGCTCTAGGGGAGATGTCTAAAGTGGTGCTCAATTCTAATAGAGTATTACCTAAAAATTTCACCGAAGTCGGCTTTAGATTTGAGTTTCCTGATCTCACCAATGCAATTAAAGATCTATTAGATAGGGAGGTTTAAAAGTGTAAAAAAGACAAGAAAAATTTGGAACAAAAACGGGTGTACAGAGAAGAAGGAATTGGCTTTCAATCAATTTAGATGAGCAAAAAACAGCTTCCACAAAAGTGAAAGCTGTTCATTGTATTTTCAAAATATATAGGATATCATCCTACCTACTTAAAAACATATTTCTTTGACTCTCCAACTCTCTAAAATATGGATCTTTTAAGTCTTTTATAAACCTAATCGCCTCTCCAGTAGACTTCATTTCTGGTCCCAAATTTTTATCTACGTTAGGGAATTTATCAAATGAGAATACAGGTACTTTGATAGCATAGCCCTCAAGCTTTCTATCAATTGTAAAGTCCTTTAGCTTATTAGCACCGATCATTACTTTGGTAGCGATATTGAGAAATGGTACCTGTTCTGCTTTAGCGATAAACGGAGTAGTACGTGATGCTCTTGGATTAGCTTCAATAACATATACTTGATCTACACCATCTTCGTCAGTCTTTATTGCAAATTGAATATTAATCAGTCCTTTGATTTTCAGTGCATAAGCGAGTTTGACGGTATATTCTTTCATTTTATCTATGACGTCATCATTAAGACTATATGTCGGTAGCATCGCTGAGCTATCTCCTGAGTGTATACCTGCAGGTTCTATATGCTCCATGATCCCCATGATCATGACATCATCACCATCGCAGATTGCATCCACTTCAGCCTCTTTAGCTCTTTCGAGAAATTGATCAACTAATACTTGATTTTCAGGCATATGTTTAAATATGCTGAGCACATGTCTTTCTAATTCTTGATCATTGAGTACAATACGCATACGTTGTCCACCAAGTACATATGATGGTCTCACGAGTACAGGATAAGTCACTTCGTTTGCTACTCTGATTGCCTCTTCAACATCAGTCGCTACGCCAAATCTAGGATAAGGTATTTCTAGTTTTTTGAGCATATTAGAAAATCTTCCTCTATCCTCTGCAAGATCTAATGCATCAAAGCTTGACCCTAATATTTTGATGCCATGATCTTTTAGTTTTTCGGCTAACTTAAGTGCAGTTTGTCCACCTAGTTGTACGATTACACCTTCTGGCTTTTCTAGTTCAATGATTTCAAGTAAGTGTTCCCAAAATACTGGTTCGAAATATAGTTTATCGGCCACATCGAAATCTGTAGACACAGTCTCAGGATTACAGTTGACCATGATCGCTTCGTATCCTGATTCTTTGATCGCCATTATACCATGCACACAACAGTAATCAAACTCTATACCTTGGCCGATACGATTAGGTCCAGACCCTAGTACTATTATTTTCTTTTTATCTGATGAGATACTTTCATTCTCGTTCTCGAATGTAGAATAGAAATATGGTGTCTGTGCTTCAAATTCTGCGGCACATGTATCAACCATTTTATAGGTACGAATGATGCCCAGTTTTTTACGTTGCTTAGTTACCTCTTCTTCGTTTATTCTCATCAGCCAAGCGATCTGAACATCTGAGTACCCTACTGATTTGAGTTCTCTGAAGAAGTCAGTCGGAATATCCTCAGCTACATTGTATCTCATAAGCTGATCTTCGTACTTCACTAGACGCTTGATCTGCTCTAAGTACCATCTGTCAATCTTAGTCAGTTTGAATATCGTATTGATAGGAACACCTAGTCTAAGTGCATCTTTTACACGATATATTCTATCATCACTTGGTATTTCAAGTCTCTTAAGAATATCTTCAGTACGTATCCATTCTTTTTTATCAGCTCCTAGTCCGCTTCTGCCGTTTTCTTGGGATTGACATGCTTTTTGTAAGGCTTCTAGGAATGTACGACCAATAGCCATGACCTCCCCTACAGACTTCATTTGTAAGCCTAGCGTATGCTCTGATCCATAAAATTTATCGAAATTCCATCGCGGCATTTTTACAATTACATAATCTAATGTAGGCTCGAAGTATGCTGACGTTGTCTTGGTAATTTGATTTTTGAGTTCATCCAAATTATAACCTATAGCAAGTTTAGCTGCAATCTTAGCAATAGGATACCCAGTCGCTTTACTTGCTAATGCTGATGATCTCGATACTCTTGGGTTGATCTCGATAATCATAAGTTGTTCAGTCTCTGGATCTTGGGCAAATTGTACATTACATCCGCCGGCGAAGTTTCCCATTGATTTCATGAGCTGAATAGAATCATTACGCATTAGTTGGTAGCAACTGTCTGACATGGTCATTGCAGGCGCTACTGTAATACTATCTCCAGTGTGGATTCCCATAGGGTCTAGATTCTCAACAGTACAAATGATCACCACATTGTCATTAGAATCTCTAAGTAATTCTAATTCATATTCTTTCCATCCCAACACTGCCTGCTCCACTAGTACTTCGTGTGTTGGTGAGGCATTAAGTCCACGTCTAAGTGCTTCGTCAAAATCATCTTCCTTGTGGCATATTCCACCTCCAGTACCGCCAAGAGTATAAGATGGCCTTATAACTAATGGAAATCCAATTTTCTGAGCAGCATTTTTCCCTTCTAGAAAACTATTGGCTATAAATGACGGAGCTACATATTGTCCAAGACTAACTACGTGTGCTTTGAATTTTTCGCGGTTCTCAGCTAATTCGATTGCATCGATATCTACACCGATCATCTTTACACCAAATTCTTTCCAGAGTCCTTGCTCTTGGGCTTCGATAGCTAGATTGAGAGCCGTCTGTCCGCCCATGGTAGGTAATACAGCGTCTATTTTTCTTTTGGTGAGTATCTCACGTAAGCTTTCAACAGTTAGAGGCAACAGATAAATATGATCCGCCATTACCGGGTCGGTCATAATTGTTGCAGGATTACTGTTGATAAGGCTTACTTCGATTCCCTCCTCCATCATAGAGCGAGAGGCTTGAGATCCAGAATAGTCAAATTCACAGGCTTGGCCTATGACGATAGGTCCGCTACCTATTATGAGCACGGATTTGATAGAATTATCTCTTGGCATAGTGGATAAGGTTGGTGGTAGTCCAAAACGCTCGCAAATATAATCTCCAAACCGTTATAAACAGAACAATTATCAGCTTTCTTCTAAATCTATCGCGATAGGCATAAGTCGCTATTAAATTTTTAATGAATTTTTTTCTTTTAGGATTTCCATTCAATTATTCGTCGTATCCGATTACATTTCGAACTGCCATCACAATCATTTTTGTAATCTTAATTTTCTGCATATCTTTTAAAAAATAGGCTGCATCTATAGCGTATTATATTAAATAGTAGTTATTCTTCGGTATCAGAATATTGGACAGCAGTATATTAGCAGATAATAAAAAAGGAGACATTGAAAAAAGCATTAATTACTGATCGAGTACACCAACATCTTATAGTAGGATTAGAAGAAATGGGATACGATGTAGAATACAAGCCAACTATTACTTTAGATCAAGTAAAAGAGATTATTTTTTTATACGAAGGAATTGTTATTAATAGCAAAGTAAAAATGTATAAAGAGTTAATCGATAGGACAGATAATTTGAAGTGGATTGCAAGATTAGGTTCTGGTCTAGAGATTATAGATATTCCTTACGCGAAGAGTAAGGGTATTGCAGTGGTAAACTCTCCGGAAGGCAATCGCAATGCCTTAGCAGAGCATTGTCTAGGCATGTTACTCGCCTTATGTAATAATATGTTGAGTGCCGATAGAGAAGTGAGAGAGTTTAGGTGGAATAGAGAGGCAAAAAGAGGAATCGAAATAGCAGGGAAGACAATAGGTATAATTGGATTCGGTCAAATGGGAAGTGCTTTCGTTTCCAAAGTATCTTCTTGGCCGGTAGATATAGTGGTTTATGATAAGTTTAAGAAGCTATCCTTCGGTGAGCAGCCTAATATTAAGATAGTATGTGAGAGCGAAGTTTGGTCTAAGGCAGATATAATAAGCATTCACTTACCATATAATGATGATACACATCACCTGATCAACAAAGCGAATATAGATCGATGCAAAGATGGAGTCATTATAATCAACAGTTCTCGAGGGGCTATAGTAAATACGGAAGATCTAGTAAAAGCATTAGAGTCTGGGAAAGTAAGCGGTGCATGTTTAGATGTTTACGAAAACGAAAAACCTAATACTTACACAGAACATGAGAGACAATTGTACTCTAGATTACATGTTTTGGATAATGTAATACTGAGTCCGCATATAGCTGGATGGACGAATGAGGCCCTATACAAGATCGCGGATACTATAATTTCAAAAGTTAGATGTCTTAATTTGGACTAGAGGAGTACATTAATTTTGGTAAACCATTAGTATTTTATTAACATTGTGCAGTAGTCTGTACACATATAAGACTGTGGTATTTAAGCATACCTAGTATTTCTATGTAGTTAACTGATTTACAGCACTTTGAATAACTATTTATATTACATATTTATAACTGACGAGTTATCAACCTTTGAGTAATTCGCAGTCAATTATTTTTACTTCTTATTTTAAATAAAGTAAAGCATGAAAAAAATCTTACTCCTTATGGGTATCGTGGCTATGTTTACTAGCTTTTCGATCGCCCAGACTTCATTACAAGGAAAAGTTACTGACGCTACATCTAATGAGCCGATACTCTTTGGTACGGTAGCACTTATGAAAGATGGAAATATCGTTAAAGGTGTTGAGACAGATCTAGACGGTAATTATTACTTCTCAGATATTAACCCTGGATCTTATGATGTCGAAGCAAGTTATGTTGGATATACTCCTGCTAGACAGACAGGTGTAGTAGTAAAAGCCGACAAATCCAATAAACTTGATCTCCAGATTGCAGAGGGAGTTTTGGCTGATGAAATTGTAATAACTGAATACAAGGTTCCTCTTATTGAATTTGATAATACGACTTCTGGGGGTACAGTTACTTCTGAGGATATAAAATCTCTACCTACCAAGAGTGTAAATGCAATAGCAGCTACTACTGCTGGTATTGCATCGCAAGACGGTGGTGATATATCTATTAGAGGAGCAAGACAAAGTGGTACTGTATATTATATAGATGGTGTTAGGGTTACTAATGCAGCACTTATACCTCAGTCTGAGATATCGCAATTGCAAGTAATTACTGGTGGTATAGAGGCTAAGTATGGTGATGTAACTGGTGGATTGATCTCACTAACAACTAAAGGGCCATCACAGAATTATTCTGCCGGTTTTGAAGTGGAAACATCAGAACTTACTGATGCATACGGATATAACCTACTCAGTGCTAACTTATCTGGCCCTCTCTTGAAAAGAGAGGATGGTAGATCCATCATAGGATTTAGATTTTCTGGACAATTTCTGCAAATAGCTGATAATTCACCGTCTGCAGTGGGCGTATACAGAGCATCTGAAGAAGACATAGCAGCATTAGAGGCCGATCCTTTATATTTTATTGGTACGACTCAGAGACCAAGTGTCGAAGAGTTTAGGAATGGACAATTGCTTGATGCTAGACCTAATACACAGAATACAAACATAGATTTAACGGGTAAAATAGATGCATTGATTACAGATAATATTGATGTTACTTTTTCTGGATCTTTCTATGATAGAAGTGATTTCTTCTCTCCAGATGCTGAATGGGCGATGTTCAATTGGCAAAATAACCCTGAATTCAAGAGAAATGGATATAGAGGTAGTTTCAGAATCCGTCATAAAATAGGACAGCAGGCTAACGACCCTTCACTTACTGAAGAGGAAAAGGCAGAATTAGGTAAGTCTACATTCAGAAATCTATCGTACGCAATCCAAGTGGGTGTTGAGAATGATAAGACTGGTAGAGAAGATATAAGATTTGAAGATAGATTTTTCGAATATGGCTACTATGGTAACCAAGTTCGAAGTTGGCAAGCAGTAGAAAGTGCTATTTCTGATACTGCTGCATGGGACGGAGAAGAAATTCAAGTATTCAATCAATTCTTCGCTCACCAAGGTTCAAGGGAATTAGTTGAAGAATTTATACCTGGAACAATCAATCCAGTTTTATCCTCATTTAACACAATCAATGGACTACCTGAGACGGAATTTAGATCTTCGTTCAGTAACCTATATAGTAATGTAGGGAGAGAATATAATAGTTTTCGTATATCAGAACAGGATGTGTATAATGGAAATGTAACTGTTTCGTTTGACCTTACTCCTGGTGGATCTGAAAAAGGAAGACACAATATCCAACTTGGATTAGCGGTAGAACAAAGAGTTAATAGAGCTTACAGCATTGCACCAGTTGGATTATGGACAGCGGCACGAATTAATGCCAATAACCATATTTCTGGTGTTAATACAGATATAGTTATAGGTTCATTTGAGTCTAGTGAGCTTCCTGGGGGTTTAGATACTACATTCCTTCAATACCAAAATGGTATAGAAGTAAATGATGATTCTAAATTTTTCCAATCAGTACGAACTCTTTTGAACAACACAGCGCTTGAAGAATACGTCAATGTTGATGGGATCGATCCTTCATTACTATCATTAGGTATGTTCTCTGCTAGAGAGTTAAACGATGAAAGAATTGTAGGTTATTACGGATATGATTATACAGGTGAAAAACTTTCTGGTGATATAACATTTGAAGATTTTTTCACAAGTAGAGGAGTAGACGGGCGTAGAGACTTTAAAATTGGAGCAAATAAACCTATTTATGGTTCGGCTTACATCCAAGATAAATTTGCATATAAAGACATCATCTTCAAGATAGGTTTACGTATGGATTACTTCGATGCAAATACTAAAGTACTTAGGGATAACTATTCCCTATATGATATTAAGACTAAAGATGACTTTTTCCCTAATGGAGGTGGTCCTTCGTCAGTACCTGGAGATGCTAAAGTATATGTGGCTGGTGAAGGTTCAGATGACGTAATAGCATACAGAGATGGAGATACTTGGTTGCAGCCTAACGGTACGGCAACTAGTCCAGCACTATTATTTGAAAGTGCAGTTACACCGGCATATGTAGCTGGTGAAAACCTAGTAGAGATTAGAGAAGATGGATTTGACGTTGATGGTTCTTTTGAAGATTATTCTCCTCAGATTAATTGGATGCCAAGATTGGCTTTCTCTTTTCCTATATCAGACGAGGCAGGATTCTTTGCACACTACGATGTACTATACCAAAGACCGACATCTAATAACATTCAGACGGCACTTAACTACTTTAATCTAGGTGCGGGTGACCTTATAAATAACCCTAATTTGAAGCCTGTACGTACTGTAGATTATGAGGTTGGGTACAAACAAAAATTGACTAACTCTTCTGCGATGACATTGTCTGCATACTACAGAGAGCAAAGAGATATGATTCAGAGAAGAGTATTTAGTAATATTCCTTCTCCTATCTTCCAATACGAAACTTATGACAATTTAGATTTTGGGACAGTAAAAGGATTCTCATTTACTTATGATAGAAGAAGGGTAGGGAATATTAAACTTACTGCAACATATACATTACAGTTTGCTGATGGATCAGGATCAGATGCCAACTCTTCTGGAGGTCTCAATACAAGAGGACCAATTAGAAACTTGATTCCACTTTCTTATGATGAGAGACATAGAATTACATCTACTATAGATTATAGATACGGATCAGGTAAGAGATACGATGGACCAAGAATTGGTGGTGTAGATATATTTGCTAATACAGGACTTAACTTTATTGTAAACGCCGTTTCTGGAAGACCTTATACTAAAAGACGAACTGTGCAACAGTTTGGTGGTGTGGGATTTGAAGGAGCGATAAATGGTGCAAGATTACCATGGAACGCAACTATAGACGCAAGATTAGATAAGTCATTTAATCTAAATACTGGTGGTGAAGGAGGAAGGCCTTTATATTTTAATGTATACTTAAGGGTACAAAATTTACTTGACACCAAGAATGTTTACGGTGTATACTCGGCAACAGGATCAGAAGAAGATGATGGGTACTTAATTTCTTCATTTGGACAAGATAGATTATCGCAAGTATCTGCCAATGGTCAATCGGAAGAAGTGTTCTTAGCTCAATACAATTATAGATTATTACAGCCAGGATTCTATTCATTAGCAAGAAGAATATATTTAGGAGCAACTGTTAATTTCTAATAGTCATAGATCAATTACGACTACTATATTAGATCATAATAAACATCAAAAGATGAATTCAATAAAAAGTATAATTAGTATATGTGTCATGGTGGCGATTGCCCAATTGGGATTGGCACACATTAACCCTAATCTAGCTCCTAAAAGTAATGGTGGCAATGATAACTCGGATTTTAATACTAGTCTAAGAGAAGATTGTCTTGAAGCGATCAATACGACTAATCTTAATATAAATAATGTGAGAGCATTACTTCAGGTAGGTGGTGATGTATGGTGGGATCTTGATAATGGTTCCTATGTAGTACCTAAGCAAGCGAGTAGAGAAGATGAGGTATCTGCTATTTTTTCTGGATCGGTATGGGTAGGTGGATTGACACCAAGTGGAAGTATTAAACTTGCTGCAGGACCAAATGGAGCTTATTATGGTAGACAAGGAGCAGTAGATTGGTATTCTGGACCATTAGATGTTGAAGGAATCACTGATAAGCCGATCTGTGATGATTGGAATACATTCTTCAAAGTTGATGGTGAAAGTGTTAGAAATGCGGTTAGGCTTTTTGATAAGGACCCTTTAGCATTTGCATGTGATTCAATACAAAATGATGTGAAATATTGGCCAGGAAAGAATAATCCTTTTTGGGGAGAAGAATATGATTTCGAATTACCTGTGGATCAATCATTAGGTGCATTCTGGGATGAACCAGGGGTAGACGGTAATGGTGATGGTGTTTATAATCCATGTGATGGTGACTTTCCAATCATTAATATTAGAAACTGCGAACCATTTGATAGAAAAGCGGCATTTGAATTGATTCCGGATGAGATGACTTTCTGGATTTATAATGATAACGGTGGTGCTCACCGTATTTCTTTTGCGACACCAATTCAGATGGAGGTGCAAGTTCAAGCATTTGCATACGCTACCAATGATGCTATCAATGATATGACTTTCAATAGATATAAATTGATCAATAAAGCATCAGAGGATATTAGAGAAACCTATTTTGCTTTGTGGGTAGATCCTGATTTAGGTTGTTACCAAGATGATTATATTGGCTGTGATGTAGATAGAAGTTTAGCATACGTATATAATGAAGATGCTGTTGATGGTATCGAAGGCGGAGAAACCTGTGGTGGTGTAAATACTTATGGAACTAATGTTCCAATTTTGGGTATCGATTATTTTAGAGGTCCTAGAGGTCCAAAGATATTTTGTAGAGATATGGACGGCAATATCTTAACTCAGATAGACGAAGAAACGGGTGATACAGTTAATTTGTTTTGCGATCCTCCTATCGGTTCGGGTGATTTTGATACTCTATTAGAGATAGGTATGTCGGCTTTTATGTATATGAATAACTGTGGGGTAGGTAACCCTCCGGTGGCAACTTGTGACGCTGGCCAGTCTACGGAATTTTACAATATAATGAAAGGTATCTGGTTAGATGGAACTCCGGTAACTGTCGGTGGAGACGGATATAATCCAGGTAGTACAGATAGTACCAGTTATGTATTTCCTGATGAACCAAATGATGAGAGTACAGACGCATGGTCGATGTGTACTGCTGATCTTCCGTTTGGGGATAGGCGTGTTCTACAAGTTACAGGACCATTGTTACTTCAACCACAAGCTACTAACGAACTTATTGTAGGTGTTGTATTTGTTCCAGACGAAGAGTCATACCCGTGTCCTGATTTATCTAGACTACTTTCAGCAGATGATTTAGCACAATCTCTATTTGACAATTGTTTCAATATTACAGACGGACCAGATGCTCCGGATGTATGTGGCATTGAGTTGGATCAAGAGATTATTATGACTTTATTTAATCAAGAAGGATCTAATAATTTCAAAGAATTATACGAAGAAAAGGATCTCTTGATCTCTGACGAGAGTGTCATGGGAGATGATGAATTGTATAAGTTCGAGGGATATAAGATATACCAACTTGTTAATGGAGGAATATCTCCATCAGAGTTAGATAATATTGACAAAGCTAGATTAGTATTCCAAACTGATTTAAAAAATGAAGTTTCGGAATTATGGAACTGGACATCACAAATAAGTCCAATTAGTAGTTCAATAATCTATTCTCCAACTAGAAAAGTAGTAGGAGCTAATATAGGTATGAAAAATACTCTGAGTATAACTGAAGATCAGTTTGCAACAGGAGCTGACCCTAGGTTGGTCAACCATAAGACATACTATTATATGTCTTTAGCGTATGGATTTAATGAATATGCCAAGTTTGAGGAAGATACTGGAACTGGTCAACCGAGACCATATATTGAAGGTAGAGGTAATATCAAGACTTACGCTTATACGCCTAGACCAATAGTTTATCAAGAATTATTATCTAATTATGGTGATGTACCATCTCTTACTAGATTAGATGGCGTGGGTTCTGGACTGACTTTCATAGATATGGAAGATGATATGTATGATAAAATATTGGAAGCCAGTGTCAATGGCAATGCAGCTGATGGCGTAACATATAAAAAGAACGCTGGACCGGTTAATGTTAAAATTTACAACCCTCTAGATGTTAAAGAAGGGACATTTAGACTTGAGTTGTTTGGTACTGAATTAGATGAAAACAACTCTACTAATTTCTTGGGTGGAGATGCTAGATGGAGATTGACAAATATTGGTGATGGTGATGTAATCGAATCTGATACTACGATAGATGTATCTGCTGAGCAGATAGTTGAGAAATATGGATTCTCTATCGAGTTAAATCAGATAGCTGAACCAGGAGAATTGAGAGAAGTAAATAATGGAGCTGTAGGTAGTACATTAGAATATGATGACGTAAATGGATCTATTTGGATGACTGCTATACCTGATGGTGGATTGGGTAATGGAGATAGACTTTTTGATTGGGTAGCTAATACAGTCGCTCAAGATCCAGAGAATGACCTTAAAGAAGTAAGTGATGTATTCTATCCTTTCTCTATGGCAAGATATGCACCTCCATCAGAATTGGAACCATCATTCTATGTAACACCAGCTTGGAAACAAGGACAAGGATTCTTATTAGATCCAGTAATACAGTTTGGAGATTTATTATTAAATCAAGATTTAAATAATGTTGATATTATAATGACTTCTGATAAAGAGAAGTGGAGTAGATGTATCGTAGTAGAGACGGCTTCTCCTGACTATTACAATACTGCAGGTTTACAGACTCAAGGTAATAGAAATCAATTTGATATTAGAGCAGGAGCTTCCGTGGGCAAAGATGGTGAACCAGATGGTTCAGGGGAAGGTATGGGATGGTTCCCAGGATATGCGGTTGATGTTGAAACTGGAGAGAGACTAAATATCTTTTTTGGAGAAAATTCAGTATATGATGAGGATGTGTCAGAATACTTAACAGGGGGATCGACAGGTGGAGATATGATATTCAATCCTACTAGTCAGACAATATCTCCTGATGCTCCACCAGATCAACCACAGTTTGGTATTTTTAATCTTGTAGGAGGTGGACAACACTTTATATATGTAACTCGCCAGAGATATGATGAGTGTGCATTACTAGCAAATGACTTGCAGCCAAGTAATAACCCAACCACTAAATTCAATCCGTTATCTCTTGTGACATGGGCGGCATTTCCTACCAACGCGGTAGGTGATGGTAATAACTTGTTATCTGTAGCGGATGGAATTATACCTAATGAACTTAAGTTTAAATTAAGGGTGACAAATCCATTTGGTTTTGCTACCGAAATAGATGAGGAGGGAACTAGCAGTAACAATAAGTATGATGGTGCCAAAATTGGCGGTTACCCAGCATTCGAATTTAAAATTGAAGGGGCGGCCTCAAGAGCATTGGCGGCTAATGAATATGAAGGAGCATTAGAAAATGTCAATGTTGTTCCTAATCCATATTATGCTTACTCAGCGTATGAAAGATCTGAGTTTGATAACACTATTAAAATTACTAACCTACCCCCAAGAGCTGATATAACTATCTATTCGCTAGATGGTAAGTTTATTAGAACTTTCTTGAGAGACGAGCAAGATATGATTAAATCTTCTAGCTTTCCAGTGCAGACTCAACAGGGATTTCCTGATGTATCTTGGGATCTTAAGAATGATAAAGGAGTACCAGTAGCAAGTGGTGTTTATCTAATTCACGTGAGAGCAGAATTTGATGATGGATCGATGGAGGAAAGAGTAATCAAATGGTTTGGGGTTGGACGTAAATTTGATCCATCTAATTTATAAGATAATGATAAGAAGGAAGCATTACTTTTGGGTGCTTCCCTTTAAACAATAAAAGAAAAGAAATGAAAAAATTAATACAATCATTACTACTTATATTAGTCTTTATGGTTAGTGCTTTTGCAGTGATGGCAGGTAATCCGGATAGACAAGGTGAAGCAGGTGCGTCTGAGTTACTTCTTAATCCATGGGCACGTAGTGCTGGTATCCATTCTATGAGTACTGCTAGTGTATCTGGGGTTGAAGCTATGCGTATCAATGTTGCTGGTCTTGGAAGGATAAATAGTGGTGAATTTATGTTAGCTAACACAAGACTATACGAAGGGTCTACATTAGGAATGAATACGCTTGGTTTTGCTACCAAGGTAGGAGAAAGTAGTGCATTCGGTGTGACACTTACTGCTATGGACTTTGGTGATATTCAAATCACTACTGAAGAGCAGCCAGAGGGAACAGGTGGAACTTACTCACCAAGTTTTTTACAGATTGGCTTAGGGTATGCATATACATATGAGAATAAAATTTCTGTGGGAATGCTCGTAAGAGGTATAACCGAGTCGTTACCTTCATCATCTGCTTTTGGTATCGCAATAGACGCAGGGGTTCAATATGTATCAGGGGCTAAAGATAACTTCAAGTTAGGTATTTCTCTTAGAAACACTGGATCATCTATGGAATTTGGAGGAGAAGGGCTTTCTTTCCAGACTACTGCTCCTGATGATAATGGTAATCCTTATACACTTACTGTTGAAAGTAGATCAGAAGATTTTGAATTACCTTCAATGCTTAATATAGGACTATCATATGATTTTTATATCGGTGAAGAAAATTTTGTTAGAGCTATAGGTAATTTTACGTCTAATGCATTCTCTACCGATCAAATGGGTGTAGGTGCTGAGTTTTATTTCAAAGATCTCGTAATCCTTAGAGGTGGATACAAATATGATTTAGATGTTGCAGAGGGCCAGAAAAACCTGTATTCTGGAGTTGCAGCAGGAGTATCACTTATGATACCTACAAAAAAAGATAGTGACCGTAAGTTCGTTATTGATTATGCATATAGAACTACTAATCCTTTTGATGGTACACATAATCTAACACTAGGATTAGCTTTCTAACAGCTTTATACCAGAACTTTTTATTGCCTTCATACAGCATAGTTGGTATAATTTATTTGAACTTTTTAGATTGAAATTGGCTTGATAATAGTTAACTAGGATATTTGATAGGCGCTTCTCGTTAGAGGGGCGTCTATCTTGTTTTATTCCATATCTTTGTTGATAATATTGTATCAATAAGTAAAAGTAAGATTATGTCAGGTATATCGTATATGACTCAAGGTGGCTATGACAAAGCTAATGGTGAGTTAGAGCATATGAAAACGATCGGGAGAGCAGAAGCATCTAAGGATATAGCAGAAGCTAGAGAAAAGGGTGATCTATCAGAAAATGCTGAATATCATGCTGCTAAGGACGCTCAAGGGCTATTAGAAGCTAAGATCAATGAACTCGAGAAAGCATTAGCTAATGTGAGAATCATCGATGCAAGTCAATTGGACAACTCTACAGTAACTATATTATCTAATGTGAGAATGCTAAATCTCAAAGTAAAAAAGGAAATCACTTATCAGATTGTTTCAGAAACTGAGGCAGATTTAAAAAACAAAAAAATATCTGTAAATTCTCCAATAGCAAAAGCATTATTGGCAAAAGCAGTTGGCGATGTGGTAGATGTAATGACTCCAGCAGGAGCAATGCAATTTAAGATATTAGAGATTACACTTTAGCATGGTTAGTACTTTCACTAAAATAATAAATGGTGATATTCCATGTCATAAGATTGCGGAGGACGACAAGTACTTTGCATTCTTAGATATCAATCCGGTTAAAGAAGGCCATACATTGGTAATACCAAAACAAGAAGTAGATTATATCTACGATCTGGATGATGAGACTTTAGCTGGATTAAATGTATTTGCTAAAAGAGTGGCTGAAGCCGTAAAAAGTGCTTGTCCGTGCAATAGAATAGGTGTCACAGTAATCGGCCTAGAAGTACCTCACGCTCATATACATTTGATTCCAATAGAAAAGCTCAATGATATGAGTTTTGAAAAACCAAAAATGAATCCAACCCAAGTGGAGTTAACCAAAGTAGCGAGTAGAATTAGGTCTTTTTTGTAATTGTATAATATTTTTTAAAACAACAATCATGTTTCCAGATTATGATGTTATAGTAGTAGGAGCTGGCCACGCAGGATGCGAGGCTGCCGTAGCTGTAGCCAATATGGGTGGCAAAGTATTACTTGTCACTATGAACATGAACACTATTGCACAAATGTCATGTAATCCTGCAATGGGTGGAGTGGCTAAAGGGCAAATCGTTAGAGAGATAGATGCACTTGGAGGATACTCAGGAATCGTTACAGATCATACGCTCATACAGTTTCGAATGCTCAATAAGTCTAAAGGACCTGCTATGTGGAGTCCGAGGGCACAGAGTGATCGTATGGAGTTCTCTAGTAAGTGGAGACAGATGCTCGAGGCTAACGATAATATTGATTTTTGGCAAGAGATGGTAACTGGACTTGTAGTGAAGAATGGTATAGTCAAAGGTGTAAAAACTGGAATTGGTTTAGAGATACTTTCTAAGTCTGTATTACTTACTAATGGTACATTCCTAAATGGATTGATCCACATCGGTGAGAAACAATTTGGTGGTGGAAGAGCAGGAGAAAGAAACAGTAAAGGTATTACAGAGCAGTTAGTTGGTTTAGGATTCGAAGCAGGCAGAATGAAAACTGGTACACCACCGAGAGTGGATGGTCGAACGTTGCATTGGGATCGTATGGAACTTCAGCCTGGAGATGAAAATCCTTCTAAGTTCTCTTATACAGATACTCCTCTGGTACAGAATCAGGTGCCATGTCATATTACTTATACAAGTTCATTAGTACATGAAACACTAAAGGAAGGATTTGAGAAATCACCAATGTTTAATGGTCGCATCAAAGGTCTAGGTCCGAGGTACTGTCCTTCTATAGAGGATAAGATCAATAGATTTGCTGATAGAGAAAGACATCAATTGTTTGTCGAGCCAGAAGGTCGATACACCAATGAGATTTACGTCAATGGATTTTCATCTTCATTGCCAGAGGATGTACAATATAAGGCATTGCGCAAGGTGGTAGGTTTTGAAGACATGAAGATGTTCCGGCCAGGATATGCTATAGAGTATGATTTCTTTCCACCTACACAGTTAGATATATCGCTCGAAACTAAGCTGGTCAAAGGTCTATTTTTCGCAGGTCAGATCAATGGCACTACAGGATATGAAGAGGCAGGATGTCAAGGTTTGATGGCTGGTATTAATGCTTATAAATTTACTAGAAATGAAGAGCCTTTAGTGATCAAAAGATCAGAAGGTTATATAGGAGTACTCATAGACGATTTAGTAAATAAAGGGACCAATGAGCCTTATCGTATGTTTACTTCTAGAGCTGAGTATCGTATACTCTTACGTCAAGATAATGCAGATCTAAGACTTACACCAATAGCTAAGTCCATTGGTATGAACCATATGGATGACAGAATGGAGAGGGTGAAGCAAAAGCTAGATAATAAAAAGGCGATCGAGAATTACTTTGAAAAATATAGTATTGATCCAGATGTGATCAATTCAAGATTATCAGAACTCGGATCATCACCTATCAAGCAAAAAGTAAGACTGAAAAGTATACTTTCGAGACCTAATATTAGTGTGCCTACATTACTCGAAGTACTTCCAGAGGTAAAGGCACATCTAGCTCAATATGACGAAGAAACTATTAATCTAGCTGAAGTATCCCTCAAGTATGAAGGCTATATTAAGAGAGAGCAAGAAATGGTGGACAAAATGAATCGATTAGAGCAAGTAAAGCTGACGGATACAGTTAACTATCACGATTTAGTTTCTCTATCCTTGGAAGCGAGAGAAAAACTTACTGAAATCAAACCAAAAACCATAGGCCAAGCTAGTAGAATATCAGGTGTGTCACCTAGTGATGTCTCTGTACTCTTAGTTCACATGGGTAGATAGCAAGCGTAATCTAGATTGAGTTTTTTTTGGATTATGATCTCAAGGATATCAGACATTATATTAGTAATAAATATTTTAAACTTCAGAGGCGGAAGTGACATTCAAACAAAAAGGCGAATAGCCCTTAATATAACACACGTAGATGATGCAAAAAATTGAACATATTGGCATAGCTGTTAGGGATATAGATGTTGCAGATAAATTATATACTTCACTATTAGGATCATCGCCATACAAACGTGAGGTGGTAGAATCGGAGCAAGTTGTTACTTCGTTTTTCAGGGTAGGAGCGAGTAAGATCGAGTTAGTTTGTTCACTTGATCCGCAAGGCGTTATTGCTAAGTTTGTAGAGAAAAAAGGAGAAGGGATTCATCACATAGCATACGCCGTAGTAGATATCGAAGCTGAAATGAATCGGATGGAATCTGAAGGTTTTAAATTACTCAATGAGAAGCCTAAACATGGAGCAGATAATAAGTTAGTCTGCTTTATACACCCAAAGACTGCAGGAGGCGTGCTAGTCGAGCTGTGTCAAGAACGAACATGAGATAATCTTTCTCAATTATAATCATCTATGGATATTACACTCTTTCAGTTTGGCCTTATTATCGTTGGAGGATTCCTTGCCGGAGTGATGAATACGCTTGCTGGATATGGTTCTATGATATCTCTATCTCTGCTGATGGATGTTATAGGATTGCCGCCTAACGTAGCCAATGGTACCAATAGAGTCAATGTCTTAGCACAATGTTCGGCTAGTTCTTACAGTTATCATAAAAATGGGAAATTAGATCTCAAATCAAGTAAATGGGTCATTATATCGATGGTTCTCGGTGCGATACTCGGAGTTGTAACTGTCCTGCACGTCAGCAATGAGCAGTTTAAAGAAATATTCAAATATCTTATTATTATTATGTATTTCATGATAATACTCAAGCCGAAGCGTTGGATGAGAGAGGTCAGTGAAGAAAGTGAATTTCCATTTTCCGTACGAGTATTAGCCTTCTTTGCTCTAGGCTTTTATGGTGGATTTATCCAGATGGGAATGGGTGTTTTTTTCTTAGTCTGCATGGTGTTCTTAGAACGCAATACACTCATCCGAGCCAATGGTATCAAAGTGACTATAGTAGCTATTTATACAGTAGTAGTTCTTGCTATTTTCCAGTATCAGGGATTGGTTAATTGGAAAGCAGGATTACTCATTGCGATAGGCCAAAGCCTTGGTGGTTACCTCACGGCAAAATATGCGTCTCAATCTCCTAATGCTAATAAGTGGGCGTATTACGTTCTTTTGGTTATTGTCATCGCAGTGATCACTTATAAGATTGGGATAGAAGCAGGCATTACATCCACAATTATTGCTACATCGGCATACTATGCATCTCTCAAGGAAGATTAGTAAGTGATATAGGTAAAAAAGATGCTACAGCAGAGCAAACATTGATCATCAATCATCCAGATGTGAGGCGAGTGTTACTTTTACAAAAAGCAATTACGGAAGGATCAATAAGCCTATTATTGGAATGCAGTAAGTTTGCAGATATTGCCACTCAAGTAAATAGGAGTATTTTTTTCAAACAATAGATATATAAAAATGAGTTCAGAAATATTCGAATCAATAAAAAAACAAGCTGCTAATGTTAGTCCTTTTAATGCAAAGTTGAAATTTATTTTAGATGACGAGATTATACTAATAGATGGTAATGATGGGTCATCCAATATCGTTACTACTGATGATGTAGATGCTGATACAGTTATCATATGTGAAAAAGAAACATTCCTAAAACTCAAGAGTGGTGACCTCAATCCGATGATGGCGGTCATGACAGGGAAAGTGAAAATCAAAGGAGATATGGGACTAGCGATGAAGTTACAGTCTCTCATTTAAGAAATATGAATGTAATCTTTTAATCGAATTCTTTTTTATTCAGATTATAACTGTATATCGTGATTAGTATTATCGTGAAGGTTCGGGATTAGTGACTTCATTTCTATAAGTGACGGGTGTAACAGATCAATAAATTATAATTTAATATATTTAATTGCTCAGTTATATTTTTTAGCTGAGCAATTTTTGTTGTGCATCTAAAGGGTCCAATTTGCACTTTTAAGTGCAAGCTACGAATGATTCAACTTCCAGTTCTCATTTTTTTCCTATCTTTCAAATTGTAAATAACTATAGAGATAATGGAGATTAAGAGGTTATTCGATTACTTATATCATCAGCAATCTAACCACCAGCTAGAGCGTAGTTTTGGTAGAAGACATGGTGAAGCGTGGAAATTTTTTAGCACTGCTGAAATCATAGAACATTCTCGACGATTGGGTTCAGGTTTGATTAGCATGGGTATATTGCCTGGAGACAAGGTTTCTATAGTAGCCTACAGCAATAGGCCAGAATGGGTGATAGCTGATATGGCCATACAACAAATAGGAGCAGTATCAGTACCACTATATCCTACGATCAGTTCTAAAGAATATAAATATATACTCAATGAGGCAGATGTAAAACTTGCGATAGCAGGATCAGGAGACCTATATGAAAAGCTAAAACTTGCTGATATAGATTCTTTGGAATATATAATCATGATGGATAAGACTCCTGACAGGTGTTTTTGGTTGGATGTAGAAAACGATGATAATATAGATCAATTAGAAAAAATTAGCGTTGGCGTAAAGGGTGACGATTTAGCTACTATTATATACACTTCAGGTACCACAGGCAATCCTAAAGGTGTGATGCTCACACATAAAAACATTATATCAGCTGTAGATAATACGATGGTCGCAATGCCATTGTCGCATGAGTCTGTAGTCGTAAGTTTCTTGCCATTCTGTCACATATTTGAGAGAGCAGTGATATACGCATATCTATACCATTCCGCAATTGTATACTGTACAGGCACAGATAATTTGGGTGGTCCAACCGGTGATCTGGCTACTATTAAGCCTCACATGTTTACTACTGTACCTAGGCTGCTAGAGAAAGTATACGAAAAGATATATAATAAAGGATTGGATCTTACTGGACTAAAGAAAAAACTCTTTTTCTGGGCGTTAGATCTTACAGACCACTTTGAGATGGATACAAAGCAAGGCCTATTTTATAGAATGAAGATGAGCATTGCTAATAAACTTATTTTTTCTAAATGGAGAGAGGCTCTTGGAGGTAATCTAAGAGCAATAGTAACTGGTGCTGCACCTTGTCCAGAAAAGATCGCAAGAGTATTCTCAGCGGCACAGATTCCTATCATCGAAGGGTATGGCCTTACTGAGACTTCACCAACATTAAGTATCAATAGATATGGCGGACAAGGTGCTAAGTTAGGTACTGTTGGTCCTATAATAGACTGTGTAGATATCATGATCGACCCTAGTGATGGTGACTATAGAGATGGCGAAGGGGAGATATTGGCTGATGGTCCTAATGTAATGATAGGTTATTATAAAAAGCCGGAGAAAACTGATGAAGTATTTGTCGAAAAGGAAGGTCGCAAGTGGTTTCGTACTGGCGACATAGGTAAGTTAGTAGATGGTCCACATGGGTATAAATACCTCAAAATTACAGATCGAAAAAAAGAGCTTCTCAAAACCTCTGGTGGAAAATATGTAGCTCCAGCTCCTATAGAAAATAGATTTAAAGAAGACTTTCTTATTGAGCAAATAATGGTAGTCGGAGATAAACAGAAATTTGTGTCTGCTCTGATAGTACCTGCAGAAGAGCCGCTAAAAGAATGGTGTGAAGAGAATGATGTGAACTACATGAGCTTAAGCGAAGTGATCAGAGACTCTAAGGTAATCGCTAGATATCAAGCTTGTTGTGATAGGTTTAATCCAGACTTTAGTCACATAGAGCAAATCAAGAAAGTTAAGCTAATAGATAAAACTTGGGAAGCAACTCGGATAGATGGAACTGATGCAGAGTTGACGCCTACTATGAAGCTCAAAAGACGTGTAATTAGGCAGAAATATGCCAAGGAAATAGATGAAATGTATGGCTAGAATAGTTCAAACGAACTTTAGTTTTCTCATGACCAATAATCTGCCTTTTCATTACTATCTTTGAATTTTCTATAGGCTGTATGTCTTATCAAGGCTAGCTCTCACATAACTCAGAATATGAAGAAGTTTATCTATACTATTATTGCTCTGTCATTTGTACTTGCAGTATCTGCACAGCAGTCTTTTCACCGACTATACGATGTATTTCAAGATTCTACGCATCGTCTTACTGATGGAATAGTCACAAATGGTGGAGGTTATGCTACCTTAGGTCAAAGTATATTTGTGGATATGGACAATAACTTGCAGAATAGCTATCGTGCAATATTTACAACATATGATGGTAAGGGAGATCTCGACATAAAAAACGACATTTATTTAGCAGATAGTACAACGTTAAGAAGTACTTCTGATTTGGTTCAGTTGTCTACTGGTAATTTTGTAATTACAGCAAGTTTGTTTTTGGACGATCAATCTGCTGCTATAGTTGGAATGGATGGTACGACAGGTATACCTACTTGGTCAAAAACAATGGCCAATGAGTATCAATCAAAAGTAAGTTTATCAACTTTTCTTGATGATGAAATATTAGTAGGATCAATAACTACGGATTCTAGTATTTGGCTTGCTAAAATGAACGGCATAGACGGTACAGATACTTGGTCAAAAATATATACTGCGGCAGTTGAAAGTAATGATGAGGTATCGGCATTAATTTATGATATTCATACTTCAGTGCTTGATAGTAATGTTTTTATTACTGGAAAGTCCGAAATTGAGGATGTAGAAGGTTATCACTTAACCAAATTAGATACATCAGGTGCTGTATTATGGTCGACACATACTGATTCAATTGGTTTTAGATTTACACCTTATGGCTTGACTGAAACATTAGATAGTTCAATTTATATAGTTGGTGAAGTTGCGAATGCTTCTGGACTACAAATGAGTTTTACGTCTAAGTATGATAAAGATGGACAAATGATTTGGTGCAAAACATTAACTGGCACTAGTAATATGGCAATTGATATTGTTCCTTTCGGAAGTAATCTAGTTTTCAGTAATATTAGAACTGAAGATGCGGCTCAAGGGCCGACTATATCAAGTCTTTATGAAATAGACTCTTCAGGGATGGTTTTAAATTCTCAAATCTATGGAGATAGTACATCGTTATATATTCCTTCAGGTAGTTTACACAATACAGAAGATGGAGGATTAGCTATGTTTGGGACCCACTTCAAAGCTTTTGAAACTCAAACTTCAGATATCGTTAAGACAGATTCAAACTTACAAACTCCATGTAGCAATTCAGGATCAGGATCTTTAATTGATTTTCCTACCTTATCACAGTCTCTAATATGGACATCTATTGATTTTAATGATTCAGATACTTTAGAGACAGATGCCAATGTGGTTAACTATTATGATGTACCAACGATATCACCGAGCTCAGATCAATGGTGCCCTAATGAGCCGATAATAGATACACTCGATGCTACTCCTTCACCACTTCCAGATGGCGTGATTACTTATGCTTGGATGGGACCTGGAGTAGATGGTAATACAAATCCGTTCGTAGTGGGTATGGAGGAAGGAGAATATATGGTGACCGTTACGATCAATGATAGACATTGTTATACACTATGTGATACGATTAATATTTCTAGATTGGCTGAGCCGACTCTTGGTATTACGGTTGACTTTTCTCCATTTTGTTCTGACGGTACGGTTAATTTATTAGGCTCTCCTACTGGAGTAGAACCTTTTGAATCTGTCGAATGGAGTGTCGGAGGATCTGATCCTGTAATTAACGTTGATACTGAAGGAACATATTCTTTGACTATAGTCGATGCGTGTATGGAAACTGCAACCGGTTCTATTGATGTGACTTTCCCAGAGCAATTAGAAAATTTAGCAATAGATGTAACATTTGGTGAGGATTGTGAGCGAATCTTGACTGCTGTAACCAATATTGATGGTCAAGTTGGAGTCACCTATGAGTGGACTGACTCGCTAGATGTGTTTATTGATGATGATAGATCTATAGAAGTAACAGAGTCAGGTGTTTATTTTGTGACTGTAGACTACTGTGGTCGAAGTTTTACCGAGGAAGAAGATTTGAAGTTGGATAATAATCTACTATGGCCAAAAGTATTTTTCCCAAGAGGGGAAGATGAAAATAAAACTTTTGGGCCCGTAAATCCATGTGGAGCTCTTGTAACAAATTATAGTTTGAAAATTTACAATAGATGGGGTAACGAGGTATTTACTTCTGATAATATTGATGCTGAATGGAACGGTCAACATGGTGGATCAGATAGTGCAACTGCTGTGTATGTTTGGTTAGCAGATTATGCAATTGATGGAGTTCAGATAACAGAACCACAGAAAGGAGATGTAACTTTACTCAGATAATAAATAAAATATTACCCACTAGAATAGATAGACAACTATGAAGATACATCCTTTTCAAGCTATCTATCCCAATTTGACTTTGGTCACTTCACCGGATTCTTTTTTTGGTAGTATGAAACATAACTATCCAGATTTTGTCAAATCTGGATTTTTCCAAAAGTCAGCACAAGATGCAATTTACATCTATCAGATAGAGTCGGAAGGTCATAGCTATCGAGCAGTCATAGCTGCTAATGACATACAAGATGTTGAGGACCAAAAAATACTCAAGCATGAAGAGACACTTTCTACCAAAGAACAAAGTATGATGCAGTTAATCCTGCAGCGTAATGCTATAATCAAACCGGTGCTTCTTGCTTATGAAGGTAATAATGATATTAATCTTTTCATTGCAGAAGAGATGAATAGCTTAAGAGCATTATTTAAATTGGACTTCGAAGAGACCCAAGAATCTCATACTTTATATGCGATTACTGATCGCAAGAGGATAGCTAAACTACAAATACTATTTAAGGAAAAAGTAAAGAAGTGTTTTATCGCTGATGGTCACCATAGGGTATCTACAGCATCGATACTGCACAAAGGCAATCACTTACGTAAGGATCAATTGAATAGGTTACTTTCCGTCTACTTTCCATTCGACGAGTTGGATATATACGATTACAATAGATCTATAAAGTTGCAAGAAGATTTGACGGAAGCGCAGATAGTAGCTAGGTTATCTAAGGTGTTTAAAATATCAGAACTCGATACAGCCGCTAAGCCTAAGAAGAAGCATCACATCACTATGCATCTGGGTAAAATATGGTATCTATTAAAGTGGAAAAATAAAATAATAGAAAAATATAATTCAGATGGTTTGGTCTTGGATTCCGACCTGCTTAACAGATATGTGCTCGATGATATTTTAGATGTTGATGATATTGGGACTGACCTTAGAGTAAAATATATTGCAGGAACTTTGGGTACAGATGGGGTAGAAAAATTAGCGCTGAAGGATCATGGAAGAATTGGATTTTGTCTCTACGCTGTAACGAAGCAAGAGCTTAAATATATAGCAGAAAATGGATTGCATCTTCCACCTAAGAGTACATGGTTTGAGCCTAGGATTAAAAATGGAGTCATCGTCCAAGAGTTGTAAATATACCATAGTCTTTGTATCATAGCTTTCAGTCTGTGAAAATGTATATTCAAATAATTCATAAGGATAGATTAAGCAAAATAACCTAAGTGCTATTTTATGGTTATTAAATGAAATCAAAATAAAACGATGAGAAAAATATCCGCAGATTATATTTACGCTATGGATCGATCTCCGATTAAAGATGGTGTTGTGATCGTAGGTAATGATGGGAAAATTGTAGATGTAACGGAGAAATATGATCATGATCCTGCAGAACTTGAGATATACCGAGGAGTGATTATTCCAGGCATGATCAATACGCACTGTCATATGGAATTGTCGCATATGATAGGTAAGATTCCTACTGGTATAGGGTTGATTCCATTCATCAGTCAGGTAGTGAAGTTTCGTGATTTTCCACAGGTAGAAATTGATGATGCTATAGTTGATGCGGATAGATATATGCATGCTCAAGGGATAGTGGCTGTAGGTGATATTAGTAATAAAGCTGACACCGCAAAGGTCAAGTCGAAGAGTGCTATTAGATACTATACTTTTGTAGAAATGTTTGATTTCATGCAGGATGGTATGACGGAGCCTATGATCAAACAATATAGTGAAGTGTATGCTCGGCATAGTGGTACAAATGGAAATAGAAAATCATATGTACCGCACGCTCCATATACAGTTAGTGGCGGACTATATAAATTTATCAAGGAAAACAATAAACTAAATAGTACAGTCTCTATCCATAACCAAGAGACAAAGCACGAGGATGATTTGTTTAACACAAAGTCAGGTGATTTTTTAGAATTTTATGAAGGTTTTGGATTTTCACTTAGTGATTTTAATTCGACTGGTAAGAATTCTATTTATCATGCAATGTCACAAATGGATCCTAACCAGCGTACATTATTCGTGCATAATACAAGAACTACAGCAGACGATGTAGTAGCAGCGCAAAAGTGGAGTGAAAAAGTATATTGGGCAACCTGTGCTAATGCTAATCTATATATAGAAAACGCTTTGCCTAACTACCAAGTCTTCATGAATACTGAAGCGAATATGACAATTGGTACAGACAGTCTTAGTTCTAATTGGCAACTTTCAGTTTTCGAAGAAATGAAGACAATCAAAAAATTCAATAGCTATATACCTACCTCGACCTTATTCGAGTGGGCGACATATAATGGAGCCAAGGCATTAGGATTTGATGATACACTTGGTAGTTTTACTCCAGGGAAGACTCCAGGCGTTGTTTTAATAGATTGTGAGTTAGATGCTAATGAAGAGGCTATTTTGACTAACGCAGAGCTAAAGAGGTTGGTGTAGACTTTCTTCCTTTGTTAAGGAAAGCACAATTTTTTTAGATTTGAACTTTGAAGTTTTACTTTACTTTATAAGGGGTTATAGCATTATGACCAATTAGTATTATCAATTTCAATGCCGTCTCTTCCCAAATAAAATTTGATTGTAATAAAACTTTTAATCCATGAAGACCTTTCAAAGGAACACACTAGATGCGTAGCAAGAGTTATCTTATCATTTTCTTTACAGAATTAATAACTACAATCCAATTTGTTTAAACAATCTTTATATTGTTCATAATATTTTGGATGAAATCTGGAGAAACTTCTGGTCTAGTTACGTTGTTCTTGATGAATTCACGAATATTTTTTTCTTGATTGAAGATCTTGTGGCAAGTAGAATCGGAGTCTACTTTATTGAGAAGGTTTTGTTGAGCGTCTGTAGTAAGTGCATTGTCAAAATAGAGATTGATGCTTGCTCTTATCTCATTCATGTTTTCAAAATTTGGCATGGCTTCGTTTGATTTATCAAGAATTAATTAAAATTAAATAATCAAAACAGAATCTATCAATCCGAAGATATCTGCATGAAAGAAGCGATAAAGCGCTCCCCAAAAAAACAAAAATAAATATCAATTTTTTGAGGTTATCATTATCTAAGATTTGACAACTCATAGCTTATTACTACTCTTCTTCATTTTTACCTTTTATAGCTTTATGAACTCCTCGTTTATCTTCATACCCAATTTTTTGGGCATATTTTAAGAGTTTTTCTTTGAGCATATTTCTTGCCCTAAATAATCTAGATCTAACAGTTCCAATAGGTACATCTATGATTTTAGATATTTCCTCATATGTAAACCCTTCGATATCACATAACAAAACTACTGTTCTAAAGTCGATAGGTAGTGAGTTGATAGCAATCGTTACCTCATCTCCCATCATATTTTCAAAAATTTCAGCTCTTAGGTCGTGATAACCAGTACCTGAATTATCATCACTATTATGATAATTTACTATTTCTTCAAAATCAACCTGTTGAGGACGCTTGCTTTTTTTCCTATATTGGTTGATATAAGCATTCTTCAAAATTTTAAACAACCATGCTTTTGCATTAGTTCCCGAGATATATTTATCTATAAATCTGTGAGCTTTCATATAGGTTTCTTGCACGAGATCATTGGCATCTTCTTCGTTGTACGAAAGGTGATACGCAAAGGTTTTTAATGCATTGATATGAGGAAGGAGTTCCTCTTCAAATACTATTTCATGTGCTGTCCTTTTCTTATTTCTCAAACTATAATCAATTTTTAGCAACTTTAATATATCAAAGTCTACCTGTTGCTGTCAGTTGACGTTGTGTAATCTTAAGAACTCATTTGTGTGTATTTACTCGCTAGCATCGTATGACTTTAGCATAGAGCTTGGCAGATATAATAGAACCCTTGACAACAAGGACTGTTTATTAATTATTAATGTTACATACGGCTCGAAATAAATTTCCATTTTTTTAAAGCGTTAGATAATCAGTATTGAGCTACATGATACCTATGTCCTAATATAAAACTGCCAACGGACTAGATGTCAATATTAGCATAAGTAGCGTTTTCTTCGATAAATTTACGGCGTGGTGGTACTTCGTCGCCCATGAGCATAGAGAATACTCTATCTGCTTCCATGTCGTCTTCGATAATTATTTGTTTAAGAGTTCGTTCTTCTGGATCCATCGTAGTCTCCCATAGTTGAGATGCGTTCATCTCACCTAGACCTTTATATCTTTGGATCTTTACTGAGGTATCATTTTCTCCTTTAGAGTAGGTTTTGATAGCCTCTATACGCTCTTCTTCATTCCAACAGTACACAGAACTCTTACCTTTTCGTACTTGATAAAGTGGTGGCGCAGCGATATATATATATCCTTGTTCTACTAGAGGAGTCATATATCTATAGAAAAATGTAAGTATCAATGTAGCAATGTGGCTACCATCGACGTCGGCATCACACATTATGACTATCTTATGGTATCTTAGTTTTTCTATATTGAGTATTCGATCACCATCTTTCTCCTCAATACTTACCCCTAAAGCGGTAAACATGTTTTTGATTTCTTCGTTCTCGTAGATTTTATGCTCCATAGCTTTTTCTACGTTAAGAATTTTACCTCTAAGTGGCAGAATCGCTTGGAATTTACGATCTCTACCTTGCTTAGCAGTACCACCGGCAGAATCCCCCTCGACAAGGAATATCTCAGACTCAGCAGGATCTTTACTACTACAATCAGATAATTTTCCTGGAAGTCCACCACCAGTCAGTACGTTTTTACGTTGTACCATTTCTCTAGCCTTACGAGCAGCATGTCTTGCTGTTGCAGCGAGGATTACTTTATCTACGATTCGTTTAGCCTGCTTAGGGTTTTCTTCAAGGTAATGCTTCAGTATATCTCCTACCGCTCTAGATACTATTCCTGTTACTTCAGAGTTTCCTAGTTCACCCTTAGTTTGTCCTTTGAACTGAGGTTCAGGTACTTTTACAGATACGATGGCAGTAAGTCCTTCGCGGAAATCTTCTCCAGATATACTGAATTTGAGTTTAGAGAACATATTGTTATCATCTCCGTATTGCTTAAATAGCCTATTAACAGCCCTGCGGAATCCTGCGACGTGTGTTCCTCCCTCACGAGTAGATATATTATTTACGAATGAGAATATATTCTCTTGATAACCAGTATTGTACTGCATCGCGACTTCTACTTCTACATTTTCTTCTTTGCCGATAACGTGGATTGGCTCAGAGATTATAGGTGTACGAGATTGATCAAGATATTTGACAAACTCTTTAAGTCCTCCTTCAGAATAAAAATCTTCAGATTTAGATTCCCCGTCAATTTTTTCGCGCTCATCTGTAAGTTTGAGCTTTAAGCCGCTATTGAGATAACTCATCTCTTTTAATCGATTAGCAAGAGTAACGTAATTGTACACCAACGTCTCAAAAATCGAAGGATCTGGATGGAAAGTAATTGTAGTGCCAGTAATATCAGTTTCTCCGATCTGAGTTACTTCAGTTTGAGGGATTCCTTCACTATACTCTTGCTGCCAAATTATACCATCTCTATGTACAGTCGCTACAAGTTTGGTTGAAAGGGCGTTTACACAACTGACACCTACACCGTGAAGTCCACCAGATACTTTATAAGTATCCTTATCAAACTTTCCACCTGCGTGCAGAACAGTCATTACTACCTCTAAAGCAGACTTTTGCAATTTCTCATGCATACCAGTAGGGATACCTCTTCCATCATCTGTGACAGAGATACTATTGTCCTCGTGGATAGTCATTTCTACACCCGTACAGTGACCAGCCAAGTGCTCATCTATAGAGTTATCTATTACCTCCCAAACTAGGTGGTGAAGTCCTTTGGAATCCGTACTACCTATATACATTCCAGGTCTCATCCTTACGGCTTCTAGTCCTTCTAATGCTTGGATATTACTAGCATTATAATTGCTTTTATTTTCGCTCATTTTCTACTTTTCAAAATTCAAACAAAAGTAAGCTTTTTAAGGTGTAAATAGTAGTTAAATGGCATCAAAAAACTCAGAGAATTTCGTATCTAACCCTCTGATAATGAATGTTTTTCATAATGGACAAAATTGTAAACAGAAATGAATGATTCTAGACTATATTTATTGCTTAATTTCCGCCGAGTATAAAGTCTTTAGATGCTTTCGAGTTTTGCGATATCTAAAACTCCACAAGTAGTAAGTCAATTAGTACAATTCTCTTTAAATGACTTCTCTTTTCTCTCATATACCCATACCTTTGTTCGTATATGAATGATTCCAAGTCACATACGATCTATATCTATAAATTGGAGGATATTACTTCAGCTGCAAAGCAGCTTTTAGGCATCATTGGTAGTTGTCGTATAATTTTGTTAAAAGGTAATCTCGGATCAGGTAAGACTACTCTAACACAACAAATTGTGACTATTCTTGGACACAAAGATTCCACTAGTAGTCCTACGTACTCCCTAGTCAATGAATATGAAGGCAAAAATGGTCCTATTTACCATATGGATCTGTATAGACTTAATGATCTAAATGAAGCATATGAGATCGGAATCGAAGACTATCTGTACTCAGGTAATTACTGCTTCATCGAATGGCCTGAGCTTATTATGGATTTGATCAAAGGAGAGACATTTGTTCAGATGAATATTGAGCAAATGGATGATGGAGTGCGTAAAGTGGAAATACAAATTTTTTAAATTTACTTAAGTTTCAGCTTTGACTTAGGAGAATAGTTTTTATTTAATTCCTAATTTAGGAACGCCTTGTAGGATGTATTTGATGTATTGATTAGTAAAATATTTAGACTAATGAAATTCGCTTTTTTATTCTTCTCTTAATAATTACAATACACCCGTTGTTTTCTCAAATTAATTTAATAAAGAAAGATGATGTTCAACTCGATTATTATTCAAACCTTAGAAGTGATAATGATTTTGAACATAAGGACAATAAATTTAGTTGGATCAAAGCCACGGGTTACACAAGATTGGCTCTAATAACGATTTCAGCATTTTCATTTTTGAGGTATTCTCTAATTCTGGGTCTGACCCAGACCCATTATATTTAGGGACTGCATTGATAAGTGGAATGGCTGTATGCACTGTTGGTACAATAGGAATAGACTTGAATAAAATGGATATGGCTTTAATAAAAAAGATGGAGTTAGAAAACTATAATTGAGCAATTACCTCAACATATAATGGGGTGGGAATCGTTTATAATTTCTAACCTATTACAACTTTAAAGTCGTAATCTTTTCTCACAGATAATTTGACATAGGAATGCGTTTAATTTAAAGTACCTCTTCTCCCATTCGATCCAAAATAGCCTTCACTTCTCTCAGGTTTTTACATCTTTCTTTGATGACAATTAAGAAATTTTTAGATTGCTTGAGCGTCAGTCCCATTTTCTGACCATCTGTAGAAACAAACTTCAGTAATTTTTGAAATAACTCAGATTCAAAGTAGCTCGATTGAGCATTGGCCATAAAAAAACATCTCAGTTTATTGTTTTTATAAGACAATCTTTCAAAGCCTAATTCCTTACATATCCATCTCAGACGGAGGGCATCTACTAGCTCATCGACTTGCTTTGGTATAGTTCCAAATCTATCTTTAAGCTTCATTTTGAATGATGATAAACCTGCTTCATCAGAGATAGTATCTAACTCAGTATAGAGCAATAATCTTTCTTGGATAACTGGAATATAAGCATCAGGAATGAGCATTTCGATATCAGTATCGATCTCTACATCTCGTACATATTGGCGCTTCTTATCGAGGTCTTCTTTGAATAAATCTTTAAATTCTGTTTCCTTGAGTTCGTGTACTGCTTCCTCTAGTATCTTCTGATAAGTTTCAAATCCTATGTCGGAGATAAATCCACTTTGTTCGCCACCCAATAGATTTCCAGCGCCTCTGATATCGAGATCTTTCATTGCAATTTGAAACCCACTTCCTAGTTCAGAATTTTCCTCTAATGTTCGGATACGCTTTCGTGCTTCAGAGGTTAATACCGATATAGGTGGTGTGAAAAGATAACAGAAAGCTTTACGATTAGATCGACCTACACGCCCACGCAGTTGGTGAAGATCACTCATGCCAAAGTTCTGTGCATTATTGATAATGATTGTATTGGCATTGGCAATATCTAGACCTGTTTCTATGATATTAGTGCAAACCAATACATCGTATTTGTAATCTATAAAATCTATTAATTTTTTTTCGAGTTGTTTAGCTTCTAACTGACCATGAGCCATTCCTACCTCTATATCTGGGCATAATTTCTGGATCATTACAGCGATTTCTGGGAGGGACTTCACACGATTATGTACAAAGAAAACTTGACCACCTCTATTCACTTCGTAGTAGATGGAATCTTTGATCAGTTCGTCATTAAATATTCGTCGTTCTGTATGTATTGACTGACGATTAGGAGGAGGAGTTCTTATGATAGACAGGTCTCTAGCCGCCATCAAAGAAAACTGTAATGTTCTGGGTATTGGAGTGGCAGTGAGTGTTAATGTGTCTACGTTCACTTTCATGCCACGTAGTTTTTCTTTCGCAGCTACTCCAAATTTTTGCTCCTCATCAATAACTAAAAGACCTAAATCTTTAAATTTTATTTTCTTATTGAGTATGGCATGTGTACCTATCAGAATTTCTACTCTTCCTGATTCTACATCTTTATATATCTGTGTTTTTTCTTTGGCAGTTCGGAATCTGTTGACATAGTCTATTGTGACACCAAACTCTTTAAGTCGCTCTGAAAAAGTTTTATAATGTTGTAGTGCAAGTATTGTTGTAGGTACTAATATTGCCACTTGTTTACCATCGCTTACACACTTAAATGCTGCACGTATAGCTATCTCTGTTTTGCCAAAACCTACATCACCACAAATCAATCGATCCATAGGATGTTCCTGCATCATATCCTGTTTAGTCTCTATGGTTGCTTTCTCTTGGTCTGGAGTATCTTGGTAGATAAATGAAGCTTCGAGTTCGTTTTGTAGATATCCATCTGGGGGAAATGCATGACCTTTCGATGCTTTACGTTTCGCATAGAGTTTGATCAGCTCTTTAGCCATATCTTTGACCTTTCTCTTGGTCGTAGATTTTAGTTTTTTCCATGCGTCTCCACCAATCTTACTTAGCTTTGGAGGTGTACCACCCTTTCCTTTAAATTTTGATATTTTATGTAGACTATTGATACTTACATATAGTACATCATTGTTTTGATAGAAAAGTCTAAGAGACTCTTGCTTATGACCATTGATTTCTATTTTTTCTAATCCCGAATAACGACCTACACCATGATCGATATGTGTAACGAAATCCCCAGGTTGGAGCTCACGTAACATTTTGAGACTCATCGCCTGCTCCTTGGTAAAGCCTTTTTTGAGTTTATACTTATGGAATCTTTCGAAAATTTGGTGATCTGTATAACAAGCTATATTAAGTTGCCTATCAACAAACCCTGCATGTATCGCTTTATTGACTGGGTGAAAATCTAACTGTGCATCTAGATCCTCAAATATTTTGTAAAATCGTTCTATTTGTCGACTACTATCTGTGAATAAATAATTGGTGAATCCCTGCTTCTCCTTGTGCTTCATATCTTCAATGAGTAACGAAAAATTTTTATTGAAACTGGATTGATTACTAGTCTCATAGTTCATCACTAAATCTGGATCTATGGAAATTGTTCCACGACGTTCTAGTATCATATGGTGATCGCTGATTGCAGCCATCGTTTCATTTGGATATATAAATGCTCTTTCTTCAAACGCTTGCTTGAGTTCGCTATCCTCTCTAGTCTTGAGCACTTTGGCAAACTCTTCACACTTATCAAAACAGATTTGTAACTTATCAAGCAACACATCAAAATCTTTGACCCATACCACCGAATTAGCGTTGAGTACATCGAATAACGGTACCTTTTGATTTTGCTTAAATTTGACATTGATATTAGGTATGATACTTACAGTAGCTATATTTTGTATTGAGAGTTGATTGATAGGATTGAATGTTCGAATACTTTCTACTTCATCATCAAATAGCTCTATGCGATAGGGCCATTCATTTCCATAGGAAAAGATATCTATGATACCACCTCTGATCGAAAATTGCCCAGGTTCATATACGAAGTCTGTCCGAATAAATCCATAGTCTACTAAGATTTCAATCATTGTATCGACATCCAGCTTTTCGTCCTTAGTGATGATGATTTTATTGGCTTCGAGGATGGCGGGATCTACAACTTTTTCGAATAGTGCTTCCGGGTAACTCACTACGATGCGAGGTTTACTGCTTTTTATTCGCAGTTTGTTGACCACTTCTGTACGTTGCAGTATATTACTATTATTCATCTCCTCAAACTGCATCGGTCGCTTAAACGAATCAGGAAAGAACAATACATCTGAAGCATCATGTATAGCTTCTAGTGTATTCTGTAAATAAGCAGCCTCTTCCTTATCGATAGCAATATAGATATATACTCTGGGAGACAGCAGATATGTTGCGGATAGGACAAAGGACTCCTGAGCTCCTACTAATCCTTCTAATCTGATTCTGCTAGGAGTGTCCTTCTGGAGGAATTCGTTGATCTTCTTCGTCCTTGTATCTTCTTTGTATCTAGATACTAGCGCTTCTAAGTTTCCGCTCACATTGCGAATATAGCAAGATCAATTTAAGTGTCAAGGATCAATTGGGAAAATAGGAAGAAGTTAATATGCTGTCTAAAGTCTGTAGTCTAGGAGACTAAATTAATTTTTGTTGGACAAGACCTAAATGAGACAAAGAAATCACTCCATATTATAGCAAAATTCGACATATAAGTACTAGAGCGATTTGAAGTGCTTTTGGCAACAAGGTTGTAAAATTGATAAGAATTAATTTTTAAAAGCTTTTATTTCTTCTGAAAAATCTAGCTTAGGATAAGCTACCAAAATCTTTTTTATTGCTGTGTTTTGAGAGGTTGTAAATTTAGCATGCTGCACTGAATCTACGTTAAATGGACGATGAGATGCAGCTCTAACTATTTTGATGATATCTTCTCTAAGTCTTTTTTCGGCTGGGTCTAGTATTTGGCAACTTATTTTGTTCCATATATAATCTATAGCCTTAGTTGAAGGATGTATCATGTCATCTGCATAGAATCTATAATCACGTAAATCATCAAGTAGTAGTTCGTATGATGGTAAGTAGTGACAGTCATTATGTTGATCGCATATCTTATGTACAGCAGTGAGTAAGTGAGCTTTACTTCTATTATTTTCGACTAAACCGTCTTTGATATGGCGCACTGGACTTACAGTAAGTACTAGTTTTATATTTGCATTAACTTCCTTTACTTTAGTATACATTTCGTTGAAGCTACTGTTAAGTTCCGCTGGATTCGAAAGTTTCTTTTTAAAATCAGTAGATGGAAACTTATGACAATTAGCTACAGGTCCGTATAGCTTATGATCATAGTAATGAGCGGTTCCATATGTCAAGATTAAGTAGTTCGCTTTTTTGATAGATTTGCATAGTTGACGGATGCCATTATTCATCTGAGAGATTGTCTCTTCTGCATCTAGACTGCTAAGTCGGCTATGTATATTCCATGCGGTATATTGACTATCTATGTTTTCATTAAGATCGCTTTTATCTATTTTTTTGCCTTGTATTGCTTCTAAAATAGAATTATGTAGAGGTAATGGATGATATACTATTCCAAGCGGATTAACAGTAGTTGGGTACTTGATCTGATTTAGCTTATTACCTATGTTTTCAGAAAAACAAGAACCTAGTAAAATTAGGTTGTCGTTGTAACTGATATTGATGTCTGATTTTTGAATTTGTAGCTCAGTTCTAAATTTCATCTCATGTTATTAATCATAAAAATAAAGTTAAGAAGTGATTTAATAATTAGTAAATTAATTCTCATTTACTTAACAGTCATTTTCACAAGTTATTGAAGGCTAATTTTGAGTTGGATGGGCTATGTTTTTTTGTTAGAGAAAATTAAATTATCATTGCTAATATTTGATTATATTCTCAAGGCGTTTACGGCATTAAGATTATTTGAATATTTATTTAAAGTGGCTGACCACTATGATAACAATTTGATAGATAACTTTAATGCTAAATGGCTGATAATACAGGACTTATATGGCATGGTTTTCGTACATATGTTAAACGTTGAAAATAATATGGTATTATAATTTGGGTAGAAATCCAAATAGTTGCTTTAATGATGCAGCATCATGCTAACTAATCGTGTCTATTAAGTGAAATAATAAAAAGCATGATTTTGTTTGACAATAGATGAATATTACTAATTTTACTTTCTTTCGTCGAATAATAATACAGCTATTACTCTATTTGACTAAACCTTTTAAAGCGTTTTAAATGAAGACTTTATCGAGATTATTGGTGTGTACGTTTATTGTTTTAGCTGGATTTTCTTCAGTTAAGGCGCAAGACATACACTTCTCCCAGTTTTATATGTCCCCACTAAATCTCAATCCTGCGATGACTGGTGTTATGAACTGCAAAACCAGATTTGTAGCAAACTACAGGAATCAATGGGCATCGGTGCTTAAGGCAAATGCTTACAATACATATTCGGCTTCTTATGATCAGAAAGTACCAGTAGGTAGAGAAGATTACTTTGGTATAGGTGGGTCACTTTGGGGTGATGTAGCTGGTGAATCAAGATTTGGAACTACTCAAGGTAGATTATCTTTGTCCTACAGTAAGAAAATGGCAGGTTATCGAAAAAAATCATCCTACTTAGTAATTGGAGTAGATGGAGGTATGACTCAACGTCGTATAAGCGATAAGGACCTTAGATGGCCATCGCAAATTACAACTAATGGATTTGATCCTCAACTTTTACCAAATGAAGCAGGATTTACAGATTTTGATTTTCTATTTGCAGATTTAGGAGCTGGACTACTTTGGTTTAGCGTAATAGATAAAAATACTAATTATTATCTTGGTGCTGCACTTCACCATCTTAATCAACCAGACGTATCATTCTTAGGGTCAGTTGAGTCTTTATACACAAAAGTGACTCTCCACGGTGGAGCTCAGTTTGAGATTCAACCTAAAATAAGCTTATTGCCATACATAATATATATGGCACAAGGTCAACATAGAGAACTTAATGGTGGAGCGAGTGTAAGATTTGCTCTAGGACCGAGCAGACTTTCGAACCAAAGCTGGCAATTGGGTGCATGGTATAGATTAGGTAGTAAAGATGAAGGAGGAATTCATTCTGATGCTGTTATCTTATCTTCAAGATTTGATTATGAGAACTTTGGCATTGGATTCTCTTATGACGTTAACATTTCAAAGCTAAGTTCTGCAGGATCTGCTAACGGAGCATTTGAGTTTTCGCTGCAGTATTTAATCTGTGGACCTGAGAATAGAGGTGTTTACTGTCCGAGATTCTAGTAAGAGCCATAGTCTTCAAGCTGTGGAATAAATATATAAATATAAAGGCCTTCGATTACTCGAAGGCCTTTATATTTATAGAATGTTAGAAGTATTATTTGACTTACAGAATGTATTGTGAAAAGTAATTAGCTATAGTCCGTATTGGAATGAAATCATTGAAGAAAGTAGAATTTAGCAGCAACATTTTAAGCAGAATAATATTTTAATGCTCTTGTTTATTTAGATTAAGTCTAAATAAACTCCATTGTCGTTCACTTTGTACCCTTTGCTGTTGATATCGATAAGCTTTTTTATCTTTGCACAAATTTTATATAGCTAACCAAATCAGACCAAATTGAAGCCAATACACAGCAGCTTTAAAATCACAGTAGCTCTTCTTTTTTCTAACCAATTATCCTTCGCAGCAGCGGGCTCTAGTCCTAATTATTTACTCTATTCTTTGTTTGGAGTAGGTATAATTGCATTAATTTATGCTGTTTTATCTCTAGCAGATAATATGATGCAGATAGAAGCTAAGAATCTAGGAGTAGATACTTCGGAGAATGACTACAGTTTGTTTCCATCATTTTCATCGCTATTTAGGCCATCAGCAGGAGACCATGTAGATTATAAGAGATTCGTTTCTCTTAATCAAGGTCATGACATAAAGCTAGTAGGTGGAGCAGATACAGAAAACATCATTGTTAATACAGCCAAGCATTATGCGATTAAGCCTACCAATTTTAGAGGTATGGCTCCGATCCCAAAGATATCATCAGTAGTTGGTGATCACGTTAAAGCTGGGGATGCACTCATGTTTGATAAAAGTAATCCTGAGGTAATTTATGCTGCACCTGTAAGTGGTGAACTTATAGAGATCAAAAGGGGAGCGAAGAGAGCTATCACTGAAGTGATTATCAAAGCGGATAGCGAGGTGACATTTAAAGAAAACTCAGTACCTAATCTAGAAAATGCTTCTAGAGAAGATATAGTAAAATTCATGCTAGAGACTGGAGGATGGGCACACCTTAACCAGAGACCATTCGATGTGGTACCTAGTCATGAGATAGTACCTAAGAATATATTCGTTTCTACTTTTGCAACTGCACCTAATGCACCAGACCTCAATGCAGTAGTCGAAGGTAACGATGGAGCATTCCAAAAAGGACTAGATGCATTAGCCAAGTTGACTGATGGCCAAGTATTTATAGGTCTCGACGGTAGAAGAGAGCATTCATCTCATGTAGCATTTTCAGGAGCGACTGGAGTAGTCTCTAACTATTTCGCAGGAAAGCATCCCTCAGGAAATGTAGGTGTACAGATCCACCACACAGCACCTATAAACACTGGAGATGTAGTTTGGACATTGAAAGTACAAGATGTAATTATACTAGGAAGACTCTTCATGACTGGTGCCTATGATACTAGAACTAGGATAGCGCTTACTGGTGCTGAAGTGAATAATGGATATGTTGAGACGTTTTTAGGAGCTAGCGTACAAGAACTGATTGGAGCTAATCTAAAAAGCGATCATGTTAGGATCATAAGCGGTGACGTACTTACAGGAGATATAATAGCAGTGGATGGTTATTTAGATCAGAAGACTAGTCAGGTAACTGTATTGGAAGAAGGAGATAAGCATGAGTTATTCGGATGGTTACTTCCACTGAAGCCAAGACCAAGTGTTTCACCTACTTTTCCTACTTACATCATGTCTAATCATAAATTTGATGTAGATACTAATACGCACGGTGAGAAAAGAGCGTTCGTACAGACTGGAGCATACGAGAAAATGTTGCCGATGGATATTTTCCCACAGCATCTTATGAAAGCCATTTTGGCTAACGATTTTGAAAACATGGAAGGATTGGGCATACTAGAACTATCAGAAGAAGATCTAGCGCTTTGCGAATTCATATGTCCTTCTAAATCGCCTCTGCAGAGTATACTCAGAGATGGACTGGATACAATGAGAGATCAGATGTAATCACGCAAGTCGAGAACGAATAGAAAAAACTAAATTTAAATAACAGCAATATATCTATCCAAATGGGATTAGTTGATTTTTTCAAAAAAATAGAACCGGACAAGAAAAAGAGTCCAGTACTGCATACATTTTACGATGCAGTATACACTTTCGCTCTAGCGCCGGATAGTATTACAGGACCTAAAGGGACTCAGATCAAAGATGGGATGGATCTCAAGAGATTGATGGTACATGTAGTGATTGCAATGCAGTTATGCTACCTATTTGGTACATACAACATAGGGCATCAGCATTTTACTGCAGCAGGTCAATACCTGGGTTTTATCGAAGGTTTTCACCTGAAATTGGCTCATGGTCTTATCCTTATGCTACCTATTTTCATAGTGACTCATGTAGTCGGACTAGGAATAGAAATTATATTTGCAGCTAAGAAAGGGCATGCCGTAGAAGAAGGATTCCTAGTATCTGGAGCTTTGATTCCATTGATTATGCCACCTGATATTCCTTTATGGATATTAGCTGTAGCAGTAGCATTTGCGGTAATCTTAGGTAAAGAGGCATTCGGTGGTACAGGTATGAACATCTGGAACATAGCCTTACTTGCAAGGGTATTTGTCTTTTTCGCTTATCCTACTACCATCGCAGGAGATGAAGTATGGGTATCTGGATTTGACGGATTAGCAGAAGGAACAGCGGCAACTTATGGCTGGGCTCACAATTTATCTAATACTCTGTTTGGTTGGCTGGGCCTCGATGGGTATAATGCCGCCAGTACTGCCGTCGTCGACGGTTATACAGGAGCGACTCCTTTAGCATTAGCTTATCAAGGTGGATGGGAAGGTGCTACCGCAGTATATACACCATCTCAAATGTGGTGGGGTACGATTCCTGGGTCTATTGGAGAATCATCTAAGCCATTGATTTTAATCGGAGCATTATTTCTTTTAGTCACTAAGATTGCCAGTTGGCGTATTATGCTATCTATGTTGATTGGTGGTATAGTGGGAGCGCTCACACTTAATGCCTGGGGAGCCACACCATTTATGGAGGTGCCTTGGTACTACCAATTCTTTATGGGTAGTTTCTTCTTCGCGATGGCATTTATGGCTACTGATCCGGTTACCGCTGCATCAACCAACACCGGTAAGTGGTGGTACGGATTCTTAATCGGATTCATAGGTATGATTATCAGAGTATTGAATCCAGCATATCCTGAGGGATGGATGTTAGCGATACTTTTTATGAATACATTCGCTCCATTAATTGACCACTACGTATTACAATCTAACATATCAAAAAGACTGAAACGTGCATAATACTAATCAAGTAATCAAGTTTGTGCTTATAATGACTACGTTGGTAGCATTAACGCTCGCAGGACTTTTCACTTTTCTGAAACCAGTTCACGAAGCTAATGAAGCACTTTATAATAAAAAGGCCATTTTGTATGCCGTAGCAAGTAAACTGGATACTCCTATTAGTAAAATGTCTCCAGAAAAAATAGACGATATTTTCACAAACTCTATAGATCAAAAAGTGGTCAATCAGAGGGGTGAAGAGATATCTAAAGAAGATGTAATAGCTGCAGGATACAAAGGTGGTAGAGCGGAGGATGTGAACATTCGAAAAGAGAAGAGGAAATCAGACGCTGACAGATTATTACCATTCTATACCTATACTGATAGTAAAGGAGATAAATCGTATATAGTATCTATAGTAGGTAATGGACTATGGGATGAAATTTGGGGTAATGTAGCATTGGAATCTAATGTAAACACTATCGCAGGTGTGGCATTTGATCATCAGGCAGAGACTCCAGGACTTGGTGCAGAGATCAAGGATAATACATCTTGGAAAAATCAATTCACTGGAAAGAATCTATATGCTAGTAATGGAGATTTTAAATCTATAGACGTAGTCAAGGGAGGATCTAAAGGTGGACCCCATGAAGTTGACGGTATCTCTGGAGCTACAATAACAGCTGACGGTGTCGCTGAGATGTTAGATAGGGGTATAGAGTATTATCAACCATACTTCGAAAAAATCAAAAAGTAAGATAACTCAAAAGCTAAAATCTTGAAGGTTCAAGGGTATAGCTGAACAGTTAATAAATAAAAAAATAAATTATGGCAGAAGCAGCTGTAGCAAAAAACCAGGGAATGACATTCGGTAAGAATGAAAGGAAACTCCTTGTAGACCCATTAAGTACTAATAACCCTATTACTGTACAAGTATTAGGTATCTGTAGTGCCTTGGCGGTAACTACTGGTATGAAGAACTCACTTGTAATGGCTATTGCGGTGGTATTTGTAACTATGTTTAGTAGTTTGATTACATCAGCATTACGTAATTCAATACCTAAGCAGGTGCGTATGATCGTACAGCTTGTAATTATAGCGACTCTTGTTACTATCGTAGAGCTTACACTGAAAGCTGTGAGTTATGATAGTTATAAGCAACTATCAGTATTCATCGGTCTGATCATTACCAATTGTATCGTAATGGGACGCCTTGAGGCTTTCGCCATGGGAAATGATCCATATAGATCAACACTTGATGGTATCGGTAACGGTATTGGTTACGGTATTATATTGATGGCTGTAGCATTCGTAAGAGAGCTCTTCGGTAAAGGTGAATTATTCGGATACAAGATAATTGGTAGTAGTTCAGAGTATGCCGTTAATACAGCTGCTGATGGATCTTGGATGGGTTGGTACCAACCTAATAACTTGATGATATTATTCCCTGCGGCGATGTTTGTTATAGCAGTGATGATATGGATACACAGGGCATGGAAACCACAATTGGTTGACGTATCCTAACAGGGTTTGAGTAATTTTTTTAAAAGAGTCTTTATAGATTCTGAATTAATAAATAAAGATTAGTCGATAGAGTGAATTTTTAAACTTCAACTGACTCAAAAGACTTCAACTTAACTATCATGGGCGAATTAATAAACATATTCATCAAGTCAGCATTCATTGAGAATCTGGCGCTTTCATACTTCCTAGGTATGTGTTCATACTTGGCGGTATCTAAGACTGTGAAAACTGCATTTGGACTAGGGTTAGCGGTAATATTTGTCCTGGCTATCACTATGCCAATCAATTGGGCGATAAACACTTACCTGCTTGGTGAAGGAGGATTGTTTGGTACTGATTTAACTTTCCTTAGACTAATACTGTTTATAGCAGTAATAGCATCGATGGTTCAGTTAGTAGAGATGGTAGTGGAGAAGTACAGTCCATCATTGTATAACTCTCTAGGTATATTTTTACCACTGATTACGGTGAATTGTGCGATCCTTGGTGGATCTCTTTTCATGGTATCTAAAGAATATGGATTTGCAGAATCTGTATCATTTGGGTTAGGTGGTGGGTTTGGTTGGTTTTTGGCGATTATCGCTATTGCGGCTATAAGAGAGAAAATTAGATACTCGGATGTACCTGCTCCATTAAGAGGACTAGGTATGGCATTTTTACTTACAGGTCTTATGGGACTTGCATTTATGAGTCTGATGGGTATCGACTTAGCTGCGTTTAATTAAGAGACAATTATTAAGAAATAACATAAAGAAGATACAGAATGATATTACTTTCCTTTGTGCCGATAATTTGGGCATTAGTAGTATTCACAGGAGTAATCATGTTACTCTCTATGATGCTGATATATGCTCGTAAGCAATTAGTACCTCAGGGTGACGTAAAGTTGATACTCAATGGTGACGAGTCTAATCCAATAGCAGTTGCTCCAGGAACTAACTTATTGACTGCATTGTCAGAGCAAAACATATTTCTTCCATCTGCATGCGGTGGTGGTGGTACTTGCGCGATGTGTGAGTGTCACATACATGAAGGAGGAGGAGATCCACTAGCAACGGAGATGAATCACTTAACTCGTAAAGAAGCGGCAGAGGGTAAACGTCTAGCTTGCCAAGTTAAGGTTCGTAATGATATGCAAGTTGAAATTCCTGCGGAGATTTTCGGTATCAAGAAGTGGGAATGCGAGGTAATTTCAAACTATAACGTAGCGACATTCATTAAGGAATTTATCGTAAAGCTTCCACCAGGTGAGAACTTAGATTTCGAAGCGGGTGGATATATCCAAGTTGATGTACCAGAGACAGCAGTAGACTATAAGGATATGGATATCACGGCCCATCCTAAATATCATGATACACCGGACAAATTCCAGAAAGATTGGGATAAGTTTGGTCTTTGGGATCTGAAGATGAAAAATGAAGAAGAGATTTTCCGTGCATACTCTATGAGTAATCATCCAGCAGAAGGTGACATTGTATCTTTAACGATACGTATTGCTACTCCCCCATGGGATAGAGCAAAAAACGATTGGATGGATGTTAATCCTGGAATTTGTTCTTCTTATGTATTTGGATGTAAGCCAGGAGATAAAGTAACTATCTCAGGACCATATGGAGAATTTTTCATCAAAGAGACAGAATCCGAGATGCTTTATGTAGGTGGTGGAGCGGGTATGGCACCGATGAGATCACATTTATATCATCTCTTTCAGACATTGAAGACTGGACGTAAGGTTACCTTTTTCTATGGAGGACGTACTAAGCAAGAATTGTTTTACGTAGAAGAATTTAGAGAAATCGAGAAGCAATTCCCTAACTTTAGATTTGCTGTAGCATTGGATAATCCATTACCAGAAGATAACTGGGTACTCAAAGAGGACCTTGATGATCCTAAGGGTGATGGATTTAAGGGATTCGTACACAATGTGGTAATCGATGAATTCTTAAGCAAGCATGAAGCTCCAGAGGAACTAGAATTATATTTTTGTGGACCACCAATGATGAATCAATCAGTAATCAAGATGGCGGACGATTGGGGTATACCTGAGGAGAACGTAGCATTTGATGACTTCGGAGGCTAGCGAGTACAATAAATAATACATGAACTTCGATCAGCGAAATTCATGATTGTAATTAACTACGAACGATAACAGATAATAATAAAAAGCACTTCAGAAATGAAGTGCTTTTTATTATTATACAGGTTCAAAATTTATCGGCGTAGCGTAATTATTGTTGTAGTATTGAAGATGGAATATTTTAAGTTTGCAATAATTAAAAGGAATTAATGTATACAAGAGTTATTTTACTAGTGAGTGTTTTATTTTTAAGCTATAATGCTTTATCATAAAGTGCTGAAAGCAGTTTTGCATTATTACTGGGATCAGGTATTTACTTTTTTCAAAGTGATTTCATTAGTATTGCAAGATAAAATGTTATAGCAGTAAATAATAGGATCAGACATATAACGGTAATTCCTTAAGTGAAACAAAAAGGTTTGCTTAAAGTAATCTAAAAATAAACTATGGGGTATATAACATCAGATAATCTTAATCTCCATAAAAACGAATGGCTAGTTATAAATCCAAAGGCAATCATATTGCTCCTACATGGACTGGGAGAGTATAGTGGAAGATATGAGTACAACCAACTAGCGAAATCTTTCAATAGAGCTGGAATCAGTGTTACTTCTTTTGATTTTAGGGGTGGGGGTAAATCTGATGGATTAGTAGGTCATATAGATCGATTTATACAATTGACTGAGGATCTTGCAATGATCGCTGAAGCTGAAAAACCCAAGGACATTCCATTTATTTTACTAAGCCATAGTCTCGGTGGATTGATAGCTACTAGATATTTAATTGATCATAAGGACCATCCATTTGATATGGCAATATTCTCTGCTCCTGCTGTAAAGTCTGACGACAGTATGGCTCCAATACTCAGAAAGATAGCTCCTATTATATCAAAGCTTTTTCCAAAATTGCCAGCCGCTAAGTTGGCTCAGGACATGATTTCCAAAGACCCAGAAGTAAGATCGAGATACCAATCGGACCCACTTATCTACAAAGGTAAAATCAGAGCTCGTAAAGGATATGAAGTGATGATGAGTATGGAGTATGTTATGGAAAGATTTACTGCGATTGACTTACCTATACTAGTAATGCATGGAGTAGATGATAAAATTACAGATCCTTTAGGTAGTCAAATGCTTTTTGATGGTGTTTCATCCAATGATAAATCTTTGAAATATTTTGATGGTTTGTACCATGAAATATTTAATGAACCAGAGAGAGTTGAAGTTATTGATTATACTATTGATTGGATAGGGGAGCGTTTATAGGTTTCAAAAAATGCTAAATAAAACGGTATTGTTGAAAACAATATTATCTCTTAAAACGTGACAACTTTTTTAATTACTCTTTCACCTCTCTCTACAGCTACCTCCACGGTACTTCCAGGTTCAAATGCTCCAAGTGCTTTCATATAACTCATCATGTCTATGATTTCTCTATTACCCATTTGCTTAACGACATCTCCTTTGAGTAATCCTGCATTGTCAGCTGGTCTGCCATCACGGACACCATCTATACGCATACCTTTTCCACTAAATAAATAATCAGGAATGACTCCAAGTGTAACTTTAAAATCTGGTGTTTCTGAAGATTCATCTTTAGTCTTAGTAAACTCTAGAGGAGTGTCAATACTCTCTATAATATTAATTATATATTCTGAAATATCTACTATACCATCATAGTTAACTAAGTGGCTATCATCTTCTGGCTTATGATAATGTTCATGCTGTCCAGTGAAAAAGTGAAGGACAGGTATATCTTCCAAGTAGAAAGATGTATGATCAGATGGACCTATTCCAGAGAGTTGTTTCGTTACTTTAAATTTGTAAGTGTTTTCTTTATCCAAAGTAGAATTAAATGAAGGAGAAGTACCCACACCATGGATTGCTATTTGTCGATCTTTATTGAGGCGACCTACCATATCGAGATTGACCATCATGTTGATTTTGTCTTTTGGGATGGTAGGATTTTTTGCGAAGTAATTAGATCCCCAAAGTCCTTTCTCTTCACCAGAAAATGCGATGAACATGTAATTATGATTTGAGTATGAATCATCTTTCAGTTCTTCCGCCATTCTCAATATAGCGGCTACTCCACTTGCATTATCATCAGCACCGTTATGTATCGCTTTTTTACCACTGTGCAGTGATCCTGCACCTCCATACCCTAAATGATCGTAATGTGCTCCGAGCACTATAGTCTTTTGAGCGAAGTGGTCTATATATCCTATTACATTATATCCATTTATGATTGGATCGTCTTCAGAAGGCATATCATCATGCGGATTCGATTTGATCTGCTTTGTGTAATGCTGTAAGTAACTTGTACTATCGCCTTTGGGCGAAAGACCAATAGCTTTCATTCTAGTAATAATGTATTGTGCTGCTTTCATTTCTCCAGGTGTTCCTGTTTCCCTTCCTTCCATATCATCAGCAGCCAATATCTTTACATCGAGTTCGATATTTGTTTTGACGGCGGGATCTACATCTACGTTTGTAGATTTTGTCTTACATGATGATAAAAGTGACATGCATAGTACACAAGCTATTAAGTATCTCAATGACATGTTATTACATTTGTTGTTGAAAATAAAAATTTAAAAGTCTTAGTCTAGATCGTTCGTAAGAACGCTGATTTGACATAAATCTGAATAAAGCATAAAAATGAGAATATTAATCATCATACTTATAACATTAGCAACATTTTCGTGTAAAGATCAGGCTCATGATAGTAAAACACATAATCCTCATGTAAATGTGAAAGGTCATGGAAGTCCTCATGGATCAGAATCTAAGATAAGTGAAGGTCCATTATTGAAATCTCAAGAGAAGCACTTAACTAACCTTCGTCAGCTTACATTTGGTGGTGATAATGCTGAGGCTTATTGGAGCTTTGACAATAAACAAATTGTATTTCAAGCGAGAAACGAAGCCTGGGGAACAAAGTGTGATCAGATTTATGTGATGGATGCTACTCAAGACTTTAAAGATGGATCTTTGCCACAAATGGTAAGTACTGGAAGGGGTAGAACTACATGTAGCTACTTTATGCCTGGAGATAAGTCTGTTATATACGCATCTACACATGAAGGAGACGCTAACTGTCCACCAGAGCCAGAGCGCAGAGAAGACGGTAAGTATGTATGGCCTATCTACAGTGATTTCGATATTTACATAGCAGACTTAGAGGGGAACATTTTAAAAAAGCTAACTGATGAACGGGGCTATGATGCTGAAGCTACGCTATCTGCTCAAGGGGATAAGATCGTATTTACATCGATAAGAACTGGCGACCTAGAATTATTCACTATGGATATCGATGGATCTAATGTAAAGCAAATTACCACTGGTCTAGGTTACGACGGAGGAGCATTTTTCTCTCCTGATGGTACTAAACTGATATTTAGATCAAGTAGACCGACGACAGATGAAGATATCAAGGTATACAAAGATCTTTTGGCGGAAGGATTGGTAATGCCTACTAAGATGGAGTTGTATTGGTGTAATGTAGATGGATCAAATCTTACAAAGATTACAGATTTGGGTAATGCCAATTGGGCGCCATTTTTCCATCCATTAGGTGAGAAAGTGATATTCGCGTCTAATCATAAAAGTAAACGTGGATTTCCATTCAATCTTTACATGATCAATCTAGACGGTACTGGATTGGAGCAGATTACTTTTGATGAGACTTTCGATAGCTTTCCTATGTTTTCATATGATGGTAAGCAGTTGATATTTGCATCAAATAGAAATAATGGAGGCACTAGAGCTACTAATCTATTTCTAGCAGACTGGGTAGAGTAAGTAGGAATATTTTCGATAAAAGTAAAATAACGATTATACCAATAAATCGATGTAAGAAATACGCTCTAAGTATCCCGCGGATGCTCTTGTATTCGGTGTAAATAGAACATTTTGTAGAAAAATAAATTATTCTTTTTAACTTTTTGATTTGTTCTTACTTATAAAAGACACTTTAAAATTTAGGATATTATTAATTTTGAGAGGGTATATTGCTTTACGTTTAATAAGAAAATTTTTAAATGGGTATTTGGCATAAATATAGTTGTATATACTGTTATACCTTATTAAGAATAGTTGGCGATATCAAATTGGTTTCAAATAATCCTTTTTGACGTATGCTTTAATATTTGTAAACTGTAAGAATGAAGTTATCGAAGATTTGGCTTTTGGCGATTGCTGCAAGTATAATAGTATGTGGATGTTTTGAAAAGAATGTCATTTCTGAAGTAAAATCTTCTGTAGAAGATTTCTCAACTTTGAATAAGAAGCAATTTCCTTACGAGCAACAATTTATCCATAAAAACTTTCCGTTTAAGACTCCTGATTATAGAGCTTATAAGTTGGCAAAAGAGGACGTATCCAATCGTACCAATGCTGGTGCTAGGTCTGATGGAAAATGGAAAGTAGAAGGGCCAGGTAACATTGGAGCTAGAGTAAATACAATCGCTATCAATCCAAATAATAGCGATGAAATTATAGCAGGATTCGCTTCTGGTGGTGTATTTCGTACAGTAGACAATGGAATAACTTGGCAGCCTGTTTTCGATGATCAGGCGGACCTAAATATTGGTGAAATTACTTATGATCCCAATAATCCATCTACTATATATGTAGGTACCGGTGATCCTAATATCTCAGGTTACCCCAAGATTGGGTCTGGAATATTTAAAAGTACAGATGGTGGAGGTTCTTGGAATTATAAAGGGTTAGAAGAAGCAAGTATCATCTCACGAATACATGTAGCACCTTCTAATTCAGATATCATATACGTCTCTACTATGGGACTTCCATTTATCAAGACTACAGCAAGAGGCGTATATAAAAGTACAGATGGCGGAGATTCTTGGCAGCATAAATTGATGATCAATGATTCTACAGGTGTAATCGACATGGTCGTTCATCCCGAAGATAACAATATACTCTATGCCGCTGGATGGAATAGAAATAGAAGCGACAGTCTATCACGGATCGTTGGGCCTGATGCTCGTATACATAAATCAATAGATGGCGGGGATACTTGGACAATGCTCGAAGGAGGACTTCCTATTGCTAATCAAATGGGTCGTATTGGACTTACTATGTCAGGCCAAGACTATGACAATATATATGCTTCTTATGTTAATACTGGAGGTAGTGACAGCTGTTCCAATGGTGGCTCACAATTACTAGGGATTTGGAAAACAAGTGATGCAGGAGACAATTGGACAGAGATAAATACTTTGCCAGATACAGGCTTTCCTTGCAATGCCCTAGGTGGTTTCGCCTGGTATTTTGGTCAAGTGAGAGTTAATCCTAATGATGATAATGATATATTCGTTCTTGGTGTAGACATGTGGAGAACCAAAGATGGAGGATCTAACTGGGAAAGAGCAGTACCTTCCTGGTCGACATATGCTGTTCACGCGGATAAGCATGATCTTATTTTTGACGGAATCCGAATGATACTAGCTACTGATGGTGGTATATATGAATCAACAGATGATGCTGAAAACTGGGTTGATATTGAGAACATTGTTGCTACACAATTTTATAGAATAGGATATAATCCACATAGACCAGATTGGTATTATGGAGGTGCTCAGGATAATGGTACATCGGGAGGCAATGCTGAAATAATCAATGAATGGCCCAGACTTTCCGGGGGTGACGGATTTACTATAGATTTTGACCCATCAGATTCGATGATTTATTATGTTTTATCCCAAAATGGTAACCTCCGAGTTACATTCGATGGTGGAGATAGCTTCGATAGCGCCAGATCAGGATTTGATAATAGTGAGGGGACTAACTGGGATACACCTTATTTTGTAAGTAAGCATGATCCTAAAGTACTCTATGCGGGAAGACAAAGTGTATACAAGGGTTTCAATGATGGCGAGGAAGTGAAGTGGTCTAAGATAAGTGATATACTAACAGATACTACAGGAAACGAATCGTTCTTCGCTCATACAATAAGTACAGTGCATCAGTCACCGCTGATAGAGGAATACCTTTATGCAGGTACGACAGATGGTCTAGTATGGTCATCGATAGATACTGGGCAGACGTGGGACAATGTATCGGAAGGAATACCTTATAGATATGTATCTGATATAGTTGCCTCTCCTAGTAAGCCGAATTCTGCTTATGTAAGTGTAACTGGATATAAGTCTAATGATTTCGTAGCGCATATACATCGTACAGACGATAATGGACAAACATGGATACCTATCAGTGGAGACCTACCTCAAATAGCTATTAATGATATTTTACTTCATCCAGAGTATGATGATAATGTGATCTTCGTAGCTACGGATGGCGGTATATACTATACCGTAGATGCGGGAGAGTCTTGGGATAGATTAGGTGATAATATGCCTATCATTGAAGTATATGACATGGTATATAATCCAGTCAATAATGAACTTGTAGCTGGTACATTTGCAAGAGGGATACAGACATTTGATCTTGAACAAGTTAATTTAGATAACAATCCCTCTACTTTGGATAACATACCAGAGTTTGCTATATCATTATACCCAACTGTCACAACTAATCAGATAACAGCGAAATGGTCGGATTGTGGCTTTGAGAAATACTTTATATCCTCCACAAATGGCAGACTAATAGAAAAAGGTCAAGTTGTCGGTGATATGTTAACTTTAGATGTAAGTTATTTATCACTAGGTTCTTACGTTTTGACTTTGGAAAGTAACGATGGTGCTGTTTCTAAGCAGTTTTTCAAGATGTAAGTAAGCTGAGTTAGGGGTTTAATTAATAAAAAGGTCAACTCTCTGCTCTTAAGAGCCGTATAGAAATCTGATATTAAGTGAGAATCAAAGATATAGTATAACGCTTTTACTGAAAAGGTAAGACATTACCAATTACCAATTACCAATTACCAATTACCAATTACCAATTACCAATTAAGCGCGAATTCAATAACTGAATTTCAATAAATTACATATATAGATTTAATTTAATGTTTATTGATAATTCCTCTATCTTTGTGGTATGGATTGGAATAGTCTCATTCGCGGTTTTGAAGATTACCTTATGTTGGAACGATCACTTTCGCCTCATAGCATAGATGCTTACGTTCGAGATATCAAAAAGGTACAAGACTTTCTTGAACTCAAAAAATTAGAACTCTCTCCTATTCAGATTCAATATCAAAATCTCGAAGATTTTGTGGTTTATCTTTACGAATTGGGTGTCCAAGCTAAGTCGCAAGCAAGAATTATATCTGGAGTGAGAGCATTCTATAAGTTTCTATTGATAGAAGATCTAATACAACACGATCCATCCGAATTACTCGAGGGGCCGAGACTGGGAAAATACTTGCCAGATACACTAAGTTACGAAGAGATAGATCTCATTATACAGAGTATCGATCATAGTACAGACCATGGTCAACGCAATAGAGCTATACTAGAGACATTGTATTCATGTGGGTTGCGAGTAAGTGAATTGACCGGACTTAGGTTATCACATTATTTTCCAGAGGAAGGGTTTGTAAGAGTGATAGGTAAGAATAATAAGGAACGTATCATTCCTATTGGGAAATCAGCAATAAAGTATATTAGCTATTACCTACCAATTCGGAATAAGGTTATACCTAAGCCAGGCGAAGAAGATTATATGTTTCTCAATAGGAGAGGATCGCATCTATCAAGGGTAATGATATTTAACATTGTGAAAGATGCTGTCAAAGCAGCTGCTATTGAAAAGATAGTGAGTCCTCACACATTCCGTCATTCTTTTGCTAGTCATATGGTAGATGCTGGAGCTGATCTGAGAAGTATTCAAGATATGTTAGGGCACGAGTCTATCACGACTACAGAAATCTATACACACGTAAATACTCAGTATCTAAGAGATGCTATATTGACTTATCATCCTAGCAATAGAAAGTAATTACGGAAAGATGGATGATTCATTGGGCATTTAAATAATACTAATCGACTTTTATTTTAACACTTTCAAATAAAAAGACGTTCGATCATACGAAGGACTGATATTAATTCTTGATGACAATGGAATAAGTAATACTTGTATTAACAATTACACTTAGAGATTCATTATTATTTGGAGGTGACTTTTTTTTTCCCTCTTGCAGTAAGTGCACCTTTGGCGATTTTATCGCCAAGGTCTGAAGCGTCTTTGAGATCTTTGATGAATCCATTTTTGCCCATTTTTTGCTTAGCAAGACCACGAGTCCTTAAGATTTCTGCAATACTTACTGAAGGGTGTTCTGGAAGTTCAAGTGCAGCATCTAAGCTTTTAAGTATATCGTCAGTTTCGTCCATTTCTTGTAGTACTACTGCATAATTAAAAAAGGCTTGCTTTTTCCATTCCTTATTAGGATTGTCATCAGTAAAAGTTCTCTTGGTAAAAAGCTTAAGATCAAAAGCTGCTTTGTCCCATTGCTTTAACTTTATATGGCAAATTGACTTTTGTCTCCGTGCTTTCCAGTAGATAGGTTGCAGTGCTACTGTATGCTTTAGAGTGATATCATAGTTCTCGATCGCTTCTTCCCATTCCTCTTTTATGACGTGAATCTTAGCTTTACCATAATATGCAGTAGGTATAGTAGAGTCAATATCGATACATTTATTATAATCTCTTAGTGCGTTGTGATAGTCTTTGAGATAGAAATTAACCTTTGCTCTACGCTCATATGCCATGGCATGACGATCATATTTTTCTATGGCTTCGTCGAGAGCTTCTATAGCTTCTTTTTCTCTTCCGACTTGTTTAACTAAATCTCTTCCCTTGAGAAAAGATTGTACCGCAGCTTTATCCGAAGTAGGTTCCATCATCTCATAGTAGAGAATTTTTCCTTCATCTAGCAACCACGCTCGAACTGATCCAGAGATTGCAAACTGGGAACAATATGCAATTAAACTTGTTGTATTTCTAAAATGCTTGTCAGAACTTGTTCCTACAAATCTTGGAATATCTAGTAGAAGTTTTTCTTTGTTGAATATTTCTTCTGAAGCAAATATCATTTCATTTCGATGGTAATTTTCAGCACGATAAATAAACATCTTCAGCACCTTGTCAAAACTCTTCTGAGTCGCAAATTCTAACCTTCCTTGTATTATCGTTTTAAAAAACATCTTCAACTTAGCTTAGGGTTGTTGCATAATGGTTTTGCATAATGTGTATACAGAAATAACCACTCCAAATTTATTAGTCACGAGACAACTAACTCTTGCACTAAGAGCAAATCTTAGGACGAGTTTTAGGGAAAAGACTTAATATAATGAAACAGGCTTATCTGTTGCCAAAGGTAAAGATCGTTAAAAAAGATTGAACATCAAAGAGATAGGTCACTGAACGTATGTTATTGTGACAGCAAATTGTTGATATTCATTCATTATTTATTTAGAATGAGAGTTACTTTAGCAAATATGATTTTCGTATTAGATTATTCTATATTTTTATCTAATTGAAATCTAGGTTATAACGAATATTGTTAAATGATATGTTTTGCTTTTTCAATATTTTTAAACTAAAAGATATTGTTTAAAATAAAGTGAAAATAAATCAAATTTATATTAATGATAAAATGTTGTAGTTAAGGTTTTCAAAATGTGGAACAGATGTGGTATTAAAGTTTGTTTATAAAATAGCGACCGTATATCCCACAAATGAGTATCTATTCAATTTGAGAATAATGAAGTTGATGAATACTAGAAAATATTACAATGATTAGATCAATATTAAGTACAATCTTACTTTCTTGTTTGGCTATGATGGCATTTGCTCAAGACTACACTGAGCGCAAAGACATTACCAAGAAAGAAGTAAAGAAACTAAGAGAAGCTATAAATTCAGGTAGATCTAATGGTACAGATAAGGCAATCAAAGTATTTGATAAGTTATTAAAGAAATATCCAGATTTCGTGGAGATATATCTTCGAAAAGGATCTATCCACTATCAAAAAAAGGAATATTTAAAGGCTAAAGAGAGCTTTCTGGCCGCAATTGCAAAGGCGCCTGAATTCGATCCAGAAATGTATTTTAGTACTGCACTTACGCTTCACGCCCTAGAAGAGTATGGTGCAGCGGGATTTTACTTTGAAGGATATCTTGAAAGAGGTGCGACTAATAAAAGAAAGGAAGCTAAAGCCAGGAGAATGATGCAAAACAGCAATTTTGCACATGAAGCATTGCAAAATCCTGTAACTAATCAGTTTGATAAATTACCGGCAAGTATCAATACCTCAGCAAGAGAATATGGAGCTACCGAGTCTATAGATGGAGAATCTATATTATTCGTAAGAAGAGATAGTCATTCAGATGAGCTTATGGTAGCTACCAAAGACGGTGATGACTATTTGGTGGGCCCAGCCTTTGCTGAATTTGATGAGTTTGCCGAGATAGGTACCTTTAGCTTTTCGGCTAATGGGAAATTTGTAGTCTTTACTAGCTGTAACAATCGGAATGGATTTGGAGGATGCGATCTATATTACTCTCGCATTAAAAATGGGCAATGGATCGCTCCACGAAATATGGGACTTGTAATTAATACTCCAGCGTGGGAATCTCAGCCGAGTCTCTCAGCAGATGGCAGCGCATTATATTTTTCAAGTAATCGTAAGCATGGATTAGGAGGAAAAGATATATGGGTAAGTTTAAGAGGTGGAGATCGTAATGGATGGACAATGCCTATTAATCTAGGGGCTAATATCAATACTAAAGAAAACGAAGAGTCGCCGTTTATTCATGCGGATGGATATACGCTCTATTTTAGATCTAATGGTCTTCCTGGAATGGGTGATTTTGACAATTATTTCTCGACTAGAAAAGGAGATCATTTGTCTTGGACCAAGGCAACTAATATGGGTTACCCTATCAATACCTTAGGACACGATGGAGGACTGACTGTATCTTTAGATGGTGAGAGAGGTTATACTTCTACGGATAGAGAATTTCTTGAAAATAGAAGTACGAATACCAATCTAGAAGTATTCACATTCCCAATACCTGAGTATGCTAAACCTATTCTAACTACATACTTAAAAGTAAATGTATTGGACGCAGTTACCAAGAATCCTATCTCAGCCAACAAGATTGATTTAGCCGATGGTGAGAGTGGAGCAATATTATCTAGAAACGAAGCAGAAGATGGAGTCTTTATTACTAGTTTACCTACAGGTAGATCTTATGGACTAAGTGTGGAGATGGAAGACTATATATTCCAATCGAGATATTTTGACTTAGCAGGCATTAATAATGCCCTTGACCCATATGTAATCACAGTAGAGATGGTACCTGTACCTAAGGCCGAGTCTCCAGACATAGTGTATGATACACCTGTCGTTCTTAATAATATTTTCTTCGAAACAGGATCCTCAAAACTTAAAGATGTATCTATGGTAGAGATCAATCGATTAAGTGAAATACTCAAATCACAACCGACACTCAAGATCTGCATAAAAGGCCACACTGATAAAGTAGGTAGTAGTTCGGCCAACAAGAAGCTTTCAGAAGATAGGGCCAAAGCGGTATACAATGCTCTTGCTACCAACGGAATAGAATTGTCAAGACTGAGCTATACCGGAGTAGGAGAGGCAAATCCTATCGATACCAATGATACAGATGCTGGTAGGCAAAGCAATCGTCGGACAGAGTTTATTTTGATTCGGTAACTAAGAGAAAATTATAGTCTGATTTCATCTTTTTATTACTTAAAGAAATATACTTGGAGCCCTGTGCTGATTCACTCAATATGTATGAAAATTTAGAAATAATTCACCTAAATATTATACCCTACGATTAATTCTACTATACTTACTTTTGCACTTTTAATAATAATACGATGGGTAGAAGACATAAACGTAAAAAAGTAGTAGAAGATGTAGTGATGACAGGATTAGCTGATAAAGGCAAAGCTGTCGGTAGGGCACCATCAGGCGAAGTACTATTCGTAGATGGAGCAGTACCGGGTGATGTCGTAGATGTTCTTGTGCTTCGTAAGAAAAAATCTTTTGGGCAAGGAATAGTAAAAGAATTTAAATCCTACTCTGATGTTAGAGTAGAACCTTTTTGCCAACACTTCGATGATTGTGGCGGATGCAAGTGGCAGCACCTCAGCTATGACGCTCAGACCAAGCATAAGCATACGATGGTAGTAGATGCCATGCGTAAGATAGCTAAGATCCCTACGGAAAATATCTCACCTATCAAAGGCTGTGAAGAAACTAGATACTACCGAAATAAGGTTGAGTACAGTTTTTCTAATAAGAGATGGATCACTGAAGCAGAAGCTGCCTCAGGAGAAGATATTATGCAGCATCCTGCGTTTGGATTTCACAGAGCTGGCGCTTGGGATAAGATTATAGATATACATACTTGTCACTTACAGGATACCTTATCAGATAAAATACGTAATGCGATTCGTGACTATACAATGGAAAATAAGATCACATACTATGATCCGCGTTCACATAAAGGTATGATGCGTAACATGATCGTAAGGAATACTACATTAGGTCATTGGATGGTGATAGTAAGTTTTGGTGAGCCAGAGATGGAAATCGCTGAAGGTGTAATGACGTTCCTTAAAGAATCATTTTCTCAGATTACATCGCTTCATTATGTGATTAATCAAAAGCTGAATGATACTATCTTGGATCAAGATATTATCCTCTACAAAGGAGATCCGTTTATTATCGAACAGTTAGGTGATTGCAAGTATAATATTGGTCCTAAGTCTTTCTTTCAGACCAATAGCAAACAAGCTAAAGTGCTTTATGATGTAGTGAAAGATTATGCGCAACTGGAGTCTGAAATGAATGTATATGATCTTTATACTGGACTGGGGAGTATCGCTCTTTATCTTGCCAAAGACTGTAAGCAAATTGTAGGTATCGAAGAGGTGGAACCCGCAATTACAGATGCCAGAATTAATGCTGCACTTAACGAAACAGAAAATTCTATTTTTTATGCAGGTGATGTGAAAGATATACTGACAGAGGCCTTTAGGGATACTCATGGCAGCCCAGATGTAGTCATCACGGATCCTCCGAGAGCAGGTATGCATGGTGAAGTGATCAATACATTGCTAACACTTGCTGCACCTCGGATCGTATATGTAAGTTGTAATCCTGGAACTCAAGCAAGAGACATAGCTCTATTATCAGAGAAATATGATATGGTCAAAATGCAACCAGTAGATATGTTTCCACATACGCATCATATAGAAAATGTCGCTTTACTAGAACTAAAGAAGACGTAAGAATACTAAATAAGTGAAAGAAAATCCAAGATTTTAAAATACAATTAATAAATAGATTTACTTTATTATAATCCATGTCAGAATTAGAAAAATTCCTTCGATTAGAAGAACAGCTCAAGCCTTATATCAAGATGATGTCTCAGGCTGCCGATACAATCATTGTGCAAGAGGTATCTAAGTATCCTATATTTGTTGTACATCAGCAAGAGGTAAATATTGGAATACCTCTACTCGATAAAGAAACTAACAAAGCACCGTGGTCCATCAATGCTTCTACGCTAGAAGAATTTGTCTCTAAGCAGATCGTATTCCAAGAGAAGGTGGATGAATTTCGTCAAAACTATAAGAGCCAAGAACAGTACTTATGCGTATTTGCATTGAGTGAATTAGGTGCGCAATTTATATATATTCCTAGGGACTAATTCGATAAATAAGATCATCCCAGTTCAAATATTGTAATTTCGGGACGTATATTAAACCTAACTTACCTTAGATGGCCAAGTGAACGATTGATATACATCTGTCTCCAAGATCGTATACTATGTTAGAATAGTTTTTATTTTTTTAGGAAGCATGGGAGGAGTAAGAAAAGGTGGCTTGCATTGTCCTACATTTGTATGGCTGGAAAGTAGCCATTCTTGATATCCTTGCCATATATCTTTTATTTTTTAAGATACAAGACTAGCCAGGTGCTTTTTAAGTGATCTCTGGTCTCTGCGATAAATTTCTAGTATGATATTTGCCTTAATTACAGTAATAAATATTTCAATATGAAAGGAATCATACTCGCTGGTGGACTCGGCACTAGATTATATCCACTTACGCTTGCATGCAGTAAGCAGATGATGCCTGTCTATGACAAGCCAATGATCTTTTATCCACTCAGTACGTTAATGGGTGCTGGTATAAATGAAATAGCAATTATTTCTACTCCTGAAGATCTTCCAAATTTTCAGAAGCTACTTGGTGATGGAAAAGACATCGGATGTACGTTTACTTATATACCCCAGTACGAACCTAATGGACTGGCGCAAGCATTTGTACTTGGAGAAGATTTCATTGATGGAGATGATGTGGCGTTGGTGTTAGGAGATAATATCTTTCACGGTAGTGGTATAATGGACCTTATGCAGTCCTTCAACAAACCTCAAGGTGGAGTAGTATTCGCTTATCAGGTTTCTGATCCTAAACGGTACGGAGTTGTAGAGTTTGATGATAATAATAATGCTTTATCTATTGAAGAAAAGCCAGAAAATCCAAAATCTAATTTTGCTGTACCTGGCCTCTATTTCTACGACAATAGTGTAGTAGCAGTGGCTAAAAACCTAAAGCCTAGCCCTAGAGGAGAATACGAAATTACAGATGTCAATAAGTACTATCTCGAAGCTGGAAAACTTAAAGTTGCTGTATTAAGTAGAGGTGTAGCTTGGTTAGATACAGGTACTCATGACTCTCTAATTCAAGCAGGACAATATATCCAAGTAATAGAGCAGCGTCAAGGACTAAAGGTTGGATGTATAGAAGAGGTAGCTTATAGAATGGGGTATATAGATGAAAAGCAACTTAAGGTATTAGGTCATAAATATATCAAGAGCGGATACGGATCATATCTCTTGGCCTTGTTAGATTAAATATCTCTTATAATTCGATGCAATAAACAGCATTGATATCATAACAAATACAGTACTTTCGCGGTTTCTCAAGTATAACAATAGACATCAAGTACTTCAGTGAGTAATCCAGATAAAAATTTTAACATAGAAGAAGGGAATTCAGTAATGGATTCTATTAGACTGAGCAGAATATTAATACCATCCATCATAGGTATTGGTATTGTTACATTTATGATGTATAACCAGTTGGATATGGAAGAATTTGCAAGGATCAATTGGAATGGACATCTGTTGTTTTGGTTATTTATGGCAGTGATGATGTACGTGCTTCGTCACTTATTCTATGCGGCTAGACTAAGACTGATGTCTGACGAAGTCTTTGGTTGGAAAAAGTCGATACAGTTGATATTTATCTGGGAATTTGCCTCAGCAGTATCACCTACAAGTGTAGGTGGCTCTGGAGTGGCTTTATTCTTGCTCGCTCAAGAGAAATTGTCGGCAGGTAAAACGGTGTCTGTAGTTCTATATTCTATGGTATTGGATACCGTGTTCTTTATTATTGGACTACCTCTAATTTACTTAGCATTAGGTGCGACTATTATACGTCCAGGGATGACTTCTATTACAGACCTTGATGGCTTCGGTTATACATTTATGACGGTATTGGTTATTATGACCTTATATGGTTTGGTGTTTTTCTATGGATTATTTATGAATCCAAGGAGTATTTATAGGATTCTATTATTTTTCTCAAGGAGGAAAATGCTAAGTAGGTTCAAAGATAGTCTCATGAAAACTGCAGAAGATGTTATTGTAACATCAAAACAGCTAGTGCAAAAGCCAATGTCTTATCACATTAAAGCTATGATTCACACGACAGGAGCATGGGTAACTAGATTTGTAGCGATTAGTTTTATTATAGTAGCCTTGGTTCCGGATACAGGATTAGATATTTTTAATCAACTTACATTATTGGGGAGAGGAGCATCTATGCATGTGGTGACAGCTTTTACACCGACGCCAGGAGGATCAGGAGTGGCAGAATATTTATTTGGAGGATTTTATTCAGATTATATATCCGAAGGGATATCATCATTAGCGGCATTGATTTGGAGATTAATTACATACTATCCATATCTAATAGCGGGAGTGATCATTGTGCCTATATGGTTTAGTGATATAGTAAAAAGAAAACGAACTGGAGAATTATAACATTTATTCATATAGGCTATTGATAATCTCAAAAAAGTTTATTTTCGCACTGTAATCAAAGTACAGCTACAACATTACTACTATGTCATCTACTACTAAATCAACAGTGAAATACTGGTTATATTTTGCAGTATCTCTTCTACTTACTATTGGATTTTTAATCATCCTTCCTGAGTGGTTCTGGGTTATGCTTCCGTTCTTATTGACATACTTCGTCCAAGCAATGGATTGGATGTAGTGGATTTTTGAGTGTTTTTTTAAATCCCTCAATTTACTATTGAAGCTCATTCGGTATTCAAAAATTCTTCTAATACTCAAGTTTTATTTCACTGCATTAGACAATGGATTTCTTTGTATATAGATTAAAAATCAATTTTACAAAACGTAAAAAGTATGTAAAATCCATTTAGGGTACTACATATTTAGAGGCTCTGCTTTTTTAAGAGCCGACTATTTATATTGGATAGTAATTCAGTATATTCTTTCGGAGGAAAGTCTAAATTATTTTGTTTAGAATTTCATTTTTGTTATTGTCATAAACTTGTTACATCCCAAAAGGATTATACAAGCTAATACCGCCTATAACCTGTCTTAATCATTTAATTCTTGTGTAAAAATACCCATCGCGACTACAGACAAATTTATAATTGTTTTGTTAGTAAGCGAATGAAAACATTCGATTTAACCGCATTTTGGACCTTAAAAAAAAGTGATTTAAACTAGATTATTTATACGAATTAGATAACACAATCTTTATAAAAGAGTTATAAAGCCTCGAATACAGACAAAAAAGCGCTTCAAAAGACTGAGCTTTTTCAATATTTTTATCTACTAAATAGATACTATTCTATTTCATCTGGACTCGGCACCTCGATTGAAGTATTTTCTGGTACTTTAGGTTGATTTGAAACTATAGGCTTGTTTTTATCCTCGAATGGTGAATCTCCGATCAATCTAGCTACATCAGCTTTCGTCAATACTTCTTTGTCCAATAGTGCCGCAGCTAACAAGTGCAGTTCTTTATTTTTTTCCTCGAGCAACGATTGCGCTCTATCGTATTGCTGATCTATTATTTTACGACATTCCTGATCAATTAATCTGGCTGTGTCATCAGAATATGGCTTACTAAATTGGTCCTGTTGCATCCCATAGAATGATACGTTACCTACCTTTTCATTCATACCATATATGGCTACCATAGAGTATGCCATCCTAGTTACTTGATCCAGATCAGATTGAGCTCCAGTCGATATCTTATTGAAGATATTCTTCTCTGCGGCTCTACCACCCATTGTCATGCACATTCGATCTAGCAATGCTTCTGTACGAGTAATGTACTCTTCCTTAGGAAGATATTGAGCATAACCGAGTGTACCCATTCCTCTAGGGACGATTGTCACTTTTACCAAAGGACTAGCATGCTCTAGGTACCACCCACATATAGCATGTCCTGCCTCATGGTAGGCTATGATTTCTTTCTCATGCGGTGCTATAAGTTTGTTTTTCTTTTCTAATCCACCTATTACCCTATCTAAAGCGTAGTTGAAATCATTCATATCTACTTCTGCCTTTCCACGACGTGCGGCGATCAGTGCAGCCTCGTTACATACGTTTGCGATTTCGGCTCCTGCAAATCCAGGTGTCATCTCTGCTAATTCATATGGCGACATTGTTTCACTTCTCTTGATATTTTTTAGGTGAACCTTGAATATTGCTTCCCTTCCTTTTAAATCTGGTCTATCGATACCGATCTGTCTGTCAAACCTACCTGGACGCATCAAAGCAGAATCAAGGATGTCAGGACGGTTAGTTGCAGCCATAAGAATTACACCTTTATCAGTGCTAAATCCATCCATCTCAACTAGTAATTGATTTAGAGTGTTTTCACGCTCATCGTTACCACCTTGCACTGCTCCTTTACCTCTAGCTCTACCAATTGCATCGATCTCATCTATGAAGATGATACATGGTGCTTTTTCTCTTGCTTGCTTGAATAAATCTCTTACTCGAGACGCTCCTACTCCGACAAACATTTCTACGAAGTCAGATCCAGAGATAGAAAAGAAAGGTACTTCTGCTTCTCCGGCAACAGCTTTGGCTAATAATGTTTTACCGGTACCTGGAGGGCCCACAAGGAGTACTCCTTTAGGTATCTTACCACCTAGGGCAGTATATTTTTTAGGATTCTTTAGGAAGTCCACTACCTCCATTACTTCTTCCTTAGCTTCATTGAGGCCTGCTACATCAGCAAATGTGACGTTAACCTTAGAATCTTTATTGTCAAATAGAGTAGCCTTTGACTTTCCAATATTGAATATTTGTCCACCTCCTGGGCCTCCGCCCCCACTAACTTTTTTCATGATGAATAACCAAATAGCTACCAAGATGAATAATGGAAGTAACCAGCTCATTATCGGTGCCAACCAATTGGTCTTAGTTTCCATTTTATACGGAACTGCATATCCTGATTCCTTAAGTTCTGTCATCTTCTCAAGGAAAAAAGCCATATCCCCAATTTCAAATTGATATTGTGGTTGATTGACAGCATAACTGCTTTCTTGGTAGTCAGGCATATCAGTCTTTAAAGCATCTGGAGTAAGATATACATGAGCTATCTGCTTATTGATGACATCCACCCTCTCTACCTTGTTACCAGCAACTTTTTCTTCGAACTCAGTATATGTGATGTTCTTAGTGCTGTTGTTCATCATTACAGACATATTGATACCCAATATGACAAGTATAATGATACCATAGATCCAATACGAGTTGAAGTTTACCTTGTTTGGGGTCTTTTGTGGATCTTTATTTTCGTTATCACTCATTTTTTCTTTTATTTTCAGATTTAAGCCAATATAAACTTGACGTAAACCTTATATCAATCGCTAATAGCAATGGCTTTTCCAAAGCCTTAACACTTTTAACAGTCGAATCGTTTAGCCTGCTAATTATTATAAGTTAGTATATTCAATAATTTCTGCATCATTCCACAGATCTTCCAAATCATAAAACTGACGAGTCTCTGGGTAAAATATATGTACAACTGTATTAAAATAATCCACTAATACCCATTTGGCATTGATCATACCTTCTCTATTATCAGGGATAACACCTAGTTCATCTTTTACTCGCTTGATGACATTTCCGGCTAAGGCACTTACTTGCGTAGTAGAGTCACCTTCGCAAATAATAAAAAAGTCAGCCGGAGCTTCAGCGAGATTACGTAAATCTAGAGACACTATATTTTTACCCTTAATATCCTGTATTGCATCTATGATTAGAGGATTGAGCTCTTCTATATCTTGCTGAATTTTATCAGCGATTTCGGATCGTTTCAAATATCTTATTTTTGTTGACCAAAGTAATGTCTATTTAAAGTATCAAAGTTAAACAATTGTTTCGATGCAACGCTCCATTATTATAGGTCGCCCCACCATTACCTTCGATACTATCGATTCGACTAATGATTATGCTATCTCATTAATATCAAATAGCAATCCAAACGAGGGAACTGTCATATGGGCACAATATCAGAGTAAGGGTCGCGGACAGATTGGCAGTAATTGGAGTGCGGATCCTGGAGTGAGTCTACTAATGTCAGTCATATTGAAACCTAGATTCTTGATGGCCTACCAGCAGTTTACACTCAATATATTGGCTTCATTAGCCGTGAGATCTGCCTTGGCAAGCTATGATATAGATACACATATCAAGTGGCCCAACGATATATACATAGATCGCAAAAAGATTTGTGGTATACTCATCCAGAATGTGTTACAAGGGAAGGGTATTAAAAATTCCATCTTAGGCATAGGTCTCAATGTCAATCAAGATCATTTTGACCTATCATTGCCCAATCCATCGTCTATGAGAATGGTGTCTGGTACCGTGTTTGATATTGCAGACGTAAAATCTACGGTTTGTAAACATTTACAGGAGTATTACCACCGATTGATGGAAGATGGTTTTGAGTTGCTGAAGGAAGAATTTGTGGAATTACTATATCTTAAGGATGAGGTTAGTGAATATGAAATCGACGAGAAAGTGGTAAAAGGTAAAATACTTGGAATAACAGATATTGGAAAATTGCAATTGGAGATGGATGGAGGAGTAAGGAAATTTAATTTTAGGGAGTTAAAGTATTTGCATAAATAGATGTATTATATTCATAAAAAGGGCTTTATTCTATTTATTAATAAAATTATATTTTCATTTATATAAAGTACAATTAGAAGAAAAATATGCTGGACGTAGCTCTAACTAAACGTATAAACAATCAATAAATTTCTTTGTTTCTAATAGTAGAAATCACTCAACATGAAAGCGACTATACTCACCATAGGTGATGAATTACTAATAGGACAAATCATCGATACTAATGCGGCTTGGATGTCACAAAAATTGACCGCTCTAGGTATCTCAGTGTTAGAGAGAATTACTGTACCTGATGAGCATGGTCCGATAGTAGAAGGAATAAGATATTGCCTCAGAAAGTCGGATATAGTACTAATAACTGGTGGACTTGGTCCTACCAAAGATGATATTACTAAATTGTCTATAGCTGACTATCTAGGTGTAGGTATGGAGTATCATAAAGAAGTGTTCGATAGAATTAAAGCCATATTTGCTCCTAGAGATATACCGTTGACTGACGCTCATAAAGATCAATGTTATCTTCCTGAAAATGTAGAGATATTGACTAATACTATGGGTACTGCTCCTGGAATGCTTTGGCAGCATGAAGGAAAGCAAATTGTTTCGATGCCAGGCGTACCGTATGAGATGAAGGCTATTATGACAGAGCATCTTCTGCCGCGATTAGCACAAAATCCAGATCGGAAAGTGATTCTTCACAAGACGATAATGACAGCTGGTATGGGCGAATCTAGTATCGCAGATAAGATTGAAGATATAGTTGACGGATTTGATGAGGAAGTAAGTATAGCCTACTTACCTGGATTGGCGCAAGTAAGGTTGCGTATTACTGCCAAAGGCGATAATGAATCAGTATTGCAATCCAAACTGGATAAAGCTGTAGAATTAGTATGCGATAGAGTTAGTGATTTAGTATTTGGGTATGATGAGATCACATTGCAAGAAGCCTTACAACAGATGTGTATTGATCGTGGATTGACTGTAGGTACAGCGGAGAGTTGTACAGGTGGCCATGTATCTCATTTGATTACGTCCATCTCTGGATCATCTGCTTATTATAAAGGGTCGGCGATTACCTATTGCAATGCACTCAAGCAGAAGATGCTCGGTGTAAAAGCTGAGACGCTCGAAGCATATGGAGCAGTCAGTGAACAAGTGGTAGAAGAGATGGTAAAAGGCGCATTAGATCTTTTAGATGTAGATATCGCTGTGGCACTTTCTGGTGTAGCTGGACCCAAGGGTGGCTCTGCAGAAAAACCTGTGGGTACTGTATGTATCGCAGTTGGTACACATGGTATATTAGAGACACGAACTATATTGTCTTCTAAGGACCGCAGTAAAAACATTGCTTATGCTAGTAACCAGGCATTGAATATGCTAAGAAAATACGTTTTGCAGGCTAAATAAGTTAACTTTGTAATCGATTTTGGAGAGTATACGAAGTTGACCAATTTTGAAATAAACATAAACTGAAAATATGGCTAAAGTAGAGTTAATCATGCCAAAAATGGGCGAAAGTATCATGGAAGCGACTATCCTCAATTGGACTAAAAGTGTAGGTGATACGATTGATTTAGATGAGACTGTACTCGAGATAGCTACGGACAAAGTAGATTCCGAAATACCATCACCTGTAGTAGGAGTACTATCTGAAATATTGTTTGAAGTAGATGCCGTAGTGCCAATTGGTACTGTGATCGCTATAATAGCCACAGAAGGAGAAATTGCATCTCCATCCGCTAGCGTTTCAGTGACTGCGTCACCAGCAGCAGCGCAAGCAGCAGCAGTAAAAGCAGCAGTAGTACCAGCGGCTTCGGCTAATGTAGCATCGTCAAGCAATGGAGTAGGCGATAATAAGAGATTCTACTCTCCCTTAGTGAAAAATATTGCGGCATCAGAAGGAATAGCATTATCAGAACTAGAATCTGTACCCGGTTCAGGGGCTAAAGGCAGAGTAACTAAAAAAGATATGCTAGAATATGTAGTAAATAGATCGGGAGCACCAACGACCTCGGTAGCTGGACCATCGGTAGTAAAGACTGTGTCAGCTCCAAAAGCATCAACAAATGTATCAACTGCATCAAGTAATGTTAGTGCGACAGGCAATGTTGAGATCATTGAGATGGATCGTATGCGTAAGTTGATAGCTGACCATATGGTAATGAGTAAACATACGTCTCCTCACGTAACATCATTCGTAGAGGCTGATGTAACTAACTTAGTGAATTGGAGAAACTCTGTAAAAGGAGAATTTATAAAGAATCATGGAGAGAAAATTACCTTTACTCCTATATTCATAGAAGCAGTAGTGAAAGCGATAAAGGATTTTCCAGGTGTAAATGCATCAGTAGATGGTACAAGCATCATTATGAAAAAGCATATCAATATAGGAATGGCAGCGGCTCTACCTAGTGGTAATTTAATAGTACCAGTAATCAAAAATGCAGATACTCTCAATATGGTAGGTCTTACTAAGAAAGTAAATGACTTAGCCGGTAGAGCGAGAACAAATAATTTGTCTCCAAATGAAATACAAGGGGGAACATTTACAATGACGAACGTAGGTACATTTGGAAATGTGATGGGTACACCTATCATCAATCAACCTCAAGTAGCTATATTAGCAGTAGGAGCCATCCGCAAAAAACCAGCAGTTGTAGAAACAGAATATGGAGACGTCGTAGCTATCAGGCAGATGATGTTTTTATCACTATCGTACGACCATAGAGTTGTAGATGGCATGCTTGGAGGATCCTTCCTCAAGAGGATAGCTGACTACCTTGAACAGTTCGATGTAGATCAGAAAATATAATGAAACATATATTTCTTTGTATTACCGGAGCTTTAAGTATTATTTTATTGACAATAATCTTTTCTTCTTGTGGATCAAGTAATTTGCTTGTAGAAGATACTGTTTTAGTCAATGTCCAGTCCTATGTTAGAGGCTTAGACGGACAGGCAGAGAAGTACTTCAAAGCAGAAAAATACAGAGAGGCCCTTGAGCTTTATAAAGGACTCAAAAGCACAAAAGAAAATTTGCTTTATAAAGGTATTGCCGCGTATCATGTTGGAGAAATAGATCTTTCACTCAGGTCCCTTATCGATTCCTATAGCAATGGAAATCGTGACAAGAGATTATATGTTTATATGGCCGATAATTACTTGACTCAAGGCAAGTATGAACAGGCTACTAGTTTTTATAAAAACTATTTGCGATTTATAGATAAAGATTCTCCAGAGAGAAATGAGACAATCCATAAGATCAAAAGATGTGGATTTGCCAAAGACTACAAATATGAAGATCAAAGAGCATTTGTAGAGAATCTTGGGGAATCAGTGAATACTATATATGATGAATTATCAGCATTGCAGAGCCCTGGTAACCCCAATAAATATTACTTTTCATCTAATAGAAATGGTAGTACAGGAGGACTAAGGTCTGAGGATGGTACTAAGGATAATATCTATGGCTCATATTCATCTGATATGTATGCAATAGAAACTACAGGAGGTAATTGGAATTTTGTTTCAAGTATCGATCCTGTTCTTAATACACCAAGACATGATATTATCCAAGATTTTAGTAGGGGTGGAGAAATTCTCTATTATCTTAAAACTAATGATTTTAGAGAAGGATCTTTTCTGACAGATACTTTTAGAATAGACAGAGAACTAGTAAAATTTCCTAGAGTAATGCAATGTCCTATAGTAGGAGATTTGGGCGATAGAGATATTCGGGTCTTTGACGATAATACATATCTATTCTCAAGTATTAGAAAAGGAGGTTATGGTGGATATGATCTCTATTTTCTTACTAAAGAAGACGGAGTTTGGTCTGATCCGATTAATTTGGGTCCTGAGATTAATAGCTCTTTTGACGAAATCACACCATACTTAACTAGTAATGGTAGTAAGCTATATTTTAGTTCTAATAGAATTAACAGTATGGGTGGATATGATGTCTACGAATCAGACTTTGGATTAGAGACAAGCAAATGGTCAAAACCAGCTAATCTCGGATTGCCGATCAATTCTTCTAGAGATGATATATACTTTAGATTAGCGGCAGATGGTTTATCTGGAATGATGTCATCTAATAGATTAGAGTCTATGGGTGGGCATGATTTATTTATGGTATATTTTAAAAATCAGATTCAAGATCAAATGAATCTGATTTATACTGTACCTTTTCTCAAAGTAAGAGAAAGTAAACTTTTGGAAGAAGTCTTGAAAGCTGAAGAAATAGCGATTGCAAAAGAGGATAAAAAGGATTCAATAGGTGTAATTATAGAATCAGAAGAAGAAGTCGTAGTAGAAGCAGAGGAGAAGAAAGATTATTCAGGAATGAAAAAAAGGGAGGTGGTAATTGCTCCATTATTATACGGTGCATCTGAGAATATTACAAATCCTCAGAATCTGACCCAACTTAATAGAGTAATAGAAACACTTAAAATTTTTCCTGAAGCGAGTGTAGAAATAACAGGCCATGCAGTGAAAGAAGGTCTACCAGAATTTGATCTTTATTTTTCAATAAAAAGAGCTGAAAAGGCAGCCGATTACCTCAAACAGAAGGGAATTTCTTCAAATAGAATTTTTCTGAGAGGTGTAGGTACACAATACAGCATTGTATCCTCAAGTAACGTAGTACTATCCAACAAGTATAACAGAAGATTGGAGCTGAGAATAGTAGCGCCATCTGAAGTTCCTCTAAGGGTTATTTATAATAATCCATCTATCCCAAATCAATCTAAAGACAAAAAAGCCAATAAATTTACTGCTTTTCAATCAGGATTAAAGTATAAGATCTCGCTAATTGCAACTAAGCAAATGTATAAAGATCCTATTATCAGAATTGAATCTGATGTTATGATAGATAAAGAAATAGGAACTGAAAATTACCAATATACCGTGGGGATATTCGAGACATATTCCCATGCGAGATCTGCTAAATCAAGACTGACAAGTACTAATCAGTATAATAGTATTTCTATAGAAACATATATAGATGGTAGAATAGTAGATAGAAATAATATTTCTAGTCTTCAGTCGAAATATCCTGACCTGATAAATTTTATTAACTATGAAATGTCTAATTAGGTTACGGACTGTAAATTAAATAGATTTTAAATAACTATTGAAAGTTCTAATACCTTTTATCTATAGATGGAAATTTCAGATATAATTTTAAATTTTTCAATTAGTAAAAAGAAACTTATGAAGTTATTCTTAATCACAATAGGGCTATTTGCTAGTGTATCAATATTTGCACAAGAAGTTGATGGTATAAGATTTATTCTAGCAGACTTGACTAAGGCACAAGTGCAAGCAACTAATGCTGATAAAATAATTTTCGTTGATGCCTATACCACTTGGTGTGGGCCCTGTAAAATGATGGATCGTACTACATTTAAAGATGTGGAAGTTGCCAAATTCTACAATGATAATTTTGTAAACCTTAAGATGGACATGGAAAAAGGCAAAGGGCCAACTTTTGCGCAAAAGCATTCTGTGCGAGGATATCCATCTCTTTTGTTTTTGAATGCTAGGGGAGATCTTGTACACCGTTCTTTGGGTTTTCAAGATAAAAAAAGATTCTTAAAATTAGGTCAGTCTGCTTCTGATCCAAGCCAACAAGTAATCACATTGCAAAATCGATTCGAATCAGGTGAGAAAGATCAAAAATTCTTACTTAATTATGCCGATGCACTAACTATGGCTGGTATGAGTGGGTTTGATGAAGTGACACAGGCTTACATTGAACAAGAGAAAAATTGGAACACTTCAAAGAATATAAAAGTGTTATTTGATTACTCAAAGGCATCGATCGATTCCAAACTTTTTCAATATATGATTGCTAATAAAGATTTGTTTGAAGCCGAAATAGGTATGCAGAAAGTAGAGGATAAAATCTCTTTTGCAGCTAGTTCGGATGTAAGGTCAAAGCAAGTAGATACCACAGATAAAGAGGCACTGACAACTCACTTTGCTAAGTACTTTGGTGTAGATCAAGCAGATGAAAGAGCTACCGGATACTACCTCAATAATCTTATGTATTCACCAGGAGAAATCAACGAACAGAAGTACTTGGCTGATGTTCAATTATTTATGGCTAGTAATCCCGTTCTTAGTTTTAAGAGCCTCAATGCACACGCTTGGAGAATCTATGAATTGAGTGACGATAGGTTATTGCTGGCTCAAGCAGAATCATGGATCAATAAGTCTATTGAACAAGAAAAAAATTCTTTTAATCTTGATACTAAGGCATCTATACTGTACAAGTTAGGGAAGAAAAAGGAAGCTTTGAAGGCCGCGGAAGAATCTGTTAAATTGGCAGGAGAAGAGGGTAGTGACCCTAGTGCGACGGAAGAGCTGATATCGAAAATCAAGGCGATGTAGGAATGGTAAATGCAAAAAATATATAGAAAGGCCATTGAAGTTAATTCAATGACCTTTTTTCTCTTCTAAGGCTGTGCAATACTTTATTGCATCATATATCTCTTTCCTGGCAAAGGCCTCACCATCCCTTTAAATTCTAATTGGATCAATGTCGAGGATAGCTCTGACGCAGGGATCTGCATCAGATGTTGTAGCGTATCTATAGGAAGTTCTTTATGCGATCTGATATAATCTACTATTGATTGTTCTCTATCCGATAATTCTACAAATAGTTGCGCTTGTATAGGTTGATTACTAATCTCATCCCATCGCATGATATAGGCAATGTCTTTCGCTGATTCTATCATGTGAGCTTTGTGTGATTTGATTAGTTTGTTAGGTCCTGTTGACATTTCATCATTGACTCTACCTGGTACGGCAAATACATCTTTGTTATACGCATCTGCAAATGTAGCGGTGATAATAGATCCTCCTCTCAATGCGGATTCTATGATAATAACAGCGTCACTCAGAGCGGCGATGATACGATTACGTAGAGGAAAATTTTCTCTATCCGGCTTACTGTCATGGCCAAACTCGGTAAGAAGGCCGCCGTGATTTACCATTTTTTGAGATAGTTTTCTGTTGGTAGCGGGGTAAACCATATCTAGTCCGTGTCCAAGGACACCAATAGTTTCTTGGTCGGTCTCTACAGACTTACGATGCGAGGTAGTGTCTATTCCATATGCCAATCCACTGATAATGCTCACTCCATATGTTTTGAGCCCTTCGACTATTTTCTCACATTGTATGACTCCGTATTCGCTTGGCTTACGTGTGCCCACGATACCAATAGTTCGCTGAGGATTAAGGTTGGCTGAGCCTTGATAGTATAGCATAACAGGACTCTGATCAAAATACTTGAGTCGGCGAGGGTAATCATCATTGAGGTAGTACAATGTAGAGACCTTGTTTTTCTCAATGAATTTTAGTTCTATTTCTGCTCTAGATAATGCATCATCTCTATCGCTCAATATTTGTTGTGCGGTGATCTGAGCAATTTGAGGTATAGCGACAAGATCTGCTGCGCTGGCTGACCAAAGTGCTTCAGGTGATCCGAGGTGTGCAATTATTGACTTGGCAGATACTGGACCTACATTGTTGATCTTAGTGATCGCAATTTGATGAAGTAATGACATTCTAATTTGTTTTTACTTTCGTTATTAAATATGTATTGATTACTATTTTTTATCGGCGGTTTGAGCTTTTAGAAAAAATAAATAAAAATAGATTTGTAATTCTAGTTGATGAAAATTTTAATTTTATGTTAGATTTAGAATATTTAATTAATGTTATTGGTCTATTTTTTATTTGTATGCTGAGCAAATATCCTCTATCACTAACGTTTTTATTCCACTCTGGCAGATTGATAAAATTTATTGGCATTTGCATTGTCTCCTATCATCTTGTATGTATCACCAATTGCCTTGTTCACGGTAGTATTGGTTTTTGTGATTTCATATGCTTTACCAAGGTAATGCATTGCCCATTTACTATTATTTTTTTTGAGAAGGAGTTCGTTGTAGCCTAGATCATAGTAGAAATTAATAATTGCATCGTCTGACATACGGTTTCCTCTTAAGTATTCAATATATTCTACGATGAATGGAATATCTGGTCTGTTAGATCCTGCATCTTTGAATGTTGCCAATAGCTTTGGTAGATCCTGATCTAATTTATATAATTCACTTGCCATACCTGCACGCATAAGTTGTGCATTTTTATAATTAGGTATGAGAGCTGCAGCTTTGTTAGAATATTTCATCCCTTTTATGAGCATTACCTTTTTCTTTTCTCGATCGCTTTCTGCTCTTGCATTATTATAAAGGGCAGTAGACATAAACGAATTTGCTCTAGCGCTATTAGTCGATACTTTTACAGCGGATTGATTGAGCGTCAGCGCAGATTCCCAAGCGGGTATGCGTGTGAACGTTTTGTATGCGTATCCAATTATCATCACTCCTAGAATTCCATAAGCGATATACTTACCGATTGGTGATTTCCAATTCCATAATTTTTCTCTAAGTAGATATACGATCAGCAGACAAGAACCTATAGTCGATATAAATATGAATCTCTCATTCATAAATGTACCTACATTGACAACCACATTAGACACAATACTCAGTGCTGCTAGATAGAAAATTATTGCGAAGCTTGTAATTGATTTACTTTTCCATTTCCAAAATACAACTGCTGCTAATCCAAGATGTGTTAAGAGTCCTAAAATCGCTCTATAGTCTTCCCAATTCAATATCGGAATAGCATATGGATAGTAATCATGTGATAAATGGATCGGGGCTACACTCAGACCAATATATTTGAGTAGCGTATAAGATATTGTAGCTAACTTCTGTCCACCAGTCATTCCGTAGAATGGATTATTCATTACATCTGTGATTTCCATACTAAAGTCCGGTACTCCTGCCACATTAAACCTCAATATGAGATAAGCTATAGTAGTTGTTAATAATAAGCCCATTACTTTAAAGTAGTCTTCAATCTTCGAAGATGTGAAAAAATACATTACTGCAGGGATGATTGCTAAGAATGTAATTGTGTTTTCTTTAGATAAAAGGCCCAAGAAAAACATGAATACTGCAATTATCAATTGCCATAATTTCTTGCTATTAACATAATGCATTACTGAGATTACGGTCAATCCAGAGAATAGCATCGCCATTATTTCGTCTCGTCCTTTTATATTCGCTACAGCCTCTGTATGCACTGGATGAAGTGTATATATTAGAGCAGTGATGAAGGCCAAGCCAATAAAGGTATCTCTATTTTTATCTCTATTTAGCAATAGTAAGTATAGCATCCAAAATATAATCATACAAGTAAGGCCATAGAATAGGATATTATTGATATGACCTACTCTTGGTGACATACCAAATGCTTCTACCTCTAATGCGAAGGTTACTAATGATAATGGGCGATATCTACTTCCTTGGACTAGATTTTTCTGTTCGCCAAAATATCCTGTCATACTTTCGTTGGTAAGTATATCCCAGACGCCAGCTACACCTTTGGATGTAAACTGATTATCTTTGATCACGATAACATCATCTAATACGTATCCATAATCTATACCTTGGAAATATAGTAATCCACAAAGTATAAATAGAATACTTGCTTTCAACCAGTTATCTTTCCAGAAAGAGTAATCTTGTGGCATATGCGGTACTATTGGCTGGATGACAGTTTTTGACTTTGGTGTCTTTGTTACCGCTGCTTTCTTTTTATTCTTTTTAGCCACTAATTTATTTATGCTTGAAATCTAAAGTTAGCAAATAGAAAGAAAAAATATCAAATAATCCAATTCAGGTACTACGACCGAATTAGTAATAGAATATTTTATCTTCACAATCTTATCAAAAGGAAAAATTGAAAATGAAGACAATAAAAGGCCCTGCAATTTTTTTAGCACAGTTTATGGGTGATCAAGCACCACACAATTCACTCGAAAGTATCTGTCAATGGGTATCAGACCTTGGCTACAGAGGTATACAGATACCTACATGGGAGCCAAGGTTAATCGACTTGGAGAAAGCAGCAGAAAGTAAGACGTATTGCGATGAGCTTAAGGCTAAAGTTGCGAGTTATGGACTAGAGATTACAGAGCTATCAACTCACCTTCAAGGCCAGCTTATTGCAGTCAATCCTACCTATAATAGTATGTTTGACGCGTTTGCTCCGGATGAAGTGAAAGGCAATTCTAAGGTAAGGCAAATTTGGGCCGTTAATCAACTCATGATGGCAGGTAAAGCTAGTGAACATCTTGGATTAAAGGCGCATGCTACATTCTCAGGGGCTCTGATATGGCAAACAGTATATCCTTGGCCGCAACGTCCAGAAGGATTAGTTGATATGGCTTTCACAGAACTGGGTAAGAGATGGACGCCGATATTGGATCATTTTGATAGTTGTGGTGTAGATATATGTTATGAATTACACCCTGGAGAAGACTTACATGATGGAGTGACTTATGAGCTGTTTTTAGAAAAGGTAAATGACCATAAAAGAGCATGTCTCTTATATGATCCGAGTCATTTTTTGCTTCAGCAATTGGATTATTTGCAGTTTATTGATTTTTATCATTCGCGTATCAAAGCTTTCCATGTCAAGGATGCAGAATTTAATCCTACTGGAAAATCTGGTGTATACGGAGGATATCAAGGTTGGAATAATAGAGTAGGTAGATTCCGCTCACTAGGAGATGGACAAGTGGATTTTGCCGGCATTTTTACCAAATTGTCAGAATATGGATTTGGTGGTTGGGCTGTAATGGAATGGGAATGTTGTGTTAAGTCTTCAGAACAAGGCGCCAGAGAAGGAGCATCATTTATCAAAGACCACATTATAGAAGTTACCCAAAAAGCATTCGATGATTTTGCAGGGGGTGATGTGAATGAAGCGTATCTTAAAGGACTTCTAGGTATATAGTAATTAGATAGTCAATCATGATATTTATGAAAAGAAGTAATCTATTACTAGTATTTGTCTTAATTATTCAGTCGATTACATTGCTTGCTCAAGATACGACGTGTATTGACTTACTCCCAGTAGAGATCAGAGCAGAAAGGTCATTTACTCCATCGAAGGTATCATTAAGTAGATCTCATTTTTTGAGTTCACCGGCGTCGTTTGATGATCCGAGTAGGTTGCTGATGAAGTATCCAGGATTCTCTGTGTCTAATGATCAGAATAACGCCATTATTTATGATGGCTTACCAAGCCACTATAGTACATGGAGTCTATATGGAGCGCAGATTGCCAACCCCAATCACTTGAGTAATGCGGGTACAGTTAATGATAAAATAAGCAGATCAGCTGGCGGAGTCAATATATTTAGCGGTCAAGTAATTGGTGGATTAGACTATCACACAGGAATAGATGGTCCAGCCCATGGTATTGGCGGAGTAGCGGATATGTCTTTAAGATCTCCTTATCAAAATAGTATTACTGCTAATCTTAGTTTGATCGGATTAGAAGCAGGAATTGATAGGGTTTTTGATGAAGGAAATTCTTCTTTATTGGCTAACTATAGATATTCTACAGTAGGATTATTGGGTCAAATGGGGGTTGATTTTGGAGGAGATAAGATTACTTATCAAGACGTATTGGCTGAGTATAAAACTAAATGGAGAGATCAAGAGATAATTGTCACATGTGCTTATGGTAAATCGAGTAATAATTTTGAAAGACAATTACTTCAAAGTGATTCGTCTGCGACATTCAAAGAGATACAAGACATAGAGTTGTATGCACAAAATATTGCCACTGCATTATCTATTAGTGGATTTAACCATAGATTAACTTTAGCTTATAGTTCTAGAGATGAAAATAGAGAGAGTAGATACATGTGGGATGATGAAAGCGAATTTACATCAAGTAAACTCACCGAAAATATTTTGTCACTTTATGGATATAAGACTTGGGAGACAGATAAGATAGATTATAAAATTAGCCTTAATGCGAATCAATACAGCTATGATATTTTTGATGTGAATTCGAGATATTTTGATTCGATATTAAATGATTTTTCTAAGTTTATATTTTTTGATAATGCTTTTTTGGAACTTCGTCCACGTGTCACTTTAGGATGGAATATTAATGAGAATCAAATTTTATCTATCGGATCTTCTGCCTTTATTCAATCGTATAATAACGATGCATACTTACTTCCGTTTATTTCATATACGGGTAAGATTAATTCTTATAATACTTCACTTGTCATACAAAATGATAGACAATCAGTATCTCCTGAATTACTAGGTATGAGCGGATTTGATGGGGTAACTTCATTTGGTAATTCATCTATGAATAGCATTAATTCATGGGCATTTAAGCTAGATGTAAATAAATCGAAATACGGATTTATGCTTTTTTGCAATCTGCTTTTTGATACGCCCTTCAGTCCTACTTCTGGTATTTCTGGTCTTAGTGAACTGGGACAACTGCCTATACAGCCACTAGGAAGTATAGAAGATGCAATTACCTTTGGTTCTAAAGTCTATGCAGGATTTGATATTAATAGTTACAAAATATATGTCAATTATACATTTATGGAAAACCTATTGGATTATGATTTTAATCATTCTATCCCTTTAGATTTTACAACAATGTTTAATTTTAAACTGGACAAATCGATGACTCTATCAGACGAAAAATCTCTTAGAGTAACAACATCTTTCCATTTTAGAAACGGTTATCAACGAATGTTAATTGATGAAGATGAATCACGTCTAATACATCAGACGATTTATGGTCAATATGACTTTAGTAGGTTGAATAATTACCATCGTATTGATCTAAGAATTAGCTTCATCAAAAAAGGGAAATGGAAGAATGTTTTCTCTCTAGATATCCAAAATGTAATGAATCGACAGAACGATGCCTATTATTATTTTGATCCTTTGAAAGATGAAATAGTATTGCAAAAACAATTAGGATTAATACCAATCTTAAGTTGGCGAGTAATCATTTGAAACTCTTCAAATGATTACAATTATAATCTTGGATAACATTTAGGAGTGCAGGTGACAAAGCATGCTTAGAGGTTTGGTTTGTCTAACATTTTTTCTTTCTTAGAAATGCAAGAATAAACCGCAAGTAGACCAAGAAACGATTGTCAGTATCGTATTATAACTTAAGTATTCTAGTACTCCAATAGATCACCAATTGCCTTACTGACTTTATCAGTAGAAGGAACCATAGTTTTTTCCAATACTTCATTGAGTGGAATTGCTGGCATATTAGCTGAGCCTATTACTCTTACCGGAGCGTCTAACGATTCAAAACATTCTGACTGTACTCTAGCGGCTATACTCTGACCAAAGCCATTTTCCGACGGCTCTTCTGTTACCACTAATATTCTATGATATTCTTTAGCTTGCTCGTATATGAGTTCTGTGTCTAGTGGATATAGCGTACGTAAATCTAAAATTCCTACTTGTCCATCGTAATTCTTAGAGGCATTGAGTGCCCAATGAACTCCCATTCCATAAGCGATAACAAGTATCGATTCACCATTTTCTTTTTTGTCTTCGTCGGCTTGTTGCACCAAATTACCTATACCGAATGGGAGGATATAGTCTTTCGCAGGCTCTATCGATCTCGCAGCATCAGTACCTTTTACTTTTGACCAATACAAGCCTTTGTGCTCTAGCATTATTACTGGATTAGGATCGTGGTATGCGGCTTTCATAAGACCCTTCATATCAGCTCCATTACTTGGGTAGGCGATCTTGATGCCTCTAATATTAGTCAAGATAGATTCTATACTACTGCTATGGTACGGTCCTCCACTACCATATGCACCAATAGGTACTCTTAGTATCATAGATACAGGCCACTTACCATTAGATAGATAGCATGATCTACTCACTTCTGTAAATAGCTGATTTAGTCCGGGCCAGATATAATCCGCAAACTGTACTTCTACGATTGGCTTGAGGCCTACGGCGGACATACCAGCAGTACTACCTACTATAAAAGCTTCTTGGATAGGTGTGTTGAAAACTCTATTATCACCAAATTTCTGTGCTAAAGTAGCCGCTTCACGGAATACTCCACCTAGTCTAGCGCCAACATCTTGACCATATAGTAGACATTCTTTGTGGTCTTCCATTAATTCTTGCACTGCTAATAGTGCACAGTCTACCATTACTTTTTCTTCTCCATTGGCGGGTGATCTATCTCCCGTTTCTATGGTGATTGGTGTCGGAGCAAAGTCATTAGTATATAGATCTTCTGGACGAGGGTCTTTAGCTTGATTCGCTTTTTCGTATTCAGCTTGAACTTGCTCATTTATAGATGCTTCTATTTCTTTTATTTTTTTCTCAGTCAGCCCTGATTTAACCAGTTGTTTTCGGAGTACAGGATATGGATCTCTAGTGGCATGCTCTTCAAGATCATCTCGATACCATTCCATACGTACACCAGACGTGTGGTGATTGAGCAAAGGTACCGTTGCATGTATGAGGAATGGTCTTCTTTCTTTGCGGACAAGATCAATCACTTCATTTAATGTGTTATAACATTTAGAAAAGTCGCTACCATTGATAGATCTTACTTCGATACCTGGAAAACCTTTGGCATATTCTGCCGCATTCATTGCTCTAGTTTCTTCTGCATTTGCCGAGATATCCCAGCCATTATCCTGTACTAGATATATGATTGGTAGTTGCTTGAGTGCTGCCATCTGCATCGCTTCCGAAATTTCTCCCTCTGTCATCGACGCATCACCTATTGAGCATACTGATATGCCTTTCTTTGCTTTGTCTTTGTTGATTTTAGTAAGTTCCTTGTATTGTAAGCCCATTGCCACTCCTGTAGCTGGGATCGTCTGCATACCTGTTGCAGAGGACTGATGAGGGATTTTTGGCTTATCATCATCTCTAAGACTTGGATGGGAGTAATATGATCTACCGCCACTAAAAGGGTCTTCGCGCTTAGCGAGAAGCTGTAGCATAAGATCATAAGGCGTCATACCTATAGAGAGTAGCATTGCGTCATCTCTATAGTAAGGAGCTACAAAGTCTTGAGGTAGTAATTGCATACCTGCGGCAATCTGTATCGCTTCATGTCCTCTAGACGTAGCGTGGACGTATTTACTTACATGCTTGAAGTTCTTTTCATAGATTTCGGCCATCGTTTTGGCAGTACACATAAGTTCAAATGCACTTTTCAGGATTTTCTTATCTACGGCGGTTTTCTTCTTTTCCATGTATCTAGTTGAGACAAGTGATCAATTGGTGTTGCAAGTTAATTAAATACAGATACTGTTCCAAGGTGAAATAGTGAATGATAAAATAACATCGCTCTTCTTACAAATGATGATTTATTTGAATCGTATAATCTAACTTTGGACGAGCTTTTAATGTTTATTTCTTTACTATTTTTTCATATCCTTTGACTATTTACTGCTTATATATTTCTATCATAGCGCATATTTCTTATTTTACGACTACTTAAATAATTCAATACAAATCTATCGCAATGAAAATAGTAAGGACTATCAAAGTGGCATTTCTTGTTGCCTTTGTCAATGTAGGCTTATTTGCTGGAGGGGGCATGTGGTTACCTCAACTCATCAAATCACTCAACGAGGGTGAAATGCAAAGTATGGGTATGAAGCTTTCGGCTGAAGACATCTACAGTGTAAACCAAGGATCATTGAAAGATGCCGTCGTGCACTTTGGAGGATTCTGTACAGGAGAATTGATCTCCGGCTCAGGACTGATACTAACTAATCATCATTGTGGTTACAGTAATATACAATCGCATTCTACATTAGAAGACAACTACCTCAGAGATGGTTTTTGGGCGAAATCACATACTGAAGAGAAAGCTAATCCAGGTCTATTTGTAAGATTTATAGATAGAATAGATGATGTGACAGAGACTGCAATGATAGGCGTAACTGATGATATGAATGCTAAGACTCGTCAATCGACTATAGATATTAATTTACAACTGATCAAGGCTAATTATGAAATGGGAGAGTTCCAAGAGTTATTACTAAGACCTTTTTATAATGGCAATCAATACTTCGCATTCGTAACTACGGTATACAATGATGTGAGACTTGTAGGTGCGCCACCTGAGTCTATTGGTAAGTTTGGTGCAGATACGGATAACTGGGTATGGCCTCGTCATACTGGAGATTTTTCTTTATTCAGAGTATATGCGAGCTCTGATAATAAACCAGCTAATTACTCAGAAGATAATATACCATATAGACCTAAGCACTTTCTTCCTATATCATTAGACGGAGTAGAAGAAGGTGATTTTACTATGGTATTTGGATTTCCAGGTCGCACAAATCAGTATCTACCATCGCCAGCAGTGGAAGAGATCTTAGAAAAGCTTAATCCTGCAAAAATCAGCATCAGAGAAAATGCATTAGCGATTATAGATAAGTACATGAGAGCAGATGAAGAAATTAGATTAAAATACTCATCAAAATTTGCGAGAACAGCGAACTACTGGAAAAAGTGGATTGGTGAAAGCCAAGGGTTGGAAAAATCTGGAGCAGTAGCAAAAAAGAAAAAACTAGAAGCTGACTTCCAGAGTAGAACAGCAGATAAATACAAAAACATACTTCCAGAGTTTGAAAAAATGTATGTCGCTAATGTCGATCTTGCATATACTAGAGATTACTATAGTGAAGTGATGAGTCGTAATATTGAGCTTCTTCGTACAGTAGGAGTAACGGATAGATTAGTAAAAGCTTTTGAGTCTGGAGGCGAAGAAGGATATAACGGATTCAAAACAAGATTGATGCCCTTTCTAGATGAATTTTACAAGGATTATATCTCTGAAATAGATCATGATGTATTTGCTGAGTTAGTAACTATGTACGCTGATAATGTAGACGAAAGATATCAACCAATGACGGTTAAAAATGCCAAAGCAACTAATACCATTGGAGAACTTACTGACAATATTTTTAGCAATTCTGTATTTGTTAATAAGGATAAAATAATGGCGATCCTAAGTATGCCAGCAGCAAGAGCAGTAGAGGGAATTAAGAATGATCTTGTACACAAATTGTACAAAGAATGGTCAACCCTATATAATGAAAGAGTATCGGCTCCTTACAATGCAAACAAAACGAAAATCGATTCGTTACAGCGTATATATATGAAAGCGCAGATTGAGACATTTACAAGTAAGAGATTCTTTCCTGATGCTAATAGTACTATGCGTGTCGCTTATGGTAATGTAGAAGGATATGAGCCAAGAGATGCTTTGGTGTATAAACCAATTACATATCTAGATGGTATAGTAGAAAAGTATGTGCCTGGTGATTACGAATTTGATGTAAATCAGAAATTACTCGATCTGCACGAGACCAAAGATTACGGACAGTATACTGATAAGACAGGCAAAGTTCCTGTGTGCTTCTTAGGATCTAATCATACGACTGGAGGCAATTCTGGTAGTCCCGCTATAGATGCATATGGAAATCTAATTGGACTCAACTTTGATAGGGTATGGGAAGGTACTATGAGTGATATAAATTACGACGTAAGTATCTGCCGTAATATCATGGTAGATGCAAGATATATTCTATTTATAGTAGATAAGTATGCTGGAGCAACCAGACTCATCGATGAGTTGAAATTAGTAAGACCAAAAGGATAAAATATACTTAGTAGTCGAATATAGATGGTTGGGAAATGGCTTCGAAATTCATTGTTAGTATTCATGACCATCATGGTTGTGAATACTTGTGTATTTACCCAATGTAATACAAGTTATAATCAATCGCAATCTCTAAAGATTGCTAACTATGATATAGAAGTTCATCTTGATCATAAGGGTAAAAGTGCTTCATGTATTCAGAAATTAAATTGGAAAAATACTTCTCCAGATACGCTAAGGGAATTGAGGTTTTATATGTATATGAATGCATTTAAAGATTTTAAGTCAACCTATCTCAAGAATACTAGAAAAATGTTTGGCCAAGATCTCAATAATCGTAATGAGAAAGAGTGGGGGCACATAGAAGTAACTCAAGCTATTGATAGAAATGGAAATGATCTTGTTCAAAATCAAGAATATATTCAGCCTAATGATGGAAATGCATTAGATGAAACTGTGCTATCTATACCTTTAGAAATGCCATTGCTGCCTGGTGAAGTAATCGAGTTAGATATGAATTTTGATGTAAAGCTTCCTCGAACGATAGTAAGGTCAGGTTATGGACCTAGAGATTTTTTCTTATTCGTACATTGGTTTCCTCAGGTATGTGTCTATGAACCAAAAGTAGATGGTAATTGGGGATGGAATAGTCATCAATTTATGCCAGGCACAGAATTTTTTTCGGACTTTGGCGATTATAATGTAGAGATATATGCCTCTGACCATTTGGTGATCGGAGGTTCAGGATGCAAGACTTTTAGTGGTAAAGTTCTAGGTACAATAGGTGAACAATTAGTAAGATTTCAAGCTCATGATCTGATTGATTTTGGCTGGGTAGCCTATCCAGAGTATGAGACATATACTTCTACCTATGGAGATACTGACATAGAGATATTAATGGTGCCAGAACATTGTGCATTTGCAGATAGATATCTCAAAGCGATAAAGCAAAGTCTAGAATATTTAGAGAAGCATGTAGGCAAATATCCATACCCAAAAATTACAGTAGTTGATCCACCGACGCATACACTTAATAGTGGATTTATGGAGTATCCAATGATGATTACTGGAGCTACGGCTTATGGTATTCCCAGGAGTGTACGTAGTGTTGAATCACTGGTGATACACGAGTTTACGCATATGTACTTCATGGCTTCGCTAGCGTCCAACGAGAAAGAAGAGGCATGGCTAGACGAAGGATTTGTTACATACTTTGAAGATCGTATACTGGATCACTACTATGGAAATCAGAGTTCATTATTTGATGTTTTAGGCGCAAGATCTGGCAATGCACAACAGTCTCGTAATGAATACGTAAGTATGGAAAATCCAAACTTAGGAAAGATAGCGAGACCAGGTTGGGAATTTGATGGAGGATTTAAACCTTTGATATATGCAAAAACGGCTACGGCATTCAAGACGATGGAGAGAATTATTGGTATTGACATCATGGATGAAATTATAAAAACTTATTTCGAAAGACATAAATTTACACATCCCAAAGAGGCTGATCTTCGAAAAATAATCAAAGAAGTACTGGAGAAAAATACAAGCAATTTTGAGTCAGATAAGTATCTCGATCAAGTATTGCATGCTACAAGTTCTGTCAATTTTAAAATGGTAGATATTAATAATTCTACAAAGACAATTGAAGCGATTAGGGAAGGAAATTTTGAAATAGGTACAGAGGTACTTATTATGTTCAAAGACGGTAGTAGTAAGACTGTAAATTGGAAAGGAAGTGAAAAATATTTTAAACATACTTTTAGCTCATCAAAAGAAGTAATATCTGCACATATAGATTCTGAGCAAAAAATATATTTAGATCTTAATCTAAATAATAATAGTATTACGCTCGATCCAAATAAAAAGCCACTTTACAAGTATGCTGCCAAACTGGGCCATTGGTTACAGGCTGTTAGTCAGTGGACAAGTTTTATGATGTAATATGTGGAATGAGATAATAGACATATCATCAAAAGCTACGAAGCAATGGAAATCTATATTGCTTATATACGGTGTACAATTAGTGCTAGGAAGTATAGTAGCTGTGATAGCGTACAGACAATTTAATGGAGCGATAGGTAGTTCTTTAGAACTAGATCGTTTAGCCAATGGATTTGATAGGTCTATTTTCTCAGATATGATCAATAAATTTCCGGTGATCATCGAGCATATTCAAAGTCGATTCGCATCAATGGTTGTATTGTTTTTAATGTTAAGTATTTTTCTACATGCTGGTCTATTAAGTAATATCAGGAACGGTTATTATTCTATTTTTAAATACTTCCAGAATGCTAATATATATTTCTTTAAATTCCTGAAAGTCGTTCTCATTTCATTGATTTTAAAGATAGTTGTACTTGCTATTATTTGGGTTCCTTTCTTTATGTTAATTGGTGATCCGTTAGAAACTTTTCATTCTGAGAAGACATTTATATTCACTGTTATAGGTTTAGTAATATTGAGTGCTTTATTTCTAATTGTAATATGGCTATGGAGTGTAATGAGTCGATATCATATAGTAGATAAAAATCGGTTGCTCGTGTCTATGAAGGCAGGATGGAGACTTTTGATATCTAATTTCGCACGATACTATATAGTAGGGTGCGGATTGATACTGTTACATGTCATTATTACTTGGTTATACACTTTAGTGGTTTATGATTGGGGGGCTAAGACGTGGTTTAGTGTATTGGCTTTAGTCATTATACAACAGTTATTTTCTTTAATTCGTATATGGATTAGAGCATTTGGATACTCTGCAGTAAATGATTAGCTAACAATTGGTTACTTTAGATTATTCAAATTCAATGTCATTATTAATTCAAAGCATTTTTCGATGAAAATCAGAATTCTACTTTTACTCTTAATAGGTTTCGTTGCGCAATTATCTCAGGCTCAAGTTTCATTTACTAATAGAAATGATCGACTTACAGAATCTGACTTTCATAGTGGTGTGGCAATTGGTATCGCTGATATGAATGGTGATAACAAGGATGACATTATTCGTATGAATCAAGGTTATGAACTGCATATCGAATATCAAAATGGACCGAATGAAATGTTTACGACGAAGAGTTTTGGTAATATGGGTGGAAATAGTAGATGGAGCATGTGTATCGCAGATATAGATAATAATGGTTTTAATGAGTTTCTCGTATCAGGATCTTATGATGACATTAGACTTTCTACAGCTAATGATAGCGGTACAGATTTCTCATTATCTATGTTACCTAATGGATCATCTATTTTTGTACAAGGGTCAAATTTTGTTGATATTGATAACGATGGTTTTGTTGATATATTCGCTTGTCATGATGACGGAGAGAGTAAGGTGTGGGGCAACGATGGTACAGGTAATTTTGTTGAAAGAGATATATGGATTGATATGTCAGTCGATGGTAGTTCTGGTGAAGTTGCATCAGGTAACTATGGCAGTATATGGGCAGATATAGATTCGGATGGAGACGTGGACCTGTATATCGCCAAATGTAGATTAGGTACTACAGATTTGACAGATACTCGTAGGTTGAATACTCTTTGGATCAATGATGGCAATGGAAATTTTAATGAAGAAGGTGAAGCACGTGGACTCAGAGTCGGATATCAGTCATGGACTTCAGATTTCCAAGATGTGAACAATGATGGTCATTTAGATTGCTTTTTGACCAATCATGATTATGATAGTCAACTTTTTATCAATGATGGTAATGGATATTTCAACGAAGTAGAAAACACTGGACTAGTTAATATTTCATTTCCTATACAAGGAGTGATGAGAGATTTTGATAACGATGGGTGGGTAGATATATTGACATCCGGTAATAAAGGACAAGTTTTTATCAACAATGGGGATTTGACCTTTACGGAATTAACCGATATTTTTGATGGTCAAGAGATGGAGTCATACGCATTAGGTGATCTTAATGACGATGGATTTGTCGATATTTACGGAGGATATGCTAATATCTATACTAATCCCAGTACAATCGATGATATCGTTTGGATCAATGAAGGAAATAATAATAATCACCTTTCAGTGTCGCTTGTAGGTATAGAAAGTAATAGAAATGCGATTGGAGCACGCATTTCTATATATGGTGCATGGGGTATACAGATCCGCGAAGTAAGATCTGGTGAAAGTTATGGGATCTCTAATGCACTTAAACAATACTTCGGTATAGGATCAGCTACAGAAATAGACTCTATGGTGATATCATGGCCATCTGGTCAGATGCAAACGGAGTATGATATTCCTATCAATGCATCACTTATCATAGAAGAAGGGGTATGTCTAGCTGCTTCACCTACACTAAGTGAATCAGGAACTATAACGGTTTGCGATGGAGAGTCACTTTTAATCTCTGCTCCAGATGGTTACCAAAATTATGAATGGTCCAATGGATCTATTGGACAATCTATACTAGTGACAGAAGCGGGTGTATATAGCCTTAAAATTACAGATGATAATGGATGTCTTGGTTTTTCTCAAGGAGTAAATGTCCTTGTCAATCCTCAACTTACACCTACGATAAGTGCTGAAGAAACTAATATATGCAATGGAGAGACGGTCACATTGACATTATCTGAAGAGGTGGGTGCTTTAGGATACACTTGGTCAAATGGGGACACAGGATTATCTACCATAGTGTCAGCTGCAGGGATTTATACCGTAGTCGTAGAAGGTGCTTGCGATAACTACATATCCAATGAAATAGAAGTGATCGTGTCCGTGACTCCTGGCATACCCGTGGCTGAGGAAATTCAAGAATTATTGATAGGGAATTCAGGTGTTTTGGAAGCGGAAGGAGATAATCTCGCATGGTACGATGAGGAGCTATCTTCAAGTCCAGTAGGTTTTGGTAACATGTTTACTACACCAGTACTAGATGTAGATACTTATTTCTACGTTGAAGATCGTGCAGGTGTATTTGGGATGAAAGAATCAGTAGGGATGATAGAGCATAGTGGTACACCTTATTCTTCGGTGCCAGGGATTAGCCGCTCGATTACATTTGATGCCTTGGAAGAGTTTACATTAGATTCAGTAACTGTCTATACAGATGTAGCTGCAGAAAGAAGAATAACAATACTTGATCAAGGGGATAATGTTTTGGTTTCTCAATTAGTGGAAATACAAGAAGGTAAGAGTCAAGTATTCGTGGGCATGAAAATTCCGTCTGGTAATAACCTTCGTATTAGTACTGATGATGCAGTCAATTTAGAGAACTTAGGGGCTGGTGATCCAAGACTTCAAAGGAGTAGTGAAGATGTAAATTACCCATACATGATTGATGATGTAGTGTCTCTTAAAGATTCTCCATTTGGGGGTGAATACTACTATTATTTCTATGATTGGAAGATCACAACAGCAGACGACCTATGTGCTAGCGAACGTAAAGAAATATTGGCTAAAGTAGTAGTGGTGTCAAATAAAAATATTGAAGACTCAAATGCCATACAGTTATACCCTAACCCTTCAGCAGGAGAGATATATTTAGATTTGCAGCTACATTATAATGAGGAGACTGCAGTGATAGTTACCGATATGACTGGCAGAAGAGTATATGATAAAAAGCCTCTACAAGCTTCTAATAAAATAGACCTTTCTAAACTCGCTAAAGGTCTATATATTATACATCTCACTCATGGTAATGATACATATATTGGTAAGGTGATCATTAACTAATGCAGTTTATCCCACATGATTTCGTTTCTGATATGACATAACATAAATTGAATACTACGATAGGGATAGTAATTGCCTCTAAGTTTTAGAGTGTATCAGATCTAAATGTTCTAATTTGGCAGATCATTTACTGATTTAGCTAATTTAATAGTATTGAGCATGGAGGAAAGGCTTACACCACTAACAGTGGTAGGTATGATGTCAGGCAGTTCATTGGACGGCATGGATATCTGTATCTGTAAGTTTACCCCATTGGTAGATGGTATTATTACATATGAAATTATTGTAGCCGATACTATCGAATATGAACCAGAGTGGATTGACCATCTCAGTAATGCTCTAAATTTTAGTATGTCTGATTATTTTTCTTTTGAAGCGGATTACTCATATTGTATTTCTATGATGGTTAAAGATTTTATACAAATATTCGGTGTAGATGTCGACCTTATAGCGTCTCATGGACATACTTTGGATCATCGCCCAGATGAAGGTATCAGTGTCCAGATAGGTGATCCTGGAGTAATTGCCGCACTTACAGGCGTTGATACAGTGGCGGATTTTAGGATTCAAGATATTACCCTAGGAGGTCAAGGCGCACCTATTATACCTATAGCTGAAAAATTACTTTACCCAGAGTTCAAGTCATTTATCAATCTAGGAGGTATAGCCAATATTAGTATTCATACTGAGGATACGATTATTGCTTGGGACACTATTCCATGCAATCAAGTGCTCAATGATCAAGCAATGATTTTGGGAGCTGAGTATGATGAAAATGGAGAGTGGGCAAAGAAAGGTCAGTATAATGAAGGTTTGGCTGCGTCATGGGATGCTTTGGAGTATTTAGCCCATGATATACCGAAGTCACTTGACAACAATTGGATTAGAGAAGAATACTTACCTATTATTTCAAATCTTAAAGTAGACCCTAAAGATGCACTGAACACTGCATGCAATCACATTGCGACTCAGATCAAAAAAGATATCCAAAAATTCTCTATCGTTTTGCCAGAAAAAATAATGATTACCGGTGGAGGAACGCATAATACCTATTTAATATCTTGTATAGAAAAACAGCTATCTACAATAGGTATCCAAATCTTTATTCCAGAAAAAACTGTTATTGATTATAAAGAGGCGACTATGACAGCTTTAATGGGATACTTATTTGCTATGGATATACCTAGTACTATACCAAGTGTAACTGGAGCCAATCGATCCACGATAGCTGGCAAATATTGTAAAGGATGATCAACAAGAAATCAAAAATACTGATTACGGGGGCTACGGGATTAATCGGCTCGCACATAGCACGGCGTCTATGGAAAGAGGGATATCATAACATATGCGCTACGAAGAGACCATCCTCCAAGATGGATCTATTGCCAGGTATAGCCGATAAACTCCATTGGCTAGAAGCGGATGTAACTGATATAGTATCTCTACAGAACTGTTTTGAAGGTATAGAAGTCGTTATACATGCGGCAGCCGTTGTGAGTTACGATCCAAAAAAAAATGATCTGATGAATGATGTCAATGTGGGCGGCACAGCAAATATGGTCAACGTTGCCTTAGATTATGGTGTTAGGAGATTTGTATATATCAGCTCGGTCGCCGCATTAGGCAAGACCGAGAAGTCAATTGTGAGGAGTGAAAATACTGAATGGGATCATAGTGTACAGACTACAGATTATGCCATCAGTAAGTATAAGTCAGAGAAAGAAGCTTGGCGTGGATACGCAGAAGGCCTCAGTCTGGTCATACTCAATCCATCCTTCGTTATAGGAGCTTCTAACTGGACAGAGTCATCCTCACGTATATGGAGCCAAATGGCCAAAGGCATACCTTATTATCCAATGGGAACCAATGGTTATGTTGATGTCAGAGATGTATCAGCTGCGGCTCTTATGGCCATGAATTCAGACTTTAATGGTGAGCGATTTGTTTTATCTGCAGAGACCATATCATATAAAACTGCATTCCAATGGATCGCCGAAGCCATTGGAGTTAAAGTTCCTTCCAGAGCGCTCACGCCATTCTTAAGAAATATAGCCTGGAGGCTAGAATGGCTAAGATCTATGCTTACAGGAACATCACTTCTACTCACTGCCGCATCAGCTAAAAGTACCGCAGAAGAGACCCACTATGATAATGTTAAGTCTAGGAAGATATTAGGGATGACCTATAGACCACTAAAACAATCAATACAAGTCGTAGGCAATATTTTTGTGAATTCTCAAAAAGAAGGAAAAGACTACGGAGTAATGGAAGTAGATTAAAGTCAATTATTACCGTAAATGACACAAGGCATAGCTTTCGAAGAAAAAAGTAAAACTTCGATAAATCGATCTTTCATATTTTTATTTTCAGTAAATGATACTCACCAATTCAGAGCGAAAGTCATAGAGTATAGTCTTTCGCGAAAATAAGGATGACGTCTAGAAAGATTTTTTAAACCAAAATATAAACACATGAGTGTGATATTAAAAATATTAGGAAAGTAGTCTTATGAACATATATTTAATTTATTAAACATTCAATTTTACTATCAAATAATAAGAATAGTTATCTTATAACATCAACTACAACCTTATTAATTTATATTCATTATACTCCGTTATGGCCTTATCTACATCTTCCGCATACCCCAATAAAAAACCTCCTCCGCCAGCACCACAAAGTTTTATAGAAAGGTTATCTCTATCCAAAGAATCTTTCCATAAATCACGATAGTCATCCAGTATGGCAAAATCAAGGTATTGATATTGCCAATGGCTAATATCTGATATTGCAGCACAAAGTGATGCTTGATTATCATTCATTTGAGCTTCAATAGCGGCAGAACACATTTTCTTGTAACGAACTATAGACGATAAATATGATTCATCCTGAGCCTTATCGATATATTGTTTTACAAAAGGCGATGTCTTTCTAGAAATACCAGTGTCGATCAAGAAGTAATGGCTAAGATCAATATTGTCTTCTAAAATATGTATTACACCTTCATCGATATGTATAGATTGATTGAGATATATTACTAACGGATCTATACCTGAGCTCACCCCATGAAAACAAGATTCTATGTCTAACAGATCTTCTTTGAGAAGGGAAGTGTCAGAAGTCTTCTTTTCATCTTGAACGAATAGATCGTATATCGCAGCTGTAATCGCTCCACTACTACCTAGTCCATATCCTAAAGGAATGTTACTATGCAAGTACATACCATTGCTGATGGCTTGGGCAAAAGCTTTGAGATCTACTTTAGTATTATTAGTATAATTGAGGTATTCTAAAATGGGCTGTAAGCCTTTAGTTAGATTTGAGGTAGGTTTATTTTTTTTCCATCTAGCTGAGTATTGGTTAATAGGTGTAGCTAATATCTCTCCACCGTGCATTACAGAGTACTCACCGAATAATATGATTTTCGACGAGTATGATTTATCTGATATGTTATATAGTGACTTCATTTGAGCAAAGACGAATAAGCCTTTTCTATCTTTTCAAGATTCACACTTAAATGATAAATACTGAATGCGATTAGATTGCTAAAATTAAGCTTTAGATAAGAGTTTTTCTTATATTTTTTTAGCTATAATATCTTCATTACGTAGTTTTGTAACGATGATGGCTAACTTAGAGCGGTAGCTATTTTTTATTCAAAGTAATTAGTGGCATTTAAAGTAGTCGAAAGGCTCTTTGCAATCCAAGCACTTGTAAAATGCTTTACAAGCGGTCGAGCCAAACAGACTAATCAACTCAGTATTAATAGATTCACATTGTGGGCAGGGTATTATTTTCTTTTCTCCTTTGATAAATGATTTATCAGTAGTTTGTTCTATTGGAGGTGCAATACCATATTCCTTTAGTTTTCGTTTACCATCTTCCGAAATCCAGTCTGTAGTCCATATGGGATTGAGAGATTGTATTACTTCTACATTAGATATACCATGCTCTTGAAGTGCCGCAAGGATATTGACGCGTATCATATCCATAGCAGGACAGCCAGTATATGTTGGAGTGATATGAACAGTTACGTTGCCATTGTCATCGACTATAGCATTTCTAAGTATGCCGAGATCTTCTATCGTAAGCACCGGTATTTCTGGATCACTTACCTCTTTGAGTATTTCTATAATATGATTTCGATCTATTACCATGTTAAATTAGGATAAGATTTTTGCATATATTGTAACTCAGCTAAGATAAAACCTAAGTACTCAGTGTGATTTCCCTTACGTCCTCCTTGCTGAGGAAATATATCTTCCGGAAGAGATAAAGTAGATTCCTGTAATACTGCATTGAGCTTAGCATATGCTTTTTCTTTGATCAAAGACAAGTCTGGCGCTATGCCTGTTTCCAACAGCTTACTTTCGGATTTCGTAGGTATAAATAACTCTTCAAAATAGTGGATTTTATCTCCTAGAGCCTGTTGCATTCGGCTATGACTTTCTTCTGTACCATCACCCAATCTTACCATCCACTCAGCACTATATTGTAAGTGATATTTTGCCTCTTTCACTGACTTAGCTCCAATATATGCCATCTGTTCATCTGTAGATTTGCTTAACGCTTTTAAATGATAGAAATGATAACAATCAAATAAAAATTGACGAACTATAGTCTGAGCAAAGTCTCCATTTTTTTGCTCCACTAGAAGGGCATTAGTCCATTCGCGCGCATCTCTTTTAAAAGGATAATCATCCTCGGTCTTACCATTACCTTCTTGCTTAGCAGCATATTGATATAGATTTCGAGCTTTTCCTATTAAGTCTAAAGAGATATTAGTTAGCGCTATATCTTGTTCTAATACAGGTCCATGTCCTGTCCATTCAGACAACCGATGTCCAAGGATCATCACATCATCTGCTAACTGAATAGTATAGTTGAGTAGATCTTTGTTTACCATTGCATTACATATATTTTACTTCATCTGGAAGTTTGTAGAAAGTAGGGTGGCGGTATACCTTATCTTCGGCAGGTGCATAGAATGCATCGCTATCCGTAGGATTACTTGCTGTGATATCCTTAGACTCGATTACCCAAATACTTATTCCTTCTTGTCTGCGTGTATATACATCTCGGGCATTCATAATAGCCATCTGCGGGTCTGATGCATGTAGGCTGCCTACATGCTTGTGATGCAGCCCGTTCTTTGATCTGATAAAGATCTCATATAGAGGGAGGTTCTTGTTCATGGTTACGCAGTTTTTACTTCTATCGGATTCAGTTTTCTTTGCTCTTGCTTTTCAGCATATGCCATGGAAGCTTCTCTTACCCATGCACCGTCTTCGTGTGCTTTGACTCTAGCTGCAATTCTATCTTTATTACATGGGCCATGTCCTTTTACCACTTGCCAAAATTCATCCCAGTCGATTTCTCCGAAGTCATAATTACTAGTGGCTTCATTGAACTTGAGCTCTGGATCAGGAACAGTAATACCGAGAAGTTCTGCTTGGGGTACAGTCATATCAACAAATCGCTGGCGCAGCTCATCATTCGAAAATCTCTTGATATTCCAAGCCATAGATTGCTGCGTATGCGGCGAATCTACATCGCTTGGTCCAAACATCATTAGAGATGGCCACCACCATCTATTGAGTGCATCTTGTGCCATTGCTTTTTGCTCAGGGCTACCCTGGCATAGTGAAAGTAAGATTTCGAATCCCTGTCTCTGGTGAAACGATTCTTCTTTACATACTCTTACCATAGCTCTTGCATAAGGACCGTATGAGCATCTGCATAACGGTACTTGATTCATGATCGCAGCACCATCTACTAGCCATCCAATAGTTCCAATATCTGCCCATGTCAGAGTAGGGTAGTTAAATATACTTGAGTACTTAGCCTTTCCTGTGTGCAACTGATCAATCAATGTATCTCTCTCTATACCCAAAGTTTCTGCTGCAGAATATAGATATAAACCATGTCCAGCTTCATCTTGTACTTTGGCCATGAGACCTAGTTTTCTTTTGAGACTAGGAGCTCTAGAGATCCAGTTTCCTTCTGGTAGCATTCCTACTATTTCTGAGTGTGCATGTTGAGATATCTGGCGGACAAGTGTCTTACGATAGCTATCGGGCATCCAATCTCTTGGCTCGATGCGTTCATCCCTATCTATCTTTTCTTGAAATTTTTGCTCTAATGAAAGCTCCATATTTAATTGTTCAGCATTGATTGGCATTATAGCCTAAATATTTTACAAAACTAAACTAATCAAGGCCACTAATCAAGTAAAAAGCGAACAAATGTTCGTAAAAGTAAATTAGTGTTAATTTCTGGACCTTAATTGTGTTTAAAACTTTAATTTCTTTTGAGAGGAGTACTAATATTTTATACCACTCATCACAATATTCTTAACTGTACTCTGCACGGTAGATCGCTCAACTTTACTATACTCAGTATTGCTATAATGAATCCACCTCATAGCACTAAGTACAGTATTCATTAAAATGTCTAGTGGATACTCTTTGAATACTTTTTCATCTATACCGTTTTGCAGCACTGACTTCACAACTTTTTCATAATTCTTTCTGACCTTAAGAAATTCAGTTAAATCTGCGACGCCAAGATGTTTCCATTCATCATTAAAAACAGTAATCGAACTAGGATGATCAATTGCAATATTGATATGAAGGTCCATAATGGCATCAAATTTTTGCATCGCACTGGTGTCCATGTCCATTATTTGGTTCAGCCCTTGTGAGTATAGATTAGCACAATTAAAACAAAGTGTAATAAGGATTTCTTCTTTGGATTTGATGTGACTATATAAACTTGATACTTCTAAACCTACTTTTTCTGCAAGGTCTCTCATAGAGGTCGCTGAATATCCTTTGTATCTGAATAATATAGCCGCAGCATTGAGGATCTCTTGTTTACGTTTACTTATTTTTATCATTCTAGACATCGAAGTCAATTTCTATAGTTTCTGTTCTCGGATGCGACTGACAAGTAAGAATATATCCAGCTTCTATTTCATCAGGTTCTAGCGTATAGTTGACATCCATTACTACTTCTCCTTTTACGAGCTTAGCTTTACATGTACAACATACTCCACCCTTACATGCAAATGGTAAATCTGCTCCATAACCTAATGATGCGTCTAGCACATTTTCACCATCATAAGCAAGATCAAAGTCAAAAGAGACACCATCTACGGTTACTTTCACTGAACTCATTTTCCCTCTGTCCAATTCAGCTATTTCAGCGATATGTTTTTGGCTAGTAGGCATATCATCTGTGGTAAACAATTCAAACTTTATACTGCTCTCACTTACTTCAAGATCTTTTAATGCATCTCTAACTGCAAATATCATTTGCGACGGTCCACATAGGTAGTAAGAATGAATTTCAGCAGGATTGAAGAACGATTTGGCATACATTCTGCATTTCTCTTCATCGATACGACCATTGAATATCTCACTCATCAGCTTCTCTCTACTCAGTACGTAGTGTACAGAAAGCCTATCTAGATAATTATTTTTGATGCCTTCTATTTCTTCACGAAATATAATGGATTCTGTATTTTTATTTCCATAAAACAAAGTGAATTGACTCATAGGCTCAGTTTCCATGACTTCTTTGATCATAGAAAGCATAGGAGTGATACCACTTCCTGCAGCAAAGGATACATAATGATTATTATTTTCCGCATTACACTGCAGTTTGAAATTACCCTTAGGGCTCATCACATTGATTTCATCACCTGCCTTGAGTACATCATTAGCGTAAGTTGAGAATTTCCCTTGTGGTACTTTCTTCACTGCTACTTTCCATTTATTCTCATGTGGAGCACTGCAGAGTGAGTAAGATCGCCTCACTTTCTCACCATCTATATCAGCCTCTAAGGTGAGATACTGACCAGGTATATAGCTGAATAATTTGTGTAAATCGCTCGGTATATCGAAGCTCACCGACACACAGTCTTCTGTTTCTTTGATTATCTTACTAACCTTTAATTTGTGTATTGTACTCATACTATCTTATTGTTCCATTTGACAAAAATACGAATGATTGTTCGTATTTGTGAATTGGATTTCAAATGCTTTTGAAGTTATCTAGTATTATACATTTCAAATTCTTATTTGTCGTCTTGATTAACAGCTATGATTTTTTTAATCGATTACAGAGTTCCAAACATGTAATTACTGAGATGCTCTCATTTTAGATTAAGTACCTATTACCACTGAAAAAGTTAATGATTGTATTCTATTTTTTCAATATGTATTGGCATTTGGCTAAAATAATTATTGCAATACTGCAGCTAAATTGGTAGAACAAGTATTCTTAATTGAAGATAAAAACCTTTTGTCATATTACTATTATGGATGAGAGTTACTTGCCAGGATTTATTTTTTTCTCATTGATTTCTCAGTTTTAGATATAATTTGATAAAAAGTAATTATCAATCTCTGTCCTAAATAGTGTATTGAATTTCGAGAATAAAACTTCTTTGAAAAGCATTTTTTCGTTTTTTTCGACGATAAAAAAATTGAAGCCTAACTGGTGAAGCGATCTAATATGAGCCATATTAATGATTGACTGAAAATTTGAAAGCGATAGAATTAAGTTATTTATAAAGTTCTAATAAATAGCGAAAAAGTGATGTAATTATCTACTGTTTAATAGGCACCAGTTTAAATTCCTCAGGAATTTCTTTTATGTTTGGGCTATTAGGCTTTACAGGTTTATTGGGAAAGTCCATAGTATCGAGGTTTAGTTGCTGAGAGATGATGGAGTCTACGAGTATTTCTGCATCTGTATATGTGTTTTCATAGCACTCTGCACGCTTATTTTCTTTGAATTTTTCTATCTTTTGATTCAGTGCCTTTTCAATTAGGGTATTCGCTTTTTTGTGTTTCTCCTTTTGACAAGACTGTATCCCTAATATGGATAATATACCTACAATTATTATGTTACTTCTCATTTCCTTTTACTTTAGTGATGAGCAGTATTTCTTTTAACCTAGTATTCTTAAGTGAGTCAACTATAGAGTTGAAATTTTTCTTTCTATTTTCTTTACATTCATCGATGAGAGATTTGTTGAGTGAGTCTAGTATTGCTTTATATTTTTCATTGACTTCTTTACGTTCAACTACATTGAGACTTGTACGCTCTTCTTCACTACAACCCAATATTGTGAATGCCATTATAACGATTATACAAGATGCAACTGTTCTACCCATTATTGACCTTCTTTCTGAGCTCAAAATTTTTACCTAAATACACTTTACGAACCATTTCGTCTGCTGCGAGTTCTTCCGCTGTCCCAGCCTTAAGTATATTTCCCTCAAACATTAGATAGGCTCGTTCTGTAATCGAAAGCGTTTCTTGTACGTTGTGATCTGTAATGAGGATACCAATATTCTTATCTTTTAGTTTCTCTACAATACCTTGTATATCTTCTACAGCTATAGGATCGATTCCTGCAAATGGCTCATCCAATAAAATAAACTTAGGATTAGAAGCTAACGCTCTTGCAATCTCAGTTCGTCTACGTTCTCCACCCGAAAGAGAATCGCCTATATTATTTCTTACTTTATGTAATCTAAACTCGTCAATTAGGCTCTCCAATTTATCACTTTGTTCTGCCTGGGTAAGATTAGTCATCTCTAGTATCGCTTTGATATTATCTTCCACTGATAATTTTCTAAATACCGATGGTTCCTGCGGCAAGTAACCGACTCCCTTTTGGGCACGCTTGTACATGGGTAAGTTAGTGATCTCTTCATCATCTAAGAATACATGACCTTGATTGGGCTGAATAAATCCTACAACCATATAAAAAGTAGTCGTTTTACCTGCACCATTTGGACCTAATAGCCCTACAATCTCTCCTTGACTAACATTGATAGATACTGACTTTACTACTTCACGTTGGCCATATATTTTGACTAATTTTTCTGCTCTTAGTTGCATCGTTATTTGTTTTTATTTTTGGACTTTTCGTCAAGTACTTGACTCCAATTTACTATAACTTCTATTTCCCAGTTTTCTCTAAGTTCTTCTATGTCTAAAGTTCGAATGACTTCGGATTGTCTATGCTCGAGATAATTTCCAGCGTCCCATCTGCGATTTTTATTTATATCTTCTATGATAATTGCTTTGTATTTTCCGGCTTTGAGGCCAGGTAATATTACTGTATTATTTTCTGAATTCATTATTAACTTTTTGACTAACTTGTTGCTTTTTTGGAACTCTACTACATAGTCGATATTATCCTTTATTTCGGTCAGCTCAAACTGAATGGTTCCACGTGTTTCTGTTTGTTCTATTTTGAATTTTAGGCCAAAGCTATCTATTGTATTTTTGTATATGTCTAGCAATGCCAAAGAGTCTATACTAACGGAAATAGTATCTTTCTCTTTCCAACTGTAAGTGATATAAAGGCCAAATGGATCATTACTTAATATCCCAGTTTTCCAACCATCCAAAGCTTGCTCCAACGTATCATTAGTGTAATAGAGTTTTATCAAATTTGTATCAATGGAGGACAGTGGATGGTTGAATGTAAATTTTAAACTATCACTTTTCATGATTCCAGAAGATAGTTTCGCATTGACATCTATATTGGTCAATGGCCCACTTTTACTTTTTTTCAGAGTGTTGATATTAATGTTAATGGTATCCTCTTGAATGAAAAATGCTAACAAAGTATCACTTGGCATATCATACCATAAAAGCAGACTATCGTTTTTTACCTGTGGATATACACTCATAATCGTATCCGAGGCCCTATTGCTTACATCCACTGGAGATTGGTCAAATTCTAGCCGAACTACTCCAAACTCATCTTTATTGACATCAAATATAGAAGGCTCAGTTTGTCCAGTAAATATTTCTATTTTTATAGAGCTACGCATACTGTCACTAATTATGTATAGACTATCTGAAAAACCTATCAACTCTGTGTCTTGATCGTATATATAATTGAAATTAGCATCACCTAGAGCGAATATTCTGAAAGTATCACTCTTCATATTCTCAATTCTAAACTTGCCATTCTCATCTGTTTTGGCAAAGTAATAGGGCCTATCTTGATAAGGTATACTATCTCGGTATAATGTGTCATAAAGCATCACCAATATATCTTTAGCTGGCTCACGCGTGTATGAATCTAGTACACTTCCTGTGAAGCTTAGTGAGTCTAAAATGTCGCCTGTTCCAAACACGAATTTTAAATTTTTAAGTTTATTGCTTTCTCTAAAATCTTCTATTGCGTCTCCAAAGCTTATACTATAAGTTATATCGTCCTTAAGGATTTCATCTTCATGAAAATTGATGCGTACTCTCTTGCCTCTATGATCAAACTGTAATGGGTAGATCAATGGCGGCGATACTACTACTTGCTGCTGAGGGTTCTTGAGATTGATAAATTCATCAAAGTTGAGCTCTATCTGTTGTTTGGTGAAATTTATTTGGAAGTTGGTCGTAGACTTTTCATCAAGAATCTTGGGTGGAATCTTGTCTCTAGATCCTCCACTAGGATTACCTGTACTTGCGCAGCTATAAAGCAAAAGCGTGATAGCTAAGGCTATGATATGGTATATACTTTTGTATGATATAGATATATTCACTTATTCTGTAACGATATGCTCCTAGGCTTGTCTATAGGTAAAATCCTAAAGATAAGTTAAGTGCGCTAATAGAAGGTAATATCAAGATATTATACAAATTACTTATTTTGTATAATTAGATTCTGGATCATATTGCACTACTGCATGTATCCATATTGATCTAGAGACTCTAAGTATCTTGAAATACATCATTACCGCAAGAAATAGGACAAATGCCATTGCTTGATTAGCTGACCAGTCAAAATAGAATACCAATAGTAATGCACTACCAAGCAATAAAAATCCAGACATGATATAAGAAAGGAACATTGATCCGTAGTAAAACCCAGGCTCTGGATTTGTCTTTTGCCCGCATACTGAGCATTCTTCTGGCATATTAAGAGGATCAGAGATGACTAACGGTTCGGTAAATATTTTACCCTTTCGACATCTAGGACAATAGTAATTCCAGGCACTTTTGATTATATTCATTTAAAAGATTTCTGTGTGCGTAAATGTAATTCATTTTGACATACTAATAGTGAAGCAACATCAATAAGGATGAACACTTTTCTTTGTCTCTGCGAACTGAAGACTGAGAATTACATAAATCCCTTATATTCACATTCACAACTAATCATAGCCATTATTATGGGAAATATAAGCCCTACTACTATAATATCAATTATTGTATTGTATTTCTCACTATTGATGGTAGTATCTTGGTTTACATCTCGTAAGGCTGATACTGAGACCTTCTTTACGGCAAAACGTAGTTCACCATGGTTGTTAGTTGCTATTGGGATGATAGGAGCTAGTTTGTCAGGAGTAACATTTATATCTCTTCCTGGCGCGGTGGGAGCTCCACATACTTATCTCAGCGATTCAGGCGACCTACTTTACAACAAGAATGTAGGATTCAGTTGGATGCAGATGGTGATAGGATTTCTAATAGGTTATTTTGTAATTGCTACTGTACTCTTGCCCATATACTATAAGTTGGGCGTGTCTACGATTTATAGTTACTTAGGTGATCGATTCGGCCCTCAATCCCATAAGACAGGATCAGCATTTTTCATATTGTCGAGAGTCGTAGGAGCTGCCTTCAGATTGTTTTTGGTGGCTATAGTACTACAGGAGTTTCTTATGGATCCATTAGGCGTTTCATTTTTTTGGACTGTACTAATTACAATTGTACTCATCTGGGTGTATACATTTAGCGGAGGTATCAAGACTATCGTAGTGACGGATACACTGCAGACGGTATGTATGTTAGGAGCTGTGATTATGACTATCTATTATATTATGCAGGGTATCAATACAGATTTCTCTGGTATGGTTGATATGATTCAAGAGAGTCAATATTCCAAGATGTTTTACTTTGATACTGGATGGGTAGACCCTAATAATTTCTATAAGCAGATTATATCTGGAGCGCTTATGGCCATAGTAATGACAGGCTTGGATCAAGATATGATGCAAAAAAACCTTACTTGCAAAACTTTAGGTGAGTCACAGAAAAATATTTTTACTTTTAGTTTCATTCTCATCTTCGCCAATATTCTGTTTCTTTCTCTTGGAGCCTTGCTGTATATATATGCCTCAAAAGAAGGAATAGAATTTACAGAAGTCAGAGATCAAATATATCCAACTATAGCTCTTAATCATTTGCCATCTATAATTGGTATTGTGTTTATACTTGGATTGATAGCGGCGGCTTATTCATCAGCAGATTCTGCATTGACGGCATTGACGACTACTTTCTGTTTAGACTTTTTGGATTTTGGTAAAAAAGAAAGATCTGAATCCTTAAAGAGGAAAACAAGATTGATAGTGCATGTAGGATTTTCTCTAGTATTATTAGTAACTATATTATTAGCCAAACAACTAGAAGAGACTTCGATTATCAATCAACTATTTACATTTGCTGGATATACTTATGGACCGATATTAGGCTTGTTTACTTTTGGTATATTGACTAAGAGATTGATCAAAGACAATTTGGTTATTCCTATTTGTATCACTGCACCGATCATCTCGTATTTTATTAATACTAATTCAGTTGCTTGGTTAGGAGGATTTACATTTGGGCATACCATCATAGCACTCAATGGATTTATTACACTCATTGGCCTTTGGTTTATCTCTTCTTCGGGTGAACCAAAGAATGATTAATTAGGCAGTGTCAGTAAATATAAGTTGATAAGACAGTGAGTTCGAAGTTGGTTTAAACAAGACACTAGGTTGGCATTAGAGAGTGAAGAGCGTTGCAGGAGCGGCGAAATTGAATAAGGAATTATTTAGTGCATTAAACACACCAAGAGTTTTGATTTCGTTTTGGGTAATGCAAAAGGAGAACTGTCGGTAGACAAAGAAATATACTTAAAAAAGACAACTAAAATCAAAATGAACCGCATAACAGAATCAGAATCTCTCTACAATGATTTGGACAGGATGACCACATCAGAACTTCTTCTATCAATCAATCAAGAAGATCAAAAAGTAGCACTTTTGGTGCAATCCAAATTACCACAAATCGAAAAACTAGTAGACGCAGTATACCAACAAATGAAAGATGGCGGAAGGTTATTTTATATCGGAGCAGGTACAAGTGGTAGATTAGGAATTATAGATGCATCAGAATGTCCACCTACATTTGGAGTGCCACATGATTGGGTAGTAGGTATCATCTCTGGAGGTGACAGAGCCATCCGTAAAGCAGTAGAATTTGCAGAAGACGATTCGATGCAAGCATGGAATGATTTAGCTGAGTATGGACTAAATACACAAGACATAGTAGTAGGAATAGCAGCATCAGGCACCACACCGTATGTATTGGGTGGATTGCAAAAATGTAATGAAGAAGGTATTCCAACTGGTTGTATTGTGTGTAATGAAGAGAGCCCAATAGAATCACAATCTAAATTTCCTGTTGCTGTGCCAGTAGGTCCAGAGTTTGTCACAGGTAGTACACGCATGAAATCTGGTACAGCACAAAAGTTAGTACTCAATATGCTCACCACCGCAGTAATGGTCAAATTGGGTAGGGTTGTAGGTAATCGTATGGTAGACATGCAACTCAGCAATAACAAACTTGTAGATAGAGGTACCAATCTAGTAGTAGAGCGTACAGGACTGGCTTATGAGGAAGCTAAAAAATTGTTATTGGATAAAGGTTCTATTCGCGCAGCTTTGGAAGCGCTTAAGTAATGTATTCTACGTCGTTGTCTTTTTTCCTATTTAAACTTGCATTAGTATCCTTGAAATTAATAAACAAAAGAAAGTCACCTCATAACAAGTAAAAAATCTAACCAATCTTTATTTCATCAGTTTGGAAGCCTCTTTGAGACCACACTCTAGATATTCAGTGTAAGTTTCTGCACCATTTCGACTATTGAAGTAGTCAAATCCTTGTGGTTGAGTGATTACCTGCTCTTCAGTAGTTATTAAAGTATACCAAGGTTGTGAGTTTCTTTCAAAATTCACCACTTGGAAATCTGCCCATTGGTTACCTACATTACGTTTCTTTTTATCGTCATATGCAGAGATAAAAGGCTTCTCTAGTGCTTCTCTATCATCTACATAAAGCGATATTAGTACTACTTTGTCATTGAGTATACGACGGACATTATCATTTACCCAATATTGATCTTCTACACGTCTGCAGTTTTGGCATCCGTGGCCAGTGAAATCTACAAATACAGGCTTATTCACTTCTTTAGCATATTCAAGTCCTTCGAAGTAATTTTTGAAGCAATCGATATTGTTAGCACATTTGGTGAATGATGGGTATCTAGCTTTTATTGTTTCATCAGCTTTCCCTTTCTCTAAGAGCAAATTATAATTTACTGGTGGCGAAAATCCACTAGTCAACCAAAGGGAATTATAAATTCCAGTGTCTTTGTTTACTGTAAATCCAGTACAGAGATATATGGCCAGAACCGCAAAAGTGGCACCTAATATCTTACGTGTATTGCTAAGCTTCTTAATTTTACTATCATGTGGAAATTTAATAAATCCGAATAGGTATAATGCAATGGCTACAGCTACTGCGATCAGGATACCCATGAAAACTTCGTATGGAAGTATACCCCAGTGTTGAGTGAGATCTGCAGTAGAGAGGAATTTGAAAGCAAATCCTACTTCTAAAAAGCCTAGTACTACTTTTACACTATTCATCCAGCCACCTGATCTTGGTAAAGAATTAAGCCATGATGGGAATGCTGCAAACAACCCAAAAGGAAGGGCTAGAGCTAATGAAAATCCTAACATTACAACTAATGGTCCTACGTATCCACCATTAGCAGCTGCCACTAGTGCGGATCCTACTATGGGTCCTGTGCAAGAGAATGAAACTAATGAAAGTGTTGCAGCCATAAAGAAAATTCCTAAAAGACCGCCTTTATCTGCCATACTATCGGTCTTTGTAGTCCAAGAGCTAGGTAAAGTCAGTTCGTAGTATCCAAAGAATGAGAATGCAAAAACTATGAATATTATGAAGAAAGCCATATTGGCGATCCAGTTTGTAGATAAGGCATTGAGCGCTTCAGGTCCTGCGAATATGGTGATTAACAATCCTAGAGTTACGTATATTACTATAATGGACAATCCATAGATCAATCCGTTCATTAATCCACTACGCTTGGTATCCTTAGTAAAGAAACTAACGGTAATAGGGATCATAGGAAATACACATGGAGTCATCAATGCAGCAAAGCCACCTAGCATACCTGCGAAGAATAGCCATATGAAACTCTTAGAATCGCTATCGCTACTTCCTCCAGCTCCACAGTCACTTACAGGAGCATTGTAAGTAGCTCTTAATTGAGGTCTACTTTGATCTACTTTGTCTTCAGATGATACTGTTATTTCAGTGTTATTTATTCTATTAGAACTGCCATCCATTGAAAAATTAAACTCTACATCTGTTGGTGGCAGACACTTCGTAGCATCACAAGCCATATATGTTAGGAATCCACTTACGGGCTTAGTTTTATCAGTCAGCGTAATATTTTGAGTAATTGATAATGGTTGATCGGCTAGATACTTTACTACATTGACATTGTCAAATAATGGATCTGGACCTTCCTTTCTATGACCTGATTCTATACTTTTACCATCAAGAGTAATACCTTCAGCCTTTTCGTAGTATACCTCTGTAGGTACAGGTCCATCATCACTAGTAAATTGTGAGTAGACAGTCCATCCTTCTTGTATAGCAGCAGTATATACCAACTTATATTGCGTCTCAGATTTTTTTTCTTTTTTCCATTTCCAAGTAACTGGATTTAAAATTCCGCTTGATTGGTCAGTATCATCAACATAGTTACCTCCCATAGTTATATACATTGGTTTCGAGTCTGCTTTATCATCAGAATTGACAGCTGGTAATTCTAGATTAAATTCTACATCAGTAGGCGGTAGACATTGCTTATTGTCGCAAGTCATATAGGTCAGATATCCTATTACAGGTATAGATGCATCTTTTACAGATATCTTTTGTTTGATGACAAATGGTTGATCGGCTAGATACTTCACTACATTGACATTTTCAAATAGTGGATCTGGGCCTTCTTTCTTATGACCGCTTTCTATATTATCACCTTCTAAGCTGATACCAGCAAAATCTTCGTATACGATCTCAGTAGGAACTGGACCATCATCACTTGTATGCTGAGAGTATATTGTCCATCCATATTCAGCAGTGGCCTTATATACGATATTGTACATACCGTCTTCAGCAGATTCAATTCCTATCTTCCATTTTACCGGATTTTTGAGTTGACTGTAAGAAGTGTTAGCTACAGTAATGATAGCTAGGAGACTGAATAATATCTTATTCATCATGATAGATGGGGTTTACTATCGTCGAAGATATTAGAACTACTAAAAGATCAGAATAACTTCAATTAGTTAATTAAGTAGTGATTTCGTTAATTGCCAAAATGAATAAATCAAAACGACAAGCACGAAAATATATAATAATACTGTATTAAAGGCTTACATTGAATTCTAGATCTTTAGGAGGTAGGCATCTTAATTCGTTGCAAGCCATGTAGGTGACGTACCCTGCGATGTTTGCAGTATTATTTGTAGACTTATATTTCTGTCGGAATACTACTTTTGTCTTGTATTTGGATATTACCATTTCAAACAGTTCGTCGTGTTTTTTGATAACCTTTCCTTCTTCTTTTACATTTTGTAACATCAAGATTGTAGGTGATTTTGAGAAAGTAAAGCTTGTAGGTACTGGTCCTTCATCCGTATTGTATTGAGAATATAAGTACCAGTTTTTCTGGATGTCGGCAGTTGCCACTAGAACGTATTCTAGATCACTTACTTTTTCTACTGTAAAAGACCATTTGATAGGGTCAGGAATAGTATCAGTAGTAGATAAATTAATCCCTGTAAGTACTAAGAGTAAGGTGTATATTGATTGTATTATCATAACTTGATTAGTTATTAAGTTTAAAATACCTAATTCAAATGTATACTAATACTAGGCAGACTTCAATCATCATTGTACGATTAATAAAACATTAACTAATCAATTTTGGCCCAAACTTTTATGATGGTCGTTGATACTTGTTAAAGAATAAATTAGTTCTGTATCACAAACGTGAATGATAATGCTGATTTATACTCAAAACACAAATTTTATTTGTAAAAGGTATTAATATTTTGGAAATATTATTGAAGAGTAGGTTTATAAGATCAGTATTTTAAAATGTAATACGAAAATGAGGATGATAATTCCTAAGTGTATCAATTCTGGGAAGATTGTACTTTTAATTTTTAATAGATTCATACTTAGCAATATACCTAGAGGTGCGGACAACATTAGTAGATGATCTATACTAAGACTGTCACTGATAAATAATGCGATCAGGGCACTTAAAATCATCCAAAAGAGGATATTTATTTTTTTTTGCACTTGTATCCTTTTCTTCATACTATAAGCGTTATAGGAGAATATGGCAATAAGGATAAAAAGAAAAATGAGGCCTATTAATATATATCCGTTTGTATCTATTGGCATGATATCAGAAGAAAATCCAAATTTAACTTTCACGAGCCCAACCATCTTTTCTTGAAATGTACCACAATAAAAAGTCCAACTTCCAAATAACATAAACGGTACTAATATGCCTGAGAGGTACTGAAGCATCTCTTTAGTTTTAAATGATCGGATAATTGACAATCCTATAAAACCAGTTAACAAATATGCGATATATGGTGGGTATATCATGGCAGAAATACTTATGAAGATACCACTATTGAAAATAAATTTTATTGCAAATGGGCGCTTATATATCTTGAATATATCAGAGAATGCTATTAATATAAATAAATTGGCAATCAATACTGCGGAAAGATAAGTGCATTGAGGAACGATACTGCATAGGAGGATATACACTAGTCCAGGCCATAAGGTAATCTGGACATTTATACGATGTTTTATAACTATTTTATTTATATAGACAGCCTGAAGAAAGACAAGTATACAGGCCAATAAATTTTGTACTAATAAAGAAGGTATGATTTCATTTGTCCAAGCTATAAAAGGAGATATGTCGCTAGCGTAAGCAGGTTGATCAGCATGCAATAGACTCTCAATTCTAACCATTAAGGTATAGGGTAACAGCATGAGGCTGTTCAAAAAGAGATTACGTCTAAAAAATTCTAACACGGATAGTTACCAATTATATTGATTTACAAAGTTAAAGTTTTATCAAAGATATCGATATGTTACGATATATCATATTTGAGTTGCCTTTGTAGCGAATGCAAATTAAATGGTAGAATTGTAGATAGCTAGCTATTTGCTAAACAAAATAGGCAGTTTTGATGATAGTTAGATGTATCTTTCACATTCTTAACTGACACAATCGCTTGTAGCTGGCATTCTATGAAACCCTCACTCAAACAGATTCAATCACCAATACAAACTGATCTTAAAGAATTTGAGTCTCACTTTCGCGACTCAATGAAGTCTAATGTGGCGCTGTTAGATAAAATCATGTACTATATCGTACAGCGCAAGGGGAAGCAAATGAGGCCAATGTTAGTATTTTTAACAGCTCAACTTCATGGTGAAATCAATAAGAATACTCATCTCGCAGCAAGTATGATTGAGTTGCTTCATACTGCCACATTGGTACATGACGATATCGTAGATGATGCAGATAAGCGAAGAGGCTTTTTCTCTGTTAGTGCACTTTGGAAAAATAAGATAGCAGTTCTAGTAGGTGATTATTTATTATCAAAAGGCCTTCTTTTGGCGTTGGAGAATAATCAGTTTTATCAACTCAAGCTATTATCTAGATCTGTAAAGATGGTTATCGAAGGTGAACTCCTTCAGCAAGAGAAAGCTCGTAGATTAGATATAAAAGAGGAAGTATACTATGACATCATTAATCGCAAAACCGCTAGTTTGCTAGCTGCATCATGTGCAGTAGGAGCATCTACGACAACAGAAGACTCTAAGTTGATAGAACGAATGGAACTTTTCGGTGAGAAAATAGGTATGGCTTTCCAAATTAAAGATGATTTATTTGACTTCGGAGATAAGGATATCGGTAAACCCGTGGGTATTGACATTAAAGAGAAGAAGATGACACTCCCACTCATCTATGCCTTACAGAATGCTAATATCTCAGATCGAAAAAAGTATATCCGATACGTTAGTAAGTCAGAGAAGAACAAAAAGTACGTTACAGAAGTAGTAGCTTTCGTAAAAGCTAGTGGAGGTTTGGAGTACGCAACTCAGAAGATGTTCGAATTTCAACAAGAAGCATTTGACATATTAGATGAGTTTCCGAATAGCGAAACTAAGGCATCACTCAAGATGTTAATAGAGTATGTAACCATGAGGAGCAAGTAAGTGTTTCTTTTTGTCACACCAAACGTTTTATTATCATCGATACTGCTGGCTAAATTAATTGAAGCTAGTTTATTATGTACATTAACTATGCTATTTTTTCAAAAGTGAAAACAAATAGTTGTATTGGGAATTTTAATTATTTGAAGAAATAAGACATTTAATCTGATATAAATGGACTCCTAAAAACGATGAGGACTTGTATTAGATTGTATTCTTCAATGTAGGGGAAATAATTTAGTTTAAATAGCATTAGTTCAAGACGAAAAACGTAGGAAAATCATATGGCTTCATTTGCTTACTAATACAATCCAATAACGATTACAAATTTGACCGTAGTAACGATGATTAGTTTTGACGCAGAAATTAGATTATTGAGATAGATTACATGCGAGATAAAGTTGTAAAATCTGTTTACAGTTTTTATCTCTATCTTTTCCTGTGAAATGACTCTTATTTACACAAATGGGCTAGATTTTCAAGGAGTAGCACATTTGTTAATTTTAAATTTTGTGTTTTAGATCGCACTCTATACAGTTATTCTCTCTATCTGAGCACCTATTGCATTGAGTCTTGTATCGATATTTTGGTATCCACGATCGATCTGAGATACGTTATGGATTATACTCTCACTATTAGCAGACAATGCGGCTATTAGTAGAGAAACACCAGCTCTGATATCTGGAGAACTCATCTCTATACCACGCAGTTGATTCTGTCTGGCCATACCGATTACAGTGGCTCTATGCGGATCACATAATATAATTTTAGCACCCATATCTATTAACTTATCTACAAAGAATAGCCTACTCTCAAACATCTTTTGATGGATAAGAACTGATCCCTTGGCTTGAGTAGCTACCACCAGGAGTATACTCATAAGATCTGGAGTAAATCCAGGCCATGGAGAATCGTATACTGTTAAGATAGATCCATCTATGAAATTTTGTATTTCATATACATCTTGGGCAGGGATATGTATATTATCTCCTTGGATATCTAATTGGATGCCCATCTTACGGAATGTCGCAGGGATTACACCGAGATCTGGTATTGATACATTATTTATTGTAATAGATGACTGCGTCATAGCTGCCAAACCGATAAAACTACCGATCTCTATCATATCTGGTAGTATTCTATGTTCGGTACCAACTAGTTTTTCTACACCTTCTATAGTTAGTAGGTTAGATCCTACACCTTGTATCTTGGCGCCCATTCGGTTGAGCATTTTACAAAGTTGTTGTAAGTATGGCTCGCACGCAGCGTTATAGATTTGAGTTTTACCTTCAGCGAGTACAGCCGCCATCACTATGTTGGCTGTTCCAGTTACTGAAATTTCATCCATGAGTATGTAAGCTCCTTTCAGTTTTTCTGCTTCTAGGAAAAATTGTTCTCCTGACTCATCAAACTTAAAATTTGCACCTAATTTTTTGAATCCTCCAAAGTGTGTGTCTAATCTACGTCTACCTATTTTATCACCACCTGGCTTAGGTAGGTATGCTCGGCCAAATCTTGCAAGAAGTGGTCCCATCAACATCACTGATCCTCGGATGCGCCGGGCGTTGTCTAAGTAAGTCTGTGAAGCAAAGTAGTCTAGATCTATATTGTCTGCTTGGAAAGTAAACTCCTCGTCAGCATGTCTTTCTACTTTTACACCTAAACCTATAAGTAGCTCTATTAGCTTACGTACATCTAGGATGTCTGGTACATTATTGATACGTATTTTATCTTCTGAGAGCAATACTGCACTAAGTATCTGTAATGCTTCATTTTTTGCTCCCTGCGGTGTGATTTTTCCACTTAGATTTGCGTTTCCTTGTACTCTGAATGATTCACTGTTCATACTATATCTTCTGTTGAATGGTATATGTTTAAGGCTTCATCTTTAGCGAACACACTGACTCAATTATACTATTTAGTTTATATCCTGTTTGCTTAAATTAAAAAAGCCAATACTCCTTATGGAATATTGGCTCTAATGTATTAAATATTTTTATAATATATAGCTATCAGACAGTAAACGATGTATATCAACTATTATTCATTTATGGCATTTTGATTACTTGCTGGTGTCTATTTACGATTTCTATTACGATTGTTGTTGTTTCTATTGTTAGAGTTTCTGTTATTACGATTGTTGTTGTTTCTATTTTTGCTCCCTTGATTTCTACCTCGATTGTGAGGCTTAGGTGGTGTATATTTCAGATTATTGAAAGTAATATCATCACTCATGACTAATTCTCCTTTTGATAAGGCTCTCAGGTCAGCCATAATGATTTCATCATTAACGTAATGCTCTCTATTCCAAGTACGGTACGCGAGTTTCATGTATGATCCAATAATCTCTACAAAGGCATTTCTTTTTTCGCCTATTTCCATCGTTAGTGCCTTACGTACAAGTTCTTGTACATTACGACCATAATGACGAAATCTCTTTTCCATTTTAGGGTATTCAAGATTTGCTACTCTTGTGTCTTCACTAGGTTTTGTGATAAGTACGCCCTCGGGGGCATCTACATCTAATTTGTAGTCAGAGATGCGAAATACATGTTTCCAGAGTCTTTCTTTGTATTCAGCGACATTCTTAGTCTGCGGGTTCATTTGATGCATGAGATTGACTACAGACTCTACGAAGCGTTGTCTCTTACTTCGATCCTCTATTGTTATCGCATGATTGATGAGCTTCTGTACATGTCTTCCATGCTCTGAAATAATAAGGTTTTCTCTTTCTGAATTGTATTCTAGTGCGTATAGTTGCATTATTTATATTTTTATTATGATCTTGAGTCTATTACTCTACAGTCACGGATTTAGCAAGATTACGCGGCTGATCGACATCGCACTCTCTCATAACTGCAATATGGTATGAGAGTAGTTGTAGAGGGATTACTGATAGTAATGGAGTAAGTGACTCCATTGTACCTGGAATTTCTATAGTATAATCTGCCATTTCTTTGATTATTTCATCTCCTTCTTTTACGATGGCTATGACAATTCCTTTTCTTGCTTTGACTTCTTGTATATTAGAAATTATTTTTTCCCTAGCACTTAGATTGGTAGCTATAACTACTACAGGCATATTTTCGTCTATTAAGGCAATAGGACCGTGTTTCATCTCTGCTGCAGGGTAACCTTCGGCATGTACGTATGAAATTTCTTTGAGTTTGAGTGCTCCCTCGAGTGCTATCGGGAAGTTAAGGCCTCTACCTAAATAGAGCGCATGATTGCTTTCTTGGATTTCACCTGCTATGAATTTAATTTTATCATTTAGGGCAAGTATTTTTTCTACTCTGCGCGGAAGATCTTCCATAGCTTGTAAAAGCGCTCTGAAATCCTCTTCCGATATATTTCCTTTTTCTTGACCTAATCTAATTGCCATGAGAGTCAATACGACTAGTTGACTTGTAAATGCCTTAGTACTAGCCACTCCGATTTCTGGTCCTGCGTGTATATAAGATCCAGAATCTGTAATACGAGCAATAGAAGACCCTACTACATTGACGATACCATATGTAATTGCTCCTTTATCTTTAGCTAATTTAAGAGCAGCTAAGGTGTCTGCCGTTTCTCCACTTTGAGAGAGAGCTATGACTACATCATCAGAATAGACTATAGGATTTCTATAACGAAATTCTGAAGCGTATTCTACATCAGTAGGAATACGAGCCAACTCTTCAAATAAATACTTGGCTATCAGCGCTGAGTGCCATGAGGTACCGCATGCCACTAAAGTAATACGTTTGGCATTCATGAATCGTTTCATATACTTCTCTAGTCCATTGAGGAGTATCCATCCTTCGTCTGCGTTGATTCGGCCTCTCATACTTTCAGCTATAGTCGTGGGCTGCTGAAATATTTCTTTGAGCATGAAATGATCAAAGCCATCTTTTTCTAACTCTTCCAATTTAAGATCTAGTTCTTTGATAGTAGGAGTTTGTATTAGCTCGTTGCCTATTGTTTTGATGCTGAAAGTCTCATTACGTGATATCTTTACTATCTCTTCGTCATTTAAGTAAACCACCTTATTGGTGTATTTAATGATAGGAGTTGCATCAGATGCCAAGAAGTACTCATTTTCTCCTATACCCAATACTAGCGGGCTAGATTTTCGTGCTCCTACGATTGTATTGGGGTCTTGACTATCTATAACTACTATCGCATATGCTCCAACTACTTTTTTGAGTGCAAGTCTAACTGCCTCTTCTAGTTCACAACTATGTCTTGTTTGATATTCTTCTATTAAGTGTATTAGTACTTCAGTATCTGTTTCTGAGCGAAATTCGTGGCCTAACTCTGAAAGAGCTTTTTTAAGAATAGCGTAATTCTCTATTATTCCATTGTGAATGAGAGATAACCTCATATTTCCTGAGATGTGTGGGTGAGCATTGATATCATCTGGTTTGCCATGAGTTGCCCATCTTGTATGGCCTATTCCTAAAGTGCCTACCAAATTGACATCTGCTGCAGCATCTACAAGTGCTTGCACTTTGCCTTTTTTCTTTACCGTCTGTATATTACCGTTAAGTATAGAGATACCCGCACTATCGTAACCTCTATATTCTAATCTTCTGAGTCCCTCTATAATGATAGGGTAAGCATCTTTTTCGCCGATGTATGCAACTATTCCACACATTATATCATGTATTTTTTATTACAGCAAAGACATAAATTAACCATAAATAGTTAGGGTTTAGTTGTTTTTTTGGGTTAGTCATTTGATAGGTACAGAAACACTTATCTAAATGTCTAAATGTTCGTGTATGTAACCTCTAATACTGGCTTGTATTGAGTACTTCCTGATCCAAATATAATAGTTCTTGATGATCTTTCAGAACGTTGTAATGGAGTTAATATTACCGACTCACTAACACCCTCTTGACTAAATACAGTATGAAAGTGGTTAGTCAGATTAACGGAGGTTCGATAAATACCATTCGTCTCATCAATAAGTTCAGGTATACCACCAAGTACTGAACTGTAAGGTCCAGGATTGATACCAAATGATGCATCAGAAGTTAATGTCCTTTCTCCATCAACGTCAATGTATGTTAGAGTAGAAATATCAACAGGTGAATTAATCATATTTGTTTCATTAGGGTCTGATAAACTATAATATATTAATTCTGCTTTGTTAATTATTTTGTCTCTGAGTTCTTCTATTGATGGAAAGTCAATTTGACCTTCTACCCCTGACATTCCTTGGAAAAATAATAGATCGTCATTATTAAAGTTTTCGTCCGCTAAGTAATTTTCAATATCTGCTCCTTGTATGTCATGTATAAACGTAGACGCTGTACGAGATCTAAAGGAAAAGTCAAACACTTTTGTAGTATCCGAAGTTGCTGCTGAAGTGGTATAATATATTCTTAATTTATTAGTACCTGAAAAATTAGTAATGTCACTAAAGTCCAATCCCATCATAGAACTACTGCTAGTTGTGGCTGAGATATTAAGTCCATTAATAAATTCTATGAGGGCATCACTATTAACGTAATTTGTAGATTCTGCGTCAATTAATTCTTGTCCAAACTCATTTGTCATAGGCACTCTAAGTTGTGGTCCCACTTTTATAAGTTCGCCACCAGCTTCATGACTAGCTATAGTTATTGAGTCAAATCTAGAAGGTACTATGGATATGCTACCAATTACGGTAGGATCTATGCTCCATGTCTGATCAGATAATATAGTATCACCATCCATGCGTTCTAGCATTCTTCTAATTTCAATGTCGAATGTTGCTAAGGTGTCACCATAGAAGCCATTTTCTGCATATTCTAAAATAAGAACAGTAGAATCTAATACGGCATCACTAAAGTCAGGAAGACTTCCTGCAAAATCAATTTCTACATATATATCAGACGTACTTTTACCGAATATAGAATTATCTAGCGATCCTAGAAGGAAGGTCGTATAGTTTACTCCCAGGTCATAAGTTGATGTAGTTTCACCTTGGATAGTTTTAGTATTCAATGAAAAAGTATCTGAATAAATAATCTCTAAATCATTTTCGGTTGGGATACCGATCGTAATAGGATCATTGCAACTGTATCCTAATAGAGTCAAGGCAAGTGTAAAAATCAACAGTAATCTGTACATGAATGTATATTAATAAGTATTATTTCTAACTATGCTTCTTCTACCTCTTCTTCTGCAGTAATCTCCTTATATAATTCAATACACTGCATTACAGATTCTTCAATCTCTTCTATGTAAGGTACCACTCTTGCTTCAGTAGCATTTATAAGTGATTTAACGTTGTTATCATATGATTCGCTTCCCTCTATTAAGATATCTATGTGATTAAGCACACCTTTTGTCAGTGTAGCTTTATCTCCATCCATGTATTCAGAAAGCTGCTCAGGACCAAGATCGTTAATAGCAGCTTTCTCGAGAAACTTGGCTGTAAAGGATTCACTCAAGTCATAGTTATATAAACTATATACAATTTTGCTGTCTTGGAAGATAGGATCGTTTTGGTATACAGTCTTGATATACTTAGGTACTAGACTGGTCATCCATCCGTGACAGTGAATAATGTCTGGAGCCCAACCAAATTTCTTAACAGTCTCTAAAGCACCTTTACAGAAAAATACCATTCGGTCTTCATTGTCTTCGTATATTTTTTCGTTTTTGTCATGGAAGATGAATTTTCTTTTGAAGAACTCCTCATTATCTAGGAAGTACACTTGAAGTCTTGCTCCTGGAAGCGATGCTACCTTAATGATTAATGGATAATCCTCATCATCTACGATGATATTCATTCCAGATAATCTTACTACCTCATGAAGTCTGTGTCTTCTTTCATTGATGCTACCAAATTTTGGCATAAGCACTCTGATCTCGAATCCCTTCTCTACAGTCTTTTGAGGCAATTTTCTGACAAAATCAGATATCTCCCCTAATGCCGTATACGGATTCATTTCTTGGGTAATAAATAGTACTCTTTTTTTACTCATAATCATATTGTTCTTAAAGGGCTGCAAAGATAAAAAAATTATTGAGATATTATCCTATTGAAGATACTATTGGTAACGATTATCCTTGATTATCAGTAAGATATGAAAATTTTAACTATGAGATAAAGATCTATAGATAGAGACCTTGCAAACTTTGAAAGTCAAATTAGGCTGACATGATTAATACTGTCTGCCTATCAATATCATTTAACGGTATTTAAGGATGATCATCAATGTTTGGTTTGCTAAAAACAAACACTTGGATACATTGCACTGCGTCTAAGCGCGTTTGCAACTCATGATATTGCCTATCCACTGACTGCACTCATTAGCTGAGCACAAATGATCGCTCCGTATGTTCCAAGTGCATAACCCAATACTGCCATCAACACTCCAACAGGAGCCAAGCTAGGGCTGAATGCTGCAGCTACGATAGGCGCAGACGCTGCTCCTCCAATATTGGCCTGGCTACCGACTGCTACATAGAAAAACGGTGCTTTGATAAAATAAGCTACGATCAATAAGATGATGACATGAATTAGCATCCAAATGATTCCAATGGCAAATAGTCCAAGATTATCAAATACTTCACCGAGATTCATTTTCATACCTATAGTAGCCACTAATACATATATAAATATACTTCCCCAGCGAGATGCACCCACACCTTCTAGCTTACGAGCTTTGGTAAAAGAAAGAGTTAATCCGAAAGTAGTTGATATCACCACGATCCAAAAAAAGCTAGAAGTAAGTGATGTAATATTGAGAGACTGAAGTGTCTCTTTGTTGTTTTCCATAATTGGAACAATTAATTCTGATCCAAGATGGGCAATTGCTACTCCTCCGAAGGCTATAGCCATTAAGGTAAATAATTTATTGACAGTTGGCATTTCTTCTACATTGGCTCTGTAATCTGAGATTCGTTGTTTAAGTTCAGAAATAGCACTGTTGTCCGCACCCAGTTTTTCGTCTATTATATCACTAATATTGGCACCATATAATAGGAACCCCATCCAGATATTAGCCACTACGACATCCACGACAATCATAGTACCAAATAGATTATCGCTCACTTCGTATATCTCTTTCATTGCGGTCTGATTGGCTCCACCACCAATCCAACTTCCTGCTATAGTCGACAATCCTTTCCAAAGATCATCTGTGCTTGCTCCAATAACGTCTGGCATAATGCTAGATGCTACAAGTAATGCTATAGGTCCACCAATAATAATACCCACAGATGCAGCTAAGAACATAATAATTGCCTTTGGTCCAAGATTGAGTAATCCCTTGAAATCAATTCCTAGACAGAATAGTATTAAGCTTGCTGGCAATAAATATCTTGAGGCTACATAATATAGATTAGATCCTTCTCCTGTGATAATGCCAAATGGCCAGTTGAATAATGCTGGTATGAAATAACATAAAAGTAATGAAGGAATAAAGGTGTAAAACCTCTTCCATCCGATATTTTCAAGGGATGAGGTGTAGAAAATAGTAGCTAGAATACATATGAGTAGTCCGAGCGTAATCGCATCATTAGAGAAGGGTAGAGATAATAGAATGGCTGAATGCATAAGTATTATTGGATTTCAAATTGAACACCAATATAAGAAATGAATTTCTATCGATCGATCAATTCGCTAATTGCCAGTGAATCCCTCAGTCTGGTTTAGTATTGTAAGCTGTCCACCATATGCCTTACTAATATTTTTTTTGGTGAAAGTCTCTTTAGTATCTCCGCTGGCAATAAGTCGCTGATTGAGCAATATTACTTTATCAAAATAGTCTTCGACCGTAGATAAATCATGATGTACTACAAGTAATGTCTTACCCTTATCGGCTAGTTTTCGGAGTATCGTAATAATTTTTTCTTCTGTCAGAATATCTACTCCGACAAAGGGTTCATCTAGGAAAAATATCTCTGCCTGCTGGCATAATGCTCTTGCAATAAATACTCTTTGTTGTTGACCACCAGACAGTTGTCCTATCTGACGATTTACGAGTTCTTCGATTCCGAGATCAGCCAATGCTTCGGCTGCAAATCGGCGATCTTCTTTATTGATTCTCTCTAAGATTTTTTTATGTGGGTATCGCCCCATAAGGACGATATCCTCTACTGTTGCAGGAAAGTCCCAATCTACTTCATCACGTTGCGGTACGTAAGCTATCTTCTTACGAATTTCTTCCACATTTTTACTTAATACTTCTATGTATCCGGTGTTAATATCAATCATCCCTAGTATAGATTTAAATAGGGTAGACTTACCTGCACCATTGGGTCCAATTACGCCATATACTTTTCCTTTCTCTACCTCTATATGGATGTTGGTAAGGACACGTTTTCGTTCGTATGATACAGATAAACCTTTAACAGATATTGCGGTCGGAGTTACCATTAGTTATTTATTTTCACGACTAAAAATAATAGACTGAGTAACATCACAGCCCCTAACCCGACGTAGATCCAAAGATTATTAGAAGTATTATCACTATCTATCTTTGTGCTTTTTATGGATGTACCTGCTAGTGCATTCACTATTACATCAGTGTTATGAGTAAGCAACTTTAGATAAGTAGACGCTTCGCTGTCTTCATCACCTAAACTATCAGCATATAGTTCTCCGCCTATCTTTACTCCTGTGTCATTAGCGATCTGTTGCAGCATTTTAGGATTTATCGTGCTCTCAATAAATACTGCAGGCACCTTTTTTTCTTTAATTATATTGATTACTCGCTGTACATCTTTGCTCTGAGCTTCTGATTCTGTTGAGATTCCCATGATAGCATTAAGTGTAATGTCATATGCTCGCCCATAATATTGGAAGGCATCGTGTGATGTAATTAATATTCTTTGCTCGATAGGGATAGTAGCTATTTGATTTTTAATATAGTTATGAGCATTTTTGATCTCAGCATTATATTTCACCCCATTATCTGCGTAGAATAAAGCATTGTCCGGATCTATTGAAGCTAACCCTGCAGATATATTATATACGTATTTTACTCCATTAATTGCATCCATCCATGCATGAGGATCAGATGCGTTGTGGTATTTTTGACTTATAATTGGTTCTACGCCTTCAGTGATGAGTATTATTTTTGCCTTAGTACCGCTATTTTCTATAAGCTCTGTAATCCATCCTTCGAAGGTGAGACCATTGATGAGAATCAGATCAGCAGAAGATACTAGTTCCACATCACTCGGCTTAGGTGTATAGGTGTGTGGATCTCTACCGATAGGCACAATGCTCATGGAAGTAATCTTGTCGCCACCGATATTTTTAGCCATATCTTGGAATATAGAAGCAGATGAAACGACTTTTATTTTCTCTTGTGAAAAACTAATAACCGTTGCTATGCAAAGAATCGATGTAAGTATATGTTTGATCATTTATATTTTTTTCACAAGTAGAATCTGACAAACTTTCTCTGATAATAACGTCTCTTTAATATGGTCTTTAAGTATGTTCATAGATTTATCAAAATTATTGAATGCCTTAATTGTAAATTCTGTACCTAATCCAATATTAAGTTCATTGAGGTATTCAAGAAAGCTAGTTTCATGCTCACGTACGCCAAGTAGGACTACTTTGTTACCTGGTAGTGCCGCTGATAGAGACATCTGATTTCTTAGCGTAAATTTTCCTTGAGCATTAGGTATAGGATCTCCGTGAGGATCGAACTTTGGATAGTCTAGATAAGCGTCTAATCTGTTCACTAGTTCTTCGGACTTTATATGTTCTAGTTCTTCAGCAATATCATGCACCGACTCCCAACTAAATCTTAGCCTTGAAGCTAAGAATACCTCCCACAGCCTATGTCTACGGATAAGTTGTGTTGCTTCTCTTCCTCCAATGGTTGTGAGTGTAACTCCTTTGTATCGCTCATAGTTGATCATTTGCTTTCCAGCTAGTCGCTTAAGCATATCAGTAACAGAGGCAGGTGCCGTACCCATATACATAGCTATAGTATTTGTACTAGCTGATTTATTTTTGCGTTCAGCTATCTTATAAATGGCTTTGAGATAGTTTTCTTCAGTATTGGATAGGTGCATACGTGTGAGTTACGTTGCAAAAATACAGTTATTTTTAGATTGGGCTAAATTTATTGTTTTGTGTTATTTCATTTTGGCGTTTATTGTTATTCGAAAGCCTGACTAAAGAGAAAGATTGATGAGTACACGACCGACTGACATGTAGAAAAACACAACTATACCCATCAGTTGCTCTAGCGCAAATCGATTCTATTTTTCAATAGAAAACTAAAACTCTCCACTTCCGCTTGATCTAACGTTTCTGCCTCGTTGTTTTTTCATATTGATACGATAGTTGGCTGTGAGCGAAGCTGATCTATTTCTCCATTGGAATTCTCCATCCTCGTAGAAGTCTGGACCAAAGCGCTCATAGATACGCTTTCGACTATTGAATAGATCTCTGACGCTGAGCGTAATGGTTAGGTTTTTATTGAGGAGGTCTTTGGTAAATCCTAGGTCTAAAGATGTTACCGCCCCTCTTGAACCTTGTTGTGTTTCTCTCCCTGCTCTGTGGTTAGCTCTTACTTGGAAGTCTGCTCCATTCCAGAAAGTAAATCTTGATGTCAACCTTCCTGTCCAAGAGTAAGTATCTACATCAAAGTTTTGTCCGTTGTATTCGCCTTCTGTCTGCGCTCTGAACAGGTTGGCATTTCCATCTAATCTGAGCCATTTTATACCATTGTATGAGAGTAGCATTTCTAGTCCTATATTATCCTGAGTCGCTAGATTGACTGGTATAGTTACTGATGTACCTTTTAATGGATCTACTTCTTTGATTCTTTGGCGAGCGTCTTCTGTGTGTCTGTAATATATACTGCCACCTATGTTACCACTTTCCCATACTTTAATGTATTGAGTTTCGTAACTATCTGTGTATTCTGGGTCTAGATTTGGATTTCCACTAAAGAAGTTTCGTTCATCTGTAAATGAGAAAAATGGATTTAGATCCCAAAATCTAGGACGTTGAATACGTCTACTATAACTCAATTGAATCGACTGCCCTGCTGGTAGGTCATAATTTAGAAATGCACTTGGAAATAATCCAAAATAGTCTCTATCATTCACCTTTTCTGTCTGAAGTAATTCTGTTTTTACTATCGAATATTCTGATCTAAGCCCTACTTGGTAAGACCATTTATTGAGTTTCGAGCCATAAATCAGGTAAGCGGCATGCACGTCTTCATTATATTGAAAGTCGTTAGTTCTCTCTGCGATTTCTAGAAAGTCTTCTCCTTCTTTCTCAGATACTGCGAAGTCGTTGCGAATCTTTCTAAGACTCGTTTGACCGCCTACTTCTATTTTTCCATCTTGTCCTGTTGGGTGCTTATAGTCAAGTTGTACAAGAGTACGAGTTTCGTTTTCGTCATTCGTGGATATTTGTTCTTTGGTGATATTTCCAAGAGAAAGTCCTGATTGGTATAGTTGATTAGTTAGGATCGATTGTTCTGTTTCTCCGTTGTCTTGAAAACTAGCTCGACCACTTAACGATCTTCCTTTTTCAGCAAATTTTTTGCGATAATCTAAGCTGTACTCATGCTTAGATTCATCTTCTAGTTCGTCGTCGGTTCGTAATGTATATGGATCATCAAAACTTGGAATAATACGATTTCTAGATGATAAGAGCCCAAGAATTGTCAAGTCTCTATATGTAATGTTATTTGTATTGTCATCATTACCGAGTCTATAGTTGAGTGATGCGGTGAATGTTTGATTATCAGTAAGAAAGTAATCTGCTCCAAATCTCATATTGTGAGATACCCCAGAACGGCTCATATCTCTATCTATCTGAGTTATGAGGGTTGAGTCTCCTTGATAATAATTTTGATAAGCAACTCCAAAACCTGGACTTTCACGATACTGTAAGTTATAACTAGTAAACCAGTTGATCTTTCCACTACGATAATTAATATTAGCTCCAGCTCCAAATTGATCGGGATTGCCTATGGTCATTTCGAAGCTTCCGTTGAATCCTGCACGTTTATCTTTTTTGAGTACAATATTGATGATTCCAGCAGTTCCAGCGGCTTCATATTTGGCAGATGGATTAGTTACAACTTCTATTTGTGATATAAGATTAGATGGAATAGATCTGAGTCCTCCACTTCCACCAATGCCGATGAGACCTGAAGGCTTACCGTCTATAAGAATACGAACATTTTCACTTCCACGAAGACTTACATTACCTTCAACATCTACTGTTACAGATGGTATGTTGTCGAGTATTTCTTGTGCTGTTCCACCTCTATTGGCTAGATCTTTTCCTACGGTAAATATTTTTTTATCCAATGCGAAAGTTGTCTCACTACGCTCAGCTGTAATTTCAATATCATCTAGATTCACTCCATCAGGTGATAATGAGATAATATTCATATCGATCACCTTAGATCCATTGGGTATCGGTACATCGGTTAATACAGTAGTCTTGTAACCTATAAAATCTAAAGCCAGATATACTTCAGAAATGGGTGAGGTTAAAGAGAATTTACCACTCATGTCTGTTACCCCTCCAACAATCAAAGAAGAATCCTTAACTGAATAAACTGAGATAGTGGCAAACTCTAAAGTTTGTTGCGTCTCTGCATCTAGGAGTGTTCCTTTTATAGTGATTCTTTCCACTTGTTTAACAATTCTCTTGCCACTTGGCCTTTGAGCGGATAATGCGGTTAAAAAAAGTAAGGAAGTAATTAAAAGTAGTATTAATCTCATATATTGAAGAAATGATACAAATATTTGTTAGAACAAATTTAATACTTATAACTCATTATTAGAAGAATAGTTCTAACCTTAGCTAATCATTGATAGTAATACCTACTAGTGATAGTTTACCATCCTCAAATTCGAAGTGGTCAGTCACTTCACAATGATCTAAAAGTCTTGTTATTTCCTATACTGCCAGTTGAGTAGGACTAATGATTTTATCTATACCCCGAGAGCGAAACATCTCTTGTTTGTCAGGCTTTAAATATTTTAGGTTGGTTAACCTTGATATTTTAAGTGCAGCGCCCATTTTATTCGCCATAATAACACTGATGAGCTTGCTCCTTTTTGATGTATTTACTGCTAGAAATAAATCACAATTAAATATTCCTGCGCCTTCTAATGTCTGCAGTGATGTGGTATCTCCAAACATAGTTAATACATCTAGATTGTCCCTTGCATGCTCGAGAGCATAGTCATCGTAATCGATTAGTACTATGTCATTGAGTTCGTTAGAAAGTAATTTTTATATGTGAAATCCAATATCTCCAGTGCCAGCAATTACTATTTTCACGTTTTGTGTGTATTTAATAAGTAGTGCAAATGTACTCGTAACGTTAGTAATATGTAATCTAGGAAATTAAATATATGTTGAACTTAGAAAACTATTTTACATTTGAATAAAATTTAACTCGCATGAATGTATTAACTGTCTGTCTTGGAAATATATGTAGATCGCCCCTAGCTGAGGGAATACTTGCAGCAAAAGCGAAAGAAGCTAATTTGAAATGGTACGTAGATAGCGCTGGTACTTCTGGCTGGCACGATGGTGAAAAAGCAGACCGTAGATCAAGGGAGATCGCTAAAGAAAGAGGTTTGGATATAGAGCATCAGCGATCGAGAAAATTTATCGCAGAGGATTTTGAAAAATTTGATTTGATTCTTGTAATGGACTCAAGTAATTATCAAAATGTAATCAAATTAGCCAGAAGCAATGAGGATATTGACAAGGTGAAGATCTTATTAAATTATAGTTTTCCTGGACAAAATAGGGCTGTTCCAGATCCTTATTTTGAAGGAGAATTTGGCCATGTGTACGACTTGATAGATGCAGCTTGTGATAAGGTATTAGAATTACAAAATATTGATAAATCCTAGCTTCCTGCTATATTTAGAGTATTCTTTTTGTGGATAATAGGCAGCAAAATTGTGAATATCAATCCAAAGAAGATATTGCAAAATAGATTGATAGATATGAATACAATCATGGCAAAAGAGAATGCATCAGCTCCACCAATATTATAAAAGCCTAGAGCTTCACCAACTAAATAGTGATAACTACCCATCCCTCCTGGAGAAGGGAATACAATACCCAGACTACCAAATACAAAGACTGTCAATCCAGCTACCAATCCAAGGTCAGATGTAGGTGCAAAAGCTAAAAAGCATAAATAGGTCATCACATAGTACATTGTCCAAATTATGGCTGAGTGAAAGATGAAAACAGGTACGTTTTCTACATCTTTTACTGACTTGATGCCATCTGAAAAGCCTGATACGATCTTATATATTTTTTGCCCTAGAATGGTATCTAAGAGCTTATCCCAGTTTCGATAGGTGAGATAAATTGTACTAAGTCCTATGACTGGAACTATAGCTAATGCAGGGAATGATAAAGTTTGTTCTAGTGTATATAAGTCCATATTTTCTTTGAAGTAGGTATTCATTTTGCCAAAAGACAAAATGAATGCCAACCCTATTGCTATCATTAGACTGAGAACATCTATGATTCTATCTGTAACAATTGTGCCCATCGCTTTTTCGATTTCGACATCTTCGTATCGACTGATCATTACAGATCTGATAATCTCCCCAGATCTTGGTATAGTGAGATTAGCAAAATAGGCAATCATGATAGATCCAAACGTATTATGCAGCTTGGCATCTAGACCAAGTGGCTTAAGTAGCATATTCCACCTCAGCGCTCTACTTAAATTACTGATCATAAAGCACAGTATTACCAAAGCTATCCAACCGAAGTCAGCGCTAGAAAGATCAGCGAGCATCTTATCCCAAAGACTACAATTATCTAGATCTGTACCTTCGAGCATACATTGCTCTTCAAATGCGATCTGCTGATTATGAAAGACCCAGTATAATACCGCAAAGCCTATTCCGGAGAATATGAGTGTCTTGAATATGTTTTTGAATGTGGTGGACAAGGATTAGTTCAGGCTATTGTTTTCATCAGGAAATATTACTGTAGGAACGTGCACCTTTGCTTCCTCGGGAGTCATGAGGCCATATGATATGATGATCACTATATCACCCACTTGGCATCTACGTGCAGCAGCTCCATTGAGGCATATAATACCACTTTCGCGTTCGCCTTTGATGACATAAGTCTCTATTCGCTCACCATTATTATTGTTTACGATTTGTACTCTTTCACCTTCGAAAAGGTTAGCAGCATCCGCGAGATCCGCGTCTATAGTGATAGAGCCTACATAGTTGAGGTCCGCATGTGTGATCGTAGCTCTATGGATTTTTGATTTGTGTATTTGTAATAACATAGGGTAAAGGTACGTGCTTTCAGTTATATGCGGTTAATAGAAATTGGATAAAAAAAGTCAGGCAGAAACTAGTATTATGTAAAAGGAATAAATTTGAATTTCACACTATTGCGCTTAATACAATTTCAGAGATCTTGGCTTTTTCATGATCATGTTATCGATCAGTCTTACATCTCCAGCCCAGACGGCACAGCAACATACTATATAATCATGTTTGTCCCAAGACTTAATACTCTTAAGTGTATATCCATCTGCGATATAAAAGTACTCAGGCTTAAACCCATCTAGATCACATTGCTTCATCGCATATTTTATGCATTTTTCGGGTGTGAGGTAATATTTTTTACGCTTTATGGCTTTTAGTATTTTGTATATAACTACAGCTCTAGATTTGTCATGTGGCAAAAGTCTCACGTTACGCGAACTCATGGCCAGTCCATCGTCTTGTCTTTGGATCGGTACGACGACTAACTGTGTAGGGACGTATAATTCATCGATCATTTTTTGAATGATAGTAAACTGCTGAAAATCTTTCTGACCCATAAATAGCTGAGTGGGATTAATGATATCTAGCATTCGCTTTACTACTTGCACTACACCTTCGAAATGACCGGGGCGAAAGGCGCCTTCCATCTGTGCGTCTAGTCCACCGAGCTCTACTTGGACATTCGTATTCAGTCCTTTGGGATAGACTTCAGACGTCGAGGGAGCGAATATGATCACGTTGCCGAGTTTGTTTAGGAGTTTCTCATCTGACTTGAGCGTTCGTGGGTAGTTATTCAAATCTTTTTTTTCATTGAATTGTGTAGGATTGACAAATATGCTAACTATACTGATGTCATTCTGCTCTATAGATAAACTTACTAATGCTCCGTGACCATCATGTAATGCACCCATCGTTGGTGTAAAACCAATAGTTTTGCCCTTGGCTCTTTCCTTGTTTAATCGTTTTTGTAAGTTAGCTATTGTGAAAACTATCATTATCTTTTTCTTATATGTGAAGCAATCCTAAAATTTAAAATTACATAATTCTATTATCTGATTACACAATTATGATTTATCGAATAGGCCTTTATCTATTTTTTACTTTTTTGTAGCTGTATGACTGTAGCTCTTTATTCCTTCAGCCCAAAAAGTAAGATAGCTTTCGCTGGCACTGAAATTTCTTAGACTAAAAGTGATTCATTTTTCTGAGTAGCCCGACCGAAAGTTACAGTAGATATGTTGATAAAGATGGTAATCGATTTTTCAAAGAAGAGTATCAGTATCGAGGTTATGCTACATTTGTTTGTGAAGGCGATTTATTTGATTTGACCTTTTGCAATTATGATTTTAAAACCATGATACTGAATCTAGATAAACGAAAAGAAGAGACTGAAATAACTTTTTAATTTTTTATGAATTAGGAAATATTGCTATTTCAAATGTTCAAATACTAAGAGATACAAATCAGATTATTAAAAGTAAGCTAGTTTAAATAGAGGACACTTACAATATAGTTCTTTTAAATTTAAAAAATCTTTAATGCATCAGAATTGAAGGTTTTGGGATGAGTACAAAAACCCCGATTATTGATTTTTCAAGATTAGAAAGTGGAAGCTATACGTTCAAGAGGAAGACGTATGATGGTTATTTTGCACATTGTGAAGTGAAGAAAATATGATTTATGAAAAGGCCTTCAAGAATTTGCTTTCAACTCAACGAGAGGAAGAGATACCTTCCTAGTACATGTTGATGGTCTTGGATCAAATAATTCTACAGGGATTTTTAAGGTTCAATTTGGATTACTTTGAACCAAACCATTTAGCTACCGTTTTGGCTGCTAATTTTCCTTGCGGTGTATAGTCTTTATCAAAATACCCTTCGTGACCCATACCATTAGGAAACCACTTCCACATAAAACCTCCTGCCCACCAAGACTCTTCCCAGAATACTGAGTAGAGTGCTTCTAGTGCATTGGCTTGAGCTTGTTCATTGATTGGAAGTTTGTGTCTTTCTTTTTCTATTTCCCAAGCTCTCCAAGCACATTTATCTATAGACATATAGCCATACTCTGTGAATAGTATTGGCTTTCCTTCTCGTCTTGACAATTTCTTGAGTGTCTTTTTTGTGTCGCTCCATTTCTTGATTAGATCATCTACACTAGGTGTCTTGTCATTAGTTAGTGGAAAGTAAGCGCTTAGCCCGACATAATCAAGATCATCCCAAAATGGAACAGTCTGATATCCATCCCAGTTAGAGGAGTAAGTGATTTCTCCTTTATAGAAGGTTCTGATTTCTTTGATGAGTGACCTCCAGAAAGTTTCTCTCTTTTTAGCAGCAAGTTTAAATTCTGTTCCGACGCAAAATATTTCAGCTTTATGATCAGCAGCTAATTTAGCGAATGTTATTATGTAATTGCGGTAGCTATCTTCCCATTTTTTCCATTTCTTCTCTGTATCAAAATCCATGTGGCCAACCCAATCATTATGCATATAGACTTGAGGTTTGATCATTACTTTTACCCCCGCTTTGTGAGCTCTTTGGATGCAATCTTCTACACCTTCCGTACGCTCTCCCCACCATTGTCTATCAGATCCGAATTTGACATCAGTTTCTCCAGATCTAGTAAATCCAAATGGAACCAAGGCGATCCATCCAGCATTTACCTCAGCTATTTCGAGCATAGGATCACTATTAAATGGTTTTGGAGGTGCGACCATAGTAAGTCCATCTATTTTTTGAATAACAGTATGCGTGGATTTCTGTGCATGACTAATCAAGGATATTGAAAGCAGGAAAACGAAGACTAGTATTCTGTTCATATGCTATAAAGATAATCGTCTATATGGACTAGATGGCCTAATGGTATGAAGATTAGGAAATATTAACATCCAGTGGTTTAATTGATTAAGAATTAAGTATGACATTAAATATTCCCAATTCAATATCCAAAAATCTTACTTTTGCATCATAATACCAACCATTATATGTCAACACCACTTAACGTAGCATTCCATACATTAGGCTGTAAACTCAACTTTTCAGAGACGAGTAGTATTAGACGTATGTTCGAAGATCACGGATATGGAACTTGTAAGATTGAGGAAGGAGCGGATATCTATATCATCAATACATGCTCAGTAACAGATTTTGCAGATAAGAAGTGCAGATATGAAGTGAGACGTGCACTTAAGTATTCGCCTAATGTAAGAGTGGTTGTAATTGGCTGCTATGCTCAATTGAAACCTAAAGAGATATCTGAGATTTCTGGAGTAGATTTAGTACTAGGTGCGGCAGAGAAATTCAATATCTTAAAGTATATAGATGGTCTATCAAAGACTACTGATAAAGGAATGGTCATGGCTGGAGAAGTATCAGAGGCCAATAGTTTCATAGATGCTTTTAGTTTTGGAGATCGTACAAGATCATTTCTTAAGGTGCAAGATGGATGTAACTATAAATGTACTTTTTGTACAATACCACAGGCTAGGGGAGCAAGTAGATCAGATACTATTGAAAATGCTTTAGTGAATGCAAAGAAAATAGGTGCCTCTGGTGTGAAAGAGATAGTATTAACAGGTGTAAATTTAGGTGATTTTGGGAATGGTACTGAAGTGATAGAAGGAACTAAACCAAAGAAGGAAGCGATGTTTATCGATCTGATTCGAGAGCTAGACCAAGTAGAAGGTGTAGAGAGATATCGCATTTCCTCCATCGAACCAAATCTATTAACTGATGAGATTATTGAATTTGTAGCTCAAAGCAATAAATTTCTTCCGCACTTTCATGTACCACTGCAGTCAGGATCAGATAAGATCCTCAAAGCTATGCAACGTAGATATCTCACTTCATTATATACATCGAGAGTGGCTAGCATTAAGAAGTATATGTCACATGCGTGTATAGGAGTTGATGTGATCGTAGGATTTCCAGGAGAGACTGAAGAAGATTTTAAAGAGACCTTTAACTTTCTCAAGGACTTAGATATTTCTTATTTACATGTTTTTACGTATAGTGAAAGAGTCAACACACCAGCGGCTGAAATGGAAGAACCAATACCAATGAGTATTCGTAGAGAGCGTAATGAAATGCTAAGAATCTTGTCAGAAAAAAAGAAAAGAGCATTCTACGAGCAACATCTTGGATTAACGAAACAAGTACTTTGGGAGCCTAGTAAGCAAGAACATACGATGATTGGATTTACTGACAATTATGTGAAGGTGCAAGCGCCTCTTAAATCAGATCAGATAGGAAAAGTACAGCAAGTTACTCTTAGAGAAATCGAAGAGAATTCTTTGGTGAGTATATCTATTTAATTTTTTTAATAACATTTCTCTATCATTCCTGATTAAGATTCTAATTACCTTTAGCTACTTGTATTTTGCTGACTAAATAAATAGTGATTATACAAAAAAAGATCGCTAGATATCCAGTGTAATTATAGTTTTGATATTTTCCATTTGCTCCGATAGTGACAATTGTACCACTGATAAATGCAGTTGAAGCTATCGCTAATTGTTGGAGTGCAGACTTGAGACTCATAAAACTTCCTCTAGTCTCTGTACTAGCTGCAGCGGTGATAATTGTATTTGGAGATATCATTCGACCGCTTCCAAAAATAAAGAAGAAGGCTACTAAGGAAATCGAGATAGATAATGGCGCTGTGGTCAAGTGAGTAATTAGTAATGTAGGAACCCAACTGATTACCATGACAATGATAAATACGTTCATAATACCATACTTGTCCGTCATCTTACCTATGGCAGGTGATGTGATAAATGTAGCCACTCCTCCAGCAAAGAATTGATATGCTACTTCTATCTGCGTTAGACCAATGTTTTTAATCATAAAAGGCGATATGAAAGGAATGATCATAAAATGCCCCATAATCAATACAAATCCAGCTGTCAATGCATACACTTGATTTTTATCTTCTATAACATTGCCTAAAATCTGAAAAAGAGAATTACGTTTTTTAGGTTGCAGCTGGAGATGATCATTCATAGCAGGAAAAGTGAAAAATATAATTGCTGCGATCACTACTCCTAATAAGCCTAAGATCATAAACGGAATCTGCCAAGATCCTTTAGCAGCTATGTATATACCAAATGGTACACCTAATGCAGAAGCAGCAGAAAAAGAGGCAAATAGAATTCCCATAGCAGCTCCTCTCTCTTTGAATGGGAATAGATCACTTATAATAGATAATACTAGTGCACCTATCATCCCACCAAAAAATCCTGTTGCAGCTCTAAGGGTGATTAATGTCTCGTAAGTCGTGCAAAGTGAACAGAGAAATGTTCCAATTGCAAATCCTCCATATAGAAAAAGCAATGCATTTTTTCGAGGTAATCTGTCCAGGAATAAGATGCCCAGTATACAGCTAATACAAGCGGTTAGGGCATATGCTGAGACTAACCAACTATACTCGCGTGGAGAAATGTTAAATTCTGAAATGAATATATCTCCCAGAGGCATGATCAGCATAGAATCTATAATGTGTGTGAAATTCATCACTGCTAGAATATAAAGAATATACTTTCTGGAAAGTTTTTTTGGCATAGATAGGAGTTAACTATAGATTACAATCTACAGCAACAATAGTTGTTAATAAGAGAATGTTAGTAGCAAGAAAATTAATCGAAGATCAAAAGATCAAACCTAAGTTTATGCTCGGTTTCAGTAAGCAGACTTTGTCTTAGGTTGTACTTGACTTGTAAGTCGAATACTCCATCCAACATTATGTCCTTAAGCTCTGATATACTGCTGAGTAATTCTAGACTACCGTTATGGTCAAATTCGATGAAATCATTATAGTACATTTCATTCAAGTCATCATTGTCTACGGAACTCACGTTCACAACTACATTATTTATTAGTTGGTATTGCACATTAGAAGATACAGGAATGATTTGACCTCTACCAGCTACTATACTCGTGACCTGATCTGCTGTCATACTATTCTGTGCCAATCTAGTGTTTATGAAGTTAGGTAGGCTAAAGAGTTCTATTGTATGTGTGGCAACAGTATTGAATTCCGCAGGGAAGGATACAAATACTTCCACAGACATACTGAATCTTGGTTCTTCATCTTTGCTACATCCTAAAAACAATAGTAGAGATCCTATTGTAGCGACTAATACTGATAATTGATTTAATCTTATTTTCATATAATACCTTTCAGATTGTCTAATAAGAACGTGCTTGAATAGAAAATGCCCTTAAATATAACGTCAAAAAAAATATTTCGATATCTTGATCTTGCATTTCTACATAGAAATACTATCGAAACATAAAGCCACATGGGAGAACAGAGAGTATCAGCACTTAATGATGAGAAAAAAATGCAAAAGTTTGTCAAGGCTCTACTAGCCGACGTACAAGCTATGGAATATATGCTAGAGCATAAATGGTTTGAGTCTGGCACTATTCGTATAGGCGCTGAACAGGAGATGGTAATGGTAAATAAGCAAAGCCAAAAGCCTGCTTGTGTTGCAATGGAAGCCCTGAAAAAGATGAAAGATTATGACTGGGTAGAGACCGAATTGGCTAAGTTTAATCTAGAGACGAATCTTACTCCAAGAAAATTTACAGGTTCTTGCTTTTCTGATCTCGAGAAAGAAAATTCCGAGAAACTAGATAAAATACAAGAAGTACTTGATACAATGGATACTGATCTCGTGCTTACAGGGATATTACCCACGCTTAAGAAGAGAGACTTAATCATGGACAATCTCACCCCCCAAAAGAGGTACTATGCATTGATGGAAGCTATTAATCAGCAATTAATAGGTAATTCATATGAACTCAAGTTGAGTGGAATAGATGAATTGGCCCTCAAGCATGATAGTCCGCTTCTAGAGGCGGTGAATACTAGTTTTCAGATACACTTACAGATAGAGCCTAGTGATTTCGTGAAGATGTATAACATTGCTCAGGCCATAACAGGCCCTGTTATGGCGATCTCTGCTAATAGTCCATTAGTGTTCGGTAAAAGGCTTTGGCATGAGAGTAGGATTGCGATGTTTCAGCAAGCATTGGACACTAGATCATCACATGATCATATGCGTGAGCGTAGCGCTAGGGTAAGTTTTGGCAGAGATTGGTTACATAAGTCTATCATGGAAATATATAAAGAGGATATTGCTAGATTCCGTGTATTATTAAGTTCTGATGTAAAAGAAGATTCTTTAGGATGTATCAAGAAAGGTCAAATACCAAGGCTTAGGTCTTTGCAAGTACATAATTCAACAGTGTATAGATGGAATCGTCCTTGTTACGGAATAAGTGATAACGGAAAGCCGCATTTAAGAATAGAAAATCGTGTAATCGCCGCTGGACCAACCGTGATAGATGAGGTAGCAAGTGCGTGTTTTTGGTTAGGATTGATGGAAGGAATGGCGCAACGTACAGATGATATTACAAAGCATATTTCCTTTGAAGATGCGCGTGACAATTTTGCTAAGGCGGCTCAGTTTGGTATCGATTCTAAGTTCAATTGGTTTGATGACGAAAAGATACCAGCATCTCAACTGATTAGAGAAAAGCTCATACCAATTGCTAGAGAGGGCCTAGAATACCGAAAAGTTAATAAAGCGGATATAGACAAATACTTAGGTGTAATTGAAGAGCGTGCCAAAAAACATATGACAGGTGCAAGATGGATGCTCAGAGGATATTCTGAACTCAAAAAAACAATAGGAGAAGACGAAGCATTAAGAGTGATTACTGCTGAAATCGTAAACAATCAAAAGAAAAGTATACCTGTACACAATTGGCCAACTCCAGATGCAAATAGTTTAAAACAGTATAAGATTTCAGAGATGTTAGTTTCTGATTTTATGGCTACTGACTTATTTACAGTTCAGAAGAATGATATCATTCAATTGGTTGCAGAACTCATGGATTGGAACAAGATAAAATATACTCCAGTAGAGGATGCTAAAGGGAAGTTGATAGGCTTGGTTTCGGCAAGATTAATATTGAGAGAGTTGACACGAAATCCTACTAAAAGAAAAACTCGCACTGTAGAAGATATAATGGTTACGGATATTGTTACTGTCACCGAAGAAACGACTATTAAGGAAGCTATTAGACTCATGCGAGAGCATGACATCGGTTGTCTACCAGTGTTAGTTAACGGGGTCGATCTTGTAGGGCTAATTACAGAGAACGACTTTATTCGTATTAGTAGGAGGTTGATTGAAAGAATGGATTAGGCTAGCGCCTTTTTTCGCAAAAAAAAACAAGTGTAGTACGCCACGATAAAGCAAAGTGAAATCATGACAAAGGGATGCCAAATTATTTTCAAGAAACAATTGTAATGTGACAATGAGCAAAACGAAAAGTCTCATCAAGCTATCATTACTCTTCAAAGATGTTTTGAGGATATGATTATAACTAAGGCGCTTTCGTTTTCGGAGTTTAAAATCAATAAATATTAATATCAGGATTATTACTTTAATAATCCTGAGAAAGCTTTTTGTAAAAATAAGATCGAACCAAAACTCAAAAAATTAATGTCTATGTTTGCTAAGAGAGTAGACAATAGTAGTTTAAAACTTTAATGGCTCTGAGTAGTTTAGTTATATATATCAATGATCATATCTAGTGAAACTTAATATACAAGATACTTTCAATAAAAAGTTGCAAGCAGATCCTAGCTTACGCAACTATCGAAGACAAGTTGAGGAAGCTTGTTTTTCATATGTGACACCAAGGATTCCAAGTAATCCCAGTGTAGTACATGTTTCGGATGATATGTTGACAGCTATTGGGTTAGATGCGGATGATGCTAAGTCGGAGTCTTTTAGGAAAGTATTTTCTGGTGCGGAAGTGATGCCTAATACTTCTCCATATGCAATGTGTTATGCTGGTCATCAGTTTGGACATTGGGCTGGACAATTGGGTGATGGTAGAGCGATTAATCTCTGTGAAGTAAAAAATAATAATACTAGTTGGGCTTTACAACTCAAAGGTGCAGGAGAGACGCCATATTCTAGATCTGCAGATGGATTAGCCGTACTTAGATCGTCTATAAGAGAACATCTGTGTAGTGAAGCGATGCACCACCTAGGAGTACCTACCACAAGATCCCTTTCATTATCACTCACTGGTGATGAAGTGATGCGTGACATGTTGTATGATGGTAATGCTGATTATGAAAAAGGTGCAGTGGTGTGTAGAGTAGCGCCTAGTTTCTTGAGGTTTGGTAGCTACCAGATTTTCATGGCACGAGAAGATAAGGATACACTCAAGACCATAGTCGATTATACGATAAATCATTTTCATTCACATATCATTAATAGAGAGAATGAAGGTTATTTACAGTTTTTTCAAGAGGTCGTGGATAAAACATTGGATATGGTACTCCATTGGCAACGAGTCGGTTTTGTTCATGGAGTGATGAATACTGATAATATGTCTATCCTCGGTCTTACGATAGACTATGGTCCGTATGGATGGTTAGAGGGCTATGATCCAGAGTGGACACCGAATACTACTGATGCTCAAGGTAAACGGTATAGATATGGTAATCAGCCCAATATGGCGCTTTGGAATCTTATGCAATTGGCTAATGCACTTAATGTTTTGGTAGACGATGTACCCGCTTTGGAAGCGATACTCAAGACTTATCAGCTGGATTATCCTAAGAGATATTTCGTGATGATGGGTCAAAAAATAGGAGTCGTGACACAAGGTGAATCAGACATGAAACTTATTCAAGAGCTTGAGCAAGTATTGCAGTTGACAGAGACGGATATGACAATTTTCTTTCGATTATTATCAGATATAGATCAAGTGGCTATGAATGAACAAGATGCTTTAAATTTAGTTAAAGAAGCTTTTTATGTCCCGATTGAAGAAATAGGTGATTTACAACATTCTTGGTTAAGTTGGTTCAGAAAATATCTTGATAGATTAACTGAAGTAGATGCCATTGCTTCCGATCGAAAAAAGAAAATGGATGCTGTAAATCCAAAGTATGTATTGCGAAATTATATGGCTCAGTTAGCTATCGATAAAGCTAATGATGGCGATTATGCATTGATCGATGAATTGTATAAATTACTTAAAGATCCTTATTCAGATCAACCAGAAAATCAAGAATGGTTTGCGAAGAGACCAGAGTGGGCAAGAAACAAAGTGGGATGTTCGATGTTGAGTTGTAGTTCGTAAGTAACTTCAAAATAATAGGTTATTTGCAGTCTTTACGATCTTCAATTTTCAAAAACTGATAAGGATATATAGCATTAATCTTCTTAGTTCCCTCCAAACTCATTTTTTTGATCATAGCGCCTTCTATTTCAAGATAAACATCTTCTCCAGATCTATTTATTTTGGAGTATTCTTGTTCTATTTTAATATTGTCTCCTAACATCGAAATAGATATTCTTTGGTCTCCATCGCACAGTTTGAAAGAGTTAGCATCTGCCATATAGGAATATAAACCTTTATAAACTTGAGGACTCTTCAGGTTGTCAGTTTTCTTTTCACTATTTTCAAATATAGCTTCATCCCCTTTGATCCAAAAGATATTACCAGCATTGCTAGAATATTTTTCTCCATTAGCAGATTCTACTTGTCTGAGATTGTAAGTTATAATTTCATTAAGCTCTGTAAGTTTTATCCATGTAAGGCCATTTTTTTCTTTACGACTTACAATTTTATAAATCTTATTTCCATCGCTAGAGATCCATGGTTTAGCCTCATCTAAGTATTTTTTATCCGTTCTTTTCTTAGATTGATTTGCTTCTATTTGTTGTCTTTCATAATCAGATTGGGCTTGCTTCCAATTCTGAGTACTATAATAATATAGGACGTATACAAGTATCCCTATTCCAATAGATACATAGGGCAATAATGTTCTCATTCGTTCTGATGCCATGATACTTTTTTATTTCTGTTGAAATTAGAAATGTGGATAAAAGTTAATTGCCCTTCAAGTAATTACGTAAGTACTCAAAGTGTTTACCCAAATCGCCATCTCGTGTAACGCTTCCTTTATCAAGCATTGGTCCACCACCTGCGATCAGCTCAGGTATCACGTGTTCTATGAACATTTCTCCAAATGCTGTAGATGCATCACGTGGGAGTTCGTTTGGTAGGTTGTCGATAGTCATCATATCTAATGTATGTGCTTGATATGGTTTTGATTCCGTTTGTGTTTGAGGATCATAACCAAATACTGGATCAGCAATAGTACTTGCTTTGATGGTAGTAGGAATAGAACTGATTGGTGCGATATCACAAGTTACATCTGCGATCACTTTAATGTTAAAGTCATCAGAAGTTAATTGTTCTAAAGTAAAGAATGCCGGAGCATCATTATTCCAATAAATTCCATTGACCATGATATCACTGTTCAATAAAAAGTGATCAAAATCTGATTCGTACATGGATGGATTATTATAAAAGTCTCTCACATCATCAAATTCCCTTTTATCTTTTCGCTTAGTATAGTAGAAACTACTTAGTTGAGTATAGATAGGACGATCATATTGCTTTGTAATATAATCCATCGGCCTTACTTTTTGGAATCCCATATCATCTAATACTTGTGCGGCTCCATTTGCTACCCTTCCAGTGCCAGTCAAAACGAGTTTTACATTTGGAAATTTCGTTTTATTATATACATCTTTGGCTGCGGCATAATTATAGAGATCTTTCATTCTCGGTAATTCGAAAGTGCCAGTACGTTGAGCATATGTCCAAAGTGAATTATGCGCACCTACCATACCAGCGAACTTTCCAAATGCGATAACTCTAGCTCCACTCTTATTGGTCAAAACTTCGTAGTCAAGAAGTCTAATATTACGTTCTATAACAGCTTGTAATAGTTTACGATTATATACCTGTTTCTTGATCGTATGAGAAAAGAAGAAGTATGTTTTATTGGGTATCAATTTACCTATGGGTACTTCTTTAACCCCTATTAGTATGTCTCTATCTACGACATCGATAACCACAGGTACTCCTGCAGATTGATAGTCTTTATCGGTAAAGCATCTCACTTGAGAAGATTGCACCACTATATCAATGCCATCGTCTATCAATGTTTTACACTGAGTTGGATTAAGTGGCACTCTACTATCAGGTGGAGACTTGTCTTCGCGTATGATTCCTATTTTGAGCATATTGATCTTCTAAATTAATAAATACATAAAAGTAATGAAAGCGACGATTTACACCAGGCTGATCTCTAATTATTATGAGATCTATTATTTGGCATGTTTGCATCATCAATGATTTCGTTATATGATAGCGAAGAAGATTCAGCCTTTAGAGATTTGATCATATTGGATGGTGCAAATAAACTTCTCAAAAGTAATAGGTTACAAGATCCTAATGTATTATTCGATGAATAGCTTAGTTATGTTTTAGTTCAAACATTTTTCTTAAACAGTTGCTATATACCGGCAATATAGGCGCTTGATTTTGAGATTTTTATTAACGATGCATTATCTTACAATACTAGTGACACTTCTTTCATATCAAAAGAATGGTAGATATATTGCTGTACTGTAGATTATCAATTGATAGTAAAAGTTGAAGATAAAATATTCGGTACATAATCTAAGGGATTTGATCATTTCCATGAGAAAGCGGTCATCGAAGTGGGTAGAGAAAACTGGGTAGGAGAAGATGGAAGAATGAAAGTCGATTCTTTAGGTAACATACTCATAATATCTATCAACCAAGAAGTATATGTTTCAGTAACATATGTGAAAAGAGAGGTCAGCATATATATACTCTGAAATCATCATCAAAGATGAAAAGAGAAATCGCGTTAAGAGAAATATACCAATAATTGTAAACGAATTTTTAACGATTTTATATTTTGCGTTCACTGATGATAAAAGAGCATTATTTACTAATTCTGTGGAGTGAGTGGATAAGTACCTAGCAGCGTTTATGAAAGATATCAATATGATGGAGAACATGAGTTAACAGCCCAGAGATACTACCTTGAGTACAATTCAACGTGAGACGAGAGATGCCATAAGAGGCATAGCAGTTCATAATAAATGATCTAAGCGGACTAGACTAAAAATCTAGTCTGCTTTCTTTTGACATAGTGGTACATACAATCATCGAATTAATTACATTTGCACCCTTGAAAATATTTTACAATATATACTACTAATACAGAATATGAATCTCTCTAATGTACTAGCCGTGAGTGGCCTTCCAGGATTATACGAATTAGCAGCTAACAGACCGAATGGTTTACTTTTAATACCTATCGGAGGAGGTAAGAGTAAATTCTGTTCATCTCGTAAACATCAGTTTACACCGCTTGAGACTGTAGCAATTTACACTTGGTCGGATACTGTTGAGCTCAAAAATGTATTCAACTCAATGACCGTAAAGATTCAAGAAGTACCGCTTCCTGATTTAAAAGGCGGTAGAGATGTACTGAATTCATATTTTGAGCAGATACTTCCTGAGTTTGATAGAGAGAGAGTATATCCTAATGATATCAAGAAGGTAATCAAATGGTATTTGGCTTTAGAAGCTCAAGGATACTTAAGTGCAACTGACGAAGAGGAGTAGATTAATCGCCGAATGTCTTCAATAGGTTTTTTAAAATTCTGCACTACCTGGATATCTTGGGAAAGGAATTACGTCACGGATATTTGCCATCCCAGTAACGAATTGCACCAATCTTTCAAATCCTAAACCATACCCTGCATGTGGAACAGTTCCGTACATTCTGGTATCAAGAAACCATTGCATTTCCTTCTGAGGAATACCCATTTCATCCATACGCTGAGTAAGTTTATCTAGACGCTCTTCACGAGCTGACCCACCGATGATTTCTCCGATTCCAGGAAACAATACATCCATTGCACCTACAGTCGTACCATCATCATTTTGTCTCATATAGAATGACTTGATGTCTTTAGGATAGTCAGTTAAAATTACCGGCTTCTTGAAATGTTTTTCTACTAAGAAACGTTCGTGCTCTGATTGCAGATCTGCTCCCCACTCGTCTAAGACAAATTGAAATTTCTTCTTCTTATTCGGTTTACTATTTCTCAGTATTTGGAAAGCCTGAGTATAAGTTAATCTTTCAAAATCATTATCTACACAAAACTTCAACTTCTCTCTGAGATCCATTGGTTGTCTTTCTGCAGTTGGTTTGTGCTTGTCTTCTTGTACGATTCTATTTTCGAGAAACTGTAGATCGTCGTCACATTTTTCTATTACGTATTGGATGACATACTTAAGCATATCTTCTGCGAGATTCATGTTATCATCTAAATCCGAAAATGCAACCTCTGGTTCTATCATCCAAAATTCTGCAAGGTGACGACTCGTGTTACTATTCTCCGCTCGGAAAGTAGGACCAAAAGTATATACTTGGCTCAGACCAAGAGCCGCTAATTCCGCTTGGAGTTGGCCAGATACGGTTAAGTTAGTTGCTTTGCCGAAAAAGTCTTGCTTGTAATCTACTTTTCCATCTTCTCCTAGTGGAATACTATTCATATTCATGGTAGTTACTTGGAACATTTCTCCTGCACCTTCGGCATCACTGCCTGTGATGATAGGACTATGGACGTTGTAGAACCCTTTATCATTAAAAAATTTATGTATTGCAAACGTAACTGCATGACGAATACGGAATACTGCACTAAATGTATTAGTACGAACTCTGAGATGCGCTATATCTCTCAAAAATTCTAAAGAATGCTTCTTGGGCTGTAGAGGATACTTATCAGCGTCACAATCCCCTAATACTACTAATGTCTCAGCTACAAGCTCTACAGATTGACCTTTACCTTGAGACTCTATGATCCTACCAGTGGCCTTGATAGCTGCACCTACGGTAAATCTCTTTAGCAATGCAAAGTCTTCATTATTTTGATCTATAACTACTTGCAGTGTCTTGATTGTCGATCCGTCATTAAGTGCAATGAATCTATCATTACGAAACGAACGTATCCATCCCATTACCGTTACTTCTCTGTCTAGCTGAACACTTTGGATCAGATCTACGATTTTCTCTCTTTTCTGCATAACCTATTGTATATATTATAAGCTCGTAAAGATAGTACTTGTTTGGAAATTGTAATTTATAAATTGTTATCAACAATATGGATAGTACTTTAAAAGAATCCATGTATTATCTGTTATACCCTGTTACTGCGCAAAGTATGCCCTAGTCCTCTGACAGTATTAAGTTTACTACATTTGTAAAGTTTATTAAATCAACAATCGACAATATGCAATTATTAAAAGATAAAGTAGCTCTCATTACTGGGGGTTCAAGAGGTATAGGAGAAGCTATCGTAAGACAATTCGCTGAGATGGGATGTGATGTAGCATTTACATATAGATCATCAGGCGAAAGCGCTGAAAATATAGTAAAAGAAGCTTCAGTTGCTGGCCGTAATGTGAAGGCATATAAGTCAGATGCGGCTAACTTTGATCAAGCAGGAGAATTAGTGAAATCTGTAATTGAAGATTTTGGGAAAATTGATATTCTCATTAATAATGCTGGAATCACTAAGGATAACCTTATGCTACGAATGGGTGAAGATCAGTGGGACCAAGTAATTGAAGTCAACCTCAAATCGGTATTTAATCTTACTAAGCATACAATACGTCATATGCTCAAGGCTAAATTCGGATCTATTATCAATATGAGTTCTGTAGTAGGTGTTTTTGGTAATGCTGGTCAGGCAAACTATGCTGCGTCTAAAGCTGGTATCATAGGATTCACTAAGTCTATTGCTAAGGAATTAGGATCTAGAGGAATCAGGTGCAATGCCATTGCTCCAGGATTCATAGAGACTGATATGACTGGAGAACTTTCTGAAGAAGTTATAAAAGGATATACCGACAATATTCCACTCAAAAGATTAGGTAGTGGTGTTGATATAGCTAATACTTGCGCATTTCTTGGATCTGATATGGGAAGGTATATATCTGGTCAGACGATAAGTGTATGTGGAGGACTCAATACTTAGAATTAAGTTGATAAGTATTTTAAAAAGCAAATTCTATTAATGTCCTTATTAGTTATTTGTCTTTGACCTAAGGCAAGTCATACATTTTTCCAGCACAAAAGAGTTGTTATCGTTGTATGACCCTAGAGGGATCAGACTCTCTGTTAAAAATTTATCAATCCGAAAGAATAATAATATGAAAGTAGTTTGGACTCTCTTATTATGTATCGTGTTATTTTCTAGTTGCAATAATAAGATCATTTCGTTACGTATTAGTGATTTAGCACAATCCAACGAACATATTTCTCATTTTGATGTCCCTGAGGGGTATAGTAGTACTTGTCGTGAGCCTATAAACTATGCTCCAGACTCAAATTATCCATTAGAATACTATAAACAGGAAGTGCGGATAAATGTGCATTACATGGATGCAGAAAAAGGGAAGTACAACTTTGATAGGTCGGAAGGAGAATTATATTTTGATCAGATCATGGAAAATGCCATTATGCGTCTTGAGATTAATGAAAAGATGAGGCTTCCAGAAGGAAACGAAACTCCTGTTTTAGCAGCCTATTTTACATATGTTCTGAGAGATATGGATACGGAAGTAGGGCGTAGTCCATATGCTTTTCATAAGGATGATGATCTATATTGGTTTCTTAGTAAGGGAAAGAATCGGAACAATAGTCGAAAAGAAGTGCTGACGAAGTATCAACAAGATGAAGGTTCAGTACTCAATATATTTATACAACCTACTCATCCGGATAGTGTAGCTAGTAAAACGTATACTACAGATATCACAGGTATAGCGATGGGTACTAATGTAAAAATTGCAGGTGTCTATGAATTAGGACTACCAGCATGGCAACATGCCACTAATCTTAATCATGAGATCGCGCATATTCTGGGCCTTAGTCACTCGTGGTATCGTAATGATGGCTGCGACGATACACCACCAAATAGTAACTGTTGGAATTCTTCAGGTAAGCCACCATGTGAAGGGCCAACAAGTAACAACATGATGGACTATAATTCAAGTCAGATGGCACTCACTCCTTGTCAGATAGGGAAGATACACCGTAACTTTCATAAGCAAGATTCCAAACAACGTAAACTATTAGTACCTCAGTGGTGTGAATCAGATGATTTTCAATCTATAGTAATCGATCAGGATAGAAAATGGCTAGGTTCCAAAGATCTTAAAAATGATGTCATTGTCAAAAGTGGAAATACCTTAGAAATATACTGCAGAGTTTCTATGGCGGAAGGCCGAAAAATAACTGTTGAGCCAGGAGCCACACTTAAGCTTTATAATGCTCATTTACATAATGACTGTGGAGATACTTGGGAAGGTATTGATCTTCAATCTACAAAGAGAAAAAACGGTAAGATCGAAATGTACGGAAAGTGTAGTATTGAGAATGTAATAAAGTAATATCCTTAAACGAACAAAGCGAATCTCAATCCCCTAATCACTAAAGTTTACTTATAATATTTAATTACCTCTTGCTCATTCTTTCTCTCTAGCAGAGGCACTACAGCATCATCAATTGGATAGCCAATAGGTAAAAGTAGGAAAGGTCTTTCATTGTCAGGTCTCTCTAGTATCTTTTGAAGAAAATTCATTGGACTAGGAGTATGCGTAAGTGTAACTAGTCCAGCATTATGAATAGCAGATATTAATATTCCAGCAGCAATACCTACAGATTCGTTTACGTAGTAATTTTTCCTTTTTTCTTCGCCATCATAGTCAAATGCTTTTTTGAAAACGATAATCAACCACGGCGCAACAGTTAAAAATTCTTTGTGCCAGTCTGTACCAAATGGCTTGAGATCTTCGATCCACTCTTCAGACATACGTCCATGGTAACTTTTATATTCCTCTTCTTCGGCGGCTTTACGGATGGCAGTTTTGATTTCAGGATTGGACACTGCACAGAACGTCCAAGGTTGCTTATGTGCACCTGATGGAGCAGTAGATGCAGCCATTATCAAATTTTTGATGACCTCTTCTGATACAGGTTTATTCGAAAAAAATCGAATTGATCTTCTTTGGTCCATATAAGCTCTATAGTCTGCACTTCGCTTCGCAGATTCTTTACCACTTATTCTTTGCGCCTCATAGGGTATAAAACTATCACTGTGAGCCATTTTAATAATTCTATTATTTATTATCAATTATTCAATCATTGTCAAGTTATATTATAGATCTCCTAACTGAGGTCTAAGAACTATCTCTTCTACAACAGCACTAGTACTCATCTGTAATGCACCCCAAATCGCTATTGCGATATCGTTCGCTTCCATCAACCTTTCTCGAGGCAAATTTATGCCAGCCCAACTATTTGACCAAGTTGCTCCTGGTAGTACAGACGTCACTTTGATGGCATTATCCTTCAGTTCTTCTCTCAGTACTTTGGAGAACCCTAATAAAGCAAATTTCGAAATACTGTATGACCCACCATTGGGATATGCAATTTTACTAGCGACTGAGCAAATATTAAATATATGACCATTCCTTCGATCCATCATACTAGGAAGTAATGCTCTTGTGAGATAATACGCACTATATAGATTCGTATTGATCATTTGTTCTAGAGCCCCATCTTCCTCATCCGCTAACGCGCCAGGAATAAACATGCCCGCATTATTGACTAATATATCTACCTGCTCCACGTTTTTCAAAATATTAGCTGCGAATGTCTGAACTTCAGCTTTTATAGACATATCGACTACTGTTGTTTGTACTTTTGAATTATTGTTTTTTTCTATAGTGAATTTCATCTCTTCTAGGTCACTTTCATTTCGAGAGCAGACAAATAGATTGATTCCTTTTGACGCAAGTAAGTCAGCAATTGCTCTTCCTATACCTTTTGTCCCTCCTGTGATTACAGCGTTCATACTTTATGATTTTATATTAAATGCTAATGTAACGAGATTGTGAAGATATATTTGGTCAAAACACCAATATGTTAATGAGTCCATTTATATAAATTCAAATATCAAGAACGTTAAAGATGATGCTTATAAATGGCTTTAAGAAAAAACTATCTTTGTGCCTTATCGTTGTAAACGGCTAACACATTATATGAAACTCAGATATTTATCAGATCTTGGGAAGTTTGTACTTTGGCAAAAGGAAGTATTCCGCAAGCCGGAGAATTGGGGTATGTACTATAAGGAACTTATACGTCAGATGTATGATATTGGTATAGGCTCGCTTCCAATTGTATTGCTTATAGCAGTATTCTTAGGAGCAGTGACCGTAGTTCAGTTCTACTATCAAATGGAAGGAACTTTGATACCGCCCTATTATATAGGCTATATCGTAAGAGATATGATGATTATTGAGCTTGCGCCTATGGTTACCTGCTTGGTCTTAGCGGGTAATGTAGGGTCGACTATGGCCGCTGAGATTGGTGGTATGCGACAAAAAGAACATATCGACGCTATGGAAATAATGGGTCTCAATACATCGAGTTACCTTATTATGCCCAAGTTGATAGCTGCTGCGTATGTGGTTCCTTTGCTCGTATGTGTAGCTGCAATAGTTGGTATTATAGGCGGATATCTAGCTAGTGTGCCAGCAGATCTCTTTACTCAAGCTGAATATGTTCAGGGACTAAGAGCATTTTTTATACCTTTTAATGTAGTTATGATGCTTGTTAAGTCCGTAACATTCGCGATTATATTAGTATCGGTATCATGCTTTCAAGGTTATTTTGTTAAAGGCGGTAGCATAGAACTTGGGGCAGCGAGTACTAGAGCTGTAGTATATAGTGATATATTAATCTTACTAGCAGATTACTTCATCGTAGTATTACTTACACAGTAGAGATATGATTAGAGCAGAAGGCATTTTTAAGCAATTTGGAGACCAAGAAGTACTTAAAGGCGTTGACTTTACCTTCGAATCTGGAAAGACCAATTTAATCATAGGTCGTAGTGGGGCTGGTAAGACGGTATTATTAAAAATATTGGTAGGATTATTCCCTCCTACACAAGGCCGTGTATGGTTTAATGATATTGATTACACTAACTTAGATAAAAAAGGAATACTAGCAATTCGTAAGAAAGTAGGTATGCTGTTTCAAGGAAATGCGCTATTTGATTCAATGACAATAGAAGAAAACATTCGATTTCCAATGGATATGTTTACTCCTATGACTCCTTTAGAGAAGCAAATGAGAGTAGATGAAGTGTTGGAGCGCGTAAGTTTAAGCGGAGTGAATCTTAAGTATCCATCAGAGATTAGTGGAGGTATGCAAAAGCGTGTCGGTATCGCAAGGGCAATAGTGCTTAAGCCTAAGTATCTTTTCTGTGATGAGCCTAATTCTGGATTAGATCCAAAAACTTCCATCACGATAGACGAATTGATTAGTGATATAACTAATGAAGAAGACATTACTACTATCATCAATACACATGATATGAATTCCGTGATGGAGATTGGTGAAAATATAATTCTACTTGAGGCAGGAAGGTTAGCTTGGAAGGGTAATAAAGAGCAAGTACTGGGTACTGTTAACAAAGAATTAGATGCTTTTATCTTTGCATCTCCCTTTCTCAAAAAGCTAGTAGAAGCAGCAAAAAATAACGGCAAAAATAGCCTTGAAAATCTTTAGGTGTATATAGTTGAGTTTTAAAAGATTTTACAATCTTTGTGACAAATTTGTGAGCAGATTAAACGCGAGTGGGGTAATTATAATTTATTGATAAAATACATAGAATTTTGACTAAAAACGGATTCTAGAGAAACAATTCGTTTCTATGTAATGCGTATTATCAAAAGTGCTTTTAAAGGAAAAGGCTCTGTTCAAGCCCGGGTGCTGAAATTGGTAGACAGGCATGTTTGAGGGACATGTGTACTTCGTACGTGGGGGTTCGAGTCCCCCTCCGGGCACAATTTATTATCAAAGATTTATGGCTTTTTTAAGCCATAAATCTTTATTTTTTATGCACAAGTACAATATAAGGACAATTTAGTGATAGCAATTATTTAATTTATAAGGTTTTTTTAAAACTTCCATCGGTTTCTAGTAATATCTAGTAACATTTAAAACTTAATAGATTAGTGTATAAACATATCTCTTTTGTAAAGAAAATTATTTATCACCTTTGTTGTTATCGAGAAAAAGTAAATTTTTAACATCAATTATGCTAGCTGCCTATCCTGTAATACTCTAATAGAATATTCTTATTGTTTGTGAGTTTCAATGAATATGTTTGAGATGATTTATCTTTTGAGTGCAACTTGAATTCTACTAGGATTTTTATGTTTTATTGTGATTTCGTAATAAAAATTAAATTTTTAGTTTGTTATTTCTAGGCTATTTTTTAGAACAATACAATTATACGCATGGCTTACATATTAACACATTGTGACTATCAACTTTGAATTTTTACTAAATAATATTTATTCTCAATTCAATTTTGAGTACAAATACAAATTTAATGTATTGATAGATAGAGTATTATAGATATTTTCTGCATTTATTCAATTTTTTCACATATGTATGAAACTTTTAGAGAATAATGCCGTTTTTTAAGATATATGTTTGGTTATAACTGTATATAGTGTAGATTTGTACTTAAGTGTAAATAGTAACCTTTATTTGTATTCGAGAATAGGAGGCAAATAATTATGGCACGATTTTAGACTTACTTTGAGAACAAAGCTAGTAAAAATAAATAGAGGTTGACCTCGAAATCAGACCTCTTAAAGATGTAGTTTTCTTATTTTGAGACCTTAGTCGAAAGAGCCCAGGATTGACAGCAATCTTGGGCTTATTTTATTTATACTCTTCCATTCCTAAATACTATATACAAGAATAAAGAGATAGTAACTTTTTATAGAAAACGGAAATAACAAAACGATATTTTTATCGTTCCGAGAAATAGGAATAATGAAGATGATATTTAAACGAGCAAATTTATTGTATTAATTCATTTCCAGAATATCCGATATTTTCTGAAGTCGGAATATTTCAAAACAATTATATTGAGCATTTAGTCCTTAACTTTGAAATGATTTTGTTTGCTTACCTTGAATTCGGTATCCACACCTTTAGGATTTAGGAACTTATATCCAATCCAATGCAAAAAGCCTGTATAGGCAATAGTAGCTCTCTCAAGACGATTTTTAATGTATTAGGCTTTTGACATAATTGCATATTATTCACAGTGTATACTCGTCAACTAATTTTTTATATTTGTTCACGTACTTCTTTTATGCATATAAAGACAACCTATGCCAAAATTTGCCCATTTACACTGTCATACTCAATACTCTCTTCTTGATGGTGCATCTGAGATAGGTGTTATGATGGACAAGGCTATGGCGGATGGACAGACTGCAGTGGCTCTTACTGATCATGGAAATATGTTTGGTGCATACAAGTTTGTGGCTGAAGCCAATAAGAGAGATATTCTTCCAATTGTGGGATGTGAGTTCTATATGGTAGAGGATAGACACAAGCGAAAATTTGAAAAAGCTAAGGGACAGCGGGATATCAGGTATCATCAATTGATGTTAGCGAAAAATGCTAAAGGATATCAAAACCTTTGTAAGTTATGTTCCTTAGGATATATAGATGGTCAGTATGGAAAGTTTCCTCGTATAGATAAAGAATTAATAGAGCAGTATCATGAAGGTATTATCGCTACGAGTTGTTGCTTAGGTGCTGAAGTGCCTCAGGCAATTATGCATGGTTTGTTAGAAGAAGCCGAAGAAAAGTTGAAATGGTGGTTAAATCTCTTTGGAGAGGATTACTATGTAGAAATCCAACGTCACAGTGGTCTAGAGAAGCTGGACTATAGAGATAGAAACGGTAACAAGGCAATATCTAAATATAGTCAAGAAGATATCAATCAGATTTTAATAGGATTTGCTAAGAAGCATAATATCAAAATCATAGCGACGAACGATGTTCACTATGTAGAGGAAGAAGATAATCAACCACATGATTTATTATTATGTGTCAATACAGGTTCATTTGTAGAGGATCAAAATCGGTTCAAATTTGCATCATCAGATTTTTATTTCAAGACTCAAGATGAGATGAACTATATCTTTGGTGATGTACCTCAAGCTATCGATAATACGATGGAAATCGCCAGTAAGATAGACAAGTTGACATTGAGTAGAGATGTACTGTTACCTGCATTTCCTTTGCCAAAGGGCTTTGATTCTCAAGAGGCTTTTCTTCGCCATATTACCTATGTAGGAGCGAATAGAAAGTATGATACGATCACGCCAATCATATCTGAACGACTCGATTTTGAATTGTCCGTCATTAATGCCTCTGGGTATCCAGGATACTTTTTGATTGTACAAGATTTCACCACTGTGGCACGTGAGATGGGAGTTAGTGTAGGTCCTGGTAGAGGATCAGCGGCAGGATCTGCAGTGGCTTATTGTCTTGGTATTACCAATATAGATCCGATTAAATATGATCTTCTATTTGAGAGATTTCTGAATCCAGAAAGAGTTTCACTTCCTGATATCGATATCGATTTTGATGATGAAGGACGTTCAAAAGTGATCGACTATGTAATCGAAAAATATGGTCGAAATCAAGTGGCTCAAATTATTACATATGGTACAATGGCAGCTAAGAGTTCGATAAAAGATGTCGGTAGGGTAATGCAAGTGCCATTGAATGAAGTGAATGACGTCACTAAATCTTTTCCAGAACAATTGGGTGCATCGTTAAAAGATGTATTAGCCCTTGGGGGTGTAGCCAAAAAACTTAAAGACAAATTAAATGGTGATGATGTCGAGAAAGCTGCAAAGTTCCGTGTTCTATCTGAGCAAGACAATAAGATAGGTGAGATGATCCAGATGGCAAAGAAACTTGAAGGGTCAGTGAGAAATACAGGAATACACGCCTGTGGAGTTATCATAACACCAGATGATATTACGAATTATGTGCCGGTAACTGTTGCTAAGGATTCAGATATGTTAGTGTCGCAGTTTGATAATTCAGTTGCGGAAGATGCAGGATTACTCAAGATGGATTTTTTGGGCCTTAAAACTCTGACTATTATCAAAGATGCTGTTATCAACGTTAAGGATAGTAAGGGTATTGATCTTATTTCTGATGAATTTCCATTAGAAGATAAGTTGACATACGAGTTGTTTCAGCGTGGTGAGACAATAGGTATTTTTCAGTATGAATCATCTGGAATGCAGAAGCACCTCAAGGATTTAAAGCCAACAGCTTTTGAAGATTTGATTGCGATGAACGCATTGTATCGCCCGGGTCCAATGCAGTATATTCCTGATTTTGTAGCACGTAAGCATGGTGTGCAAGAGATCAAATACGATCTTTCAGATATGGAAGAGTATCTGTCTGAGACATATGGAATTACGGTCTATCAGGAGCAAGTAATGTTACTCTCGCAAAAGTTAGCCAATTTCACTAAGGGTGAGGCGGATATGTTACGTAAGGCAATGGGAAAGAAGAAGAAAAAACTCATTGATGAGATGTTTCCTAAGTTCATGGAAGGCTGTGAAAAAAATGGCCATGACAGGGAAATATGTAAGAAAGTATGGTCAGATTGGGAAGCCTTTGCTTCTTACGCTTTCAATAAATCCCACTCGACGTGTTATGCTTTTATAGCATTTCAGACGGCCTATCTCAAGGCACACTATCCATCCGAATATATGGCATCTGTGTTGAATCATAATAAGACCGATATTAGTAAAATAAATTTCTTCTTAAGAGAATGTAAGAGGATGGGAATTACAGTATTGGGTCCAGATATCAATGAGTCTGTAATGAAATTTAATGTAAACGAAAAAGATGAGATTCGCTTTGGATTATCTGCACTAAAAGGAGTGGGAGAGGGTCCAGTAAATGAGATTATACGTGCGAGAAAAGAAGATGGGAATTTTGAAAATGTCTTTGACATGGCTCATAAGTTAAATTTCAAAGCAGTAAATAAACGATGTCTAGAAAGCCTAGTTCTAGGTGGGGCACTTGATAGTTTTACTGAAGTGACTAGAGAACAATATTTTGGAGCGACTCGTAAGTTTTCCACACTCTTAGAGGAGCTAGTGAGATATGGCAATGCTTATCAAACTATGAAAGAGACTAATGCTGTTTCTCTTTTCGGAGAGACAGATGAAGCATTGATCGATCAGCCACAGATTCCTGAGGTTTTGCCATGGACTAATATAGATAAACTAGATAAAGAAAAAGAAGTTACTGGAATCTATATCTCAGGTCATCCTTTAGATGATTTCAAGTTAGAATTTAAATATTTCGTCCAGCACACTCTTGAGCAAGCAGAGATGAGTAAAGATTTGCTCGTAAAAGTAGCAGGAATAGTCACATCAGCACAACATGGTGTGTCGCAAAGAGGAACCGCCTATGGTAGATTTACCTTGCAAGATTATCGTGGCGAATTAGAACTAGCATTATATAATGAGCATTACGAAGAATGGAAGTCATTGTTATTCAAAGGAAATATAATCTATCTCGAAGGCGTGAATAAGAAGGGTTGGGGAGATAGATATATGTTCAAAGTGAGTAAGATTAAAATGCTAGATACCGTCGGAAAACAGATGACGAAGTCTATTACTATCAAAGTTCCATTGGATCGGATCAATGAACAATTTATTGAACAACTAGATGGTCTTTGTGAAGAAAACGAAGGGTCGCATAAACTAAAGATGAGAATATTGGATATGGAGCATCAGATTTCTATCGATGTGAAATCAGGAAACAAGATGATTAATGCCTCTTTTGAATTTGTAACCGCTTTGGAAGAGATGGGAATTCAGTTTAAATTGAATTAGGGCTTAGACTAATGCCGAAATTGGTAATAATGATATATTAATAGAAGTGTTTTTCGCGGTATTTAATTTTATCTCTTGTCCTGACTTCTTAACTCTACAGATATAGAACCGACAAATAAAATAATTTATTTGTCGGTTCTACTAATTGATAATTAAGTGTTTGAAAATGTATTTTAAATTTTTATTAAATATCATTGGTTATCATGCATTACCTATTGTGTTTATCATAGGGTTACTTCTTATAGCTTTTGCAATTGGCGATTCTACGTACAAAGCTTTTATGATTTAAACTCCGCTGTTGTCAAGGATCTTTGTGTATGTTCTATTCTTAAGCTTTGTAAATGAGAAGAGAAAAAAGAAACTTTCGGAGGGTATTTCAATAAGTTGGGAGATTATAATCAAAGAAATAGAAAGTGTAAGTTAAGCGAAGGAATTTCTTTATTATTGAAATTCCTTGTTCTTAAATTGTCTATCTTTATTGCTAGAATTACTACCAATGAATAAACTAGTAAAAGATGCTAAAGAAGGTATCGAAGGCATCAAAGACGGAATGACTCTAATGTTGGGCGGATTTGGACTATGCGGCATTCCTGAAAATTGTATTTCAGCACTTGTAGATATTGGAGTGAAAGATTTGACTTGTATATCTAATAATGCAGGTGTAGATGATTTCGGTATTGGATTGATGCTTCAGCGGAGCCAAGTAAAGAAAATGATCTCTAGCTATGTAGGAGAAAACGACGAATTTGAACGTCAGATGCTTTCTAGAGATTTGGAAGTAGATCTTATCCCACAAGGCTCTTTAGCTGAGAGATGTAGAGCAGGCGGAGCTGGAATTCCGGCTTTTTTCACTCCTGCGGGATATGGCACAGAAGTAGCTAACGGAAAAGAAGTAAGATATTTTGATGGTAAACCTCACATACTAGAGTCAGCACTACAGGCTGATTATGCTTTAGTAAAGGCATGGAAAGGTGATCGTTACGGAAATATTATTTTTAAAGGAACTGCTCGTAACTTCAATCCTGTCATGGCTATGGCCGGAAAAATTACAGTTGTAGAAGTAGAAGAACTTGTAGAGCCTGGAGGGTTGGATCCTAATTTTATCCATATTCCTGGAGTATTCGTTCAGCGTATCTTTCAAGGCACAGGCTATGAAAAACGTATCGAACAACGAACAACTAGGTCGAAGGCGTAGTTGTAAATTCCAAATCCTAGGCGAGCTTAAGCCAAATCGTAATTGCTCTCAATAATCGTAAAATCGTACACTCGAATGTTAGATAGAAATCAAATCGCTCAACGAATCGCACAGGAACTACAAAACGGGTGGTATGTCAATCTCGGAATCGGTATTCCTACGCTAGTCGCTAATTATATCCCAGAAGGAATTGATGTAGAGTTTCAATCGGAGAATGGACTATTAGGAATGGGCCCATTTCCATTTGAGGGAGAGGAAGATGCAGACCTTATCAATGCTGGCAAGCAGACTGTGACTATGATGAGAGGTGGAAGTATATTCGATTCGAGTATGAGTTTTGCGATGATCAGAGGACGGCATGTTCAGCTTACTGTCCTTGGTGCTATGGAAGTGTCAGATTGTGGTGATATCGCCAACTGGAAGATTCCAGGTAAGATGGTGAAAGGTATGGGTGGTGCTATGGATTTAGTAGCATCAGCTGATAATATCATCGTGGCTATGAGTCACACAAACCGTAAAGGTCAATCTAAGCTATTGCGTCAGTGCTCATTACCGCTTACAGGTGTGAAGTGTGTCAAGAAAGTCGTTACCAATATGGCGGTATTAGATATTACTCCTAATGGATTCGAGCTACTAGAACGAGCACCTGGCGTCTCATTAGAAGAGATACAAGCAGCTACAGAAGGAAGGCTGATTATTGATGGAGATGTTCCAGAGATGAAGCTGTAAAAGTAAACGCCAAACAAAACGATCGTGATGGTTACAAAGTTATTTATCTAGTGAGGTGAGCTTTATCATAAACGTTCACTGAGGAATCAATCTTTATTCATCAATAAATAAAGCCCAACTTTCTATATTTAGAACATGGTTGTTCTGTACTAGATTTATGGGATGAGCCAAGATTAGGATGGGATTTTGAAACTTTTGAAATTTCTTGTTTAGTTCATTGCTCTAAATGTTGTACTTTGATTACCTCCATGGTTATGCCTAAACCCAAAATAGTTGAACTGTAGAGTAATTAGATCAGTATAAGCTGTCCCTCTGTTATATCTAGCATTTGAGCCATTATTTTCATTGTCGGTACATGACCATCTACTAAGAATTAATGTTTGACTATAATCAAAATCTATGTTGCTTACAGATTTAAGTTTAGACTTGATTTTGGCTATCTGATCTTCAGTGGTCATGTGTGAAATCTTTACTTCTTTATAGTCTGCAAAAAAAATTAAAAAGGTAGGTAGATTTTTGGATTGGTAGCTTGCTAATAATAAGGTAATAATGCTCAGTGAAAGTAGATGGTTCATATCCTTAAATTATTTCGTAAGCAATATATTGGTTATACGGAAAGATTATTAGTTTGAAGAGAATACATAGACTATACAATTAACCTCACCTTAACAGACATACTATAGCTCATTTGCGTTTAGTCTTGAATGGTAAGTGATTGATTGACAGAACATAAGATTCGTTAATTATCATAACCATTATTCATAAAAATGTTGTAATTTTGCAGGCTTGATTGGAATATGGGCTAATCCACTGACCATCAATAAGATATAAAAGGATGAATAGAGTTTTAATCATTTTATTTTTTGCTGTGCTACTTATGACTTCTTGTAAATCTAAGTTTGAGACGGTTCGAACTAGTCAAAATCCTGAATTAGTCTATAATTCTGGTTTAGACTACTATAATCAAGGAGATTGGTACAGAGCTCAATCACTATTTGAGATTGTTCTACCATTATATAGAGGTAAGGAGCAAGCTGAAGAGTTGTATTACAAGTATGCTTACACTCATTACAATGTTGACCAGTTCATCTTGGCAGCACACTATTTTGATCAATTTTCTAAGACATTTTATAATAGTGATAAGAAAGAGGAAGCAAGGTTTATGTCTGCATTTTCAAATTATAGACTCTCGCCTAATTATAAACTAGACCAGACATATACTCTCAAGGCTATAGAAGCCTTCCAAGATTTTACTAATACCTTTCCTCGAAGTGATAGAGTGCAAATGTGCAATGATCTCATCGATGAGATGAGAGAAAAACTAGAAGACAAAGCCTACTATGGCTCTAAGTTATATTATACTACTGGCTATTACGAGTCAGCATTATCAGCTTTTGGCAACATGCTAAAAGACTTTCCAGGGTCTGAAAACGCGCAGGAAGTGCGCTTTTTAATGGTGAAGTCAGCTTACATTCAAGCGGATAACAGTATTTATGATAAAAAAGAAGACCGTTTTCTCGAAACTGCTAAGCTCTATAATGAGTACAAACGAAAGTACGAGACATCTAAATATGATGAAGAACTCTACGAGATCTTCAAAGAAACTACTAAACAGCTACAAAAATTTAAAGTATGAGTGATATCAAATCAAGAGTACAAGGACTTAATCCTAACATCAGAGCTAGAGACGTTAAAGGTTTAGCTGCGACTACAGATAATATATACGAAACTCTACAGATTATATCTGAAAGAGCTAGAAGTATAGCAATAGATGTGAAAGAGGAGCTTCACGCTAAGCTTGAGGAGTTCGCTGTGCATTCTGATACTATCGAGGAGATCCATGAAAATAAGGAGCAAATCGAAATCTCAAAGTTTTATGAAAGAATGCCAAATCCTGTAGTGATTGCTACAGAAGAGTACTTAGATGGTAAAATTGAGCACAGGTATAAAGATGCTCAAGTGGTAAAGGAAGACACTTTATAAATACTGACATTAGCGTATACACAGCATAGTCAAAGATTGCAGTGCTATGTAAATTGATCGATTATGTCCAAATTTTATATTATAATTAACATGCTAATCCTACCCTTTACTACAAGGGTGGGATTTTGCATTTATGAATACCACTGATATGTTGCAGGACCTAAAGGGCAAAAAAGTACTACTAGCTATCACAGGGAGTATAGCAGCCTACAAGTCTGCGGCACTGTGCAGATCTCTGGTTAAATCAGGTGCAGATGTTAAGGTAATCATGACGCCATCGGCCACTAAATTTATCAGTGCCTTGACGATGGCAACACTCTCCAAGCATGATGTTCATACTGAGGTGGTGAGCAATGAAAGCTGGAATAATCATGTAGAATTAGGACTATGGGCAGATATTATGCTCGTGGCTCCGTGTACAGCTACTACATTGGCTAAGATGGCTAACGGTATTGCTGATAATATGGTTGTAGCTTGTTACTTGTCTGCTAAGTGCCCCGTGTGGGTCGCTCCTGCGATGGATTTGGATATGTGGTTGCATGGTTCCACCAAGCGCAATCTCAAATTGCTGCAATCATTTGGTAATCATATTATTCCTGTGGGATATGGAGAATTAGCGAGCGGACTTGTTGGCGATGGCCGTATGGCTGAGTCAGAAGATATAGTAGAATCTTTGAGCCGTCTATTTCAAAAAAAAAATGATTTAGGAAATCGTAAAGTAATCATTACAGCCGGTCCTACTCAAGAAGATCTTGATCCTGTAAGATTTATTAGTAATCGCAGCAGTGGTAAGATGGGTATAGCTATAGCTGAGGAGTGTGCTGATCGTGGTGCAGAAGTGGTATTAGTATTAGGTCCAACATCACAACGAAGTCACCATATCGGAGTCACTACAGAGCATGTCAGATCTGCTCAGGAGATGTATGAGGCTATGAATGCTCATCACGGCACTTCGGATATTTCCATATTCGCTGCAGCCGTAGTGGACTACTGTCCAGCATCCGTGGCAAATAAAAAGATCAAGAAGAAAGATGACGATATGGCCTTAGCTCTAGAGCGAACCATAGATATAGCTGCGACTTTAGGTAAATCGAAGTCTGATAAACAAGTTCATGTCGGATTTGCACTTGAAACTAATGATGAGATGAAGCATGCACAAGGAAAACTTACTAGGAAAAATTTCGATATGGTAATCCTTAATTCTTTGAGAGATCAAGGTGCTGGTTTCCAAGGAGATACGAATAAAGTAACTATACTCAAACATAACTCAGAACCTATACAATATCCTCTTAAATCTAAGCGTCTAGTAGCTGTAGATATCATAGACGAGTTGGTTGGCTTTTTGTAGGATAATACTATTAGAAGTACAATGCTTGTCTAAATAGAAGATTACTCTTAGGAGATAGGTACTATTTTAGAGATTTAAGTAAAGAAGACATAACATATGGGAAAGCACCTAACATTCATACTATTATTGATCATTTCGGCAGCAATCACAGTTACTGCTCAAGAATTAAATATTGACGTAAAAGTTACTACACCAATAAGTCCTACAGCTGATCCTAAGTTATTCGAAACGCTGGAAAAATCAGTCGCTGAATTATTTAATAATACGAAATGGACAGACGATGAGGTAGCTAGCGAAGAGCGCATAAATGGTACAGTACGAATTACGATAGTCGAAGAGAAAAGTAGTAACTCATTCGTGGCGGATATAATTGTTCAATCAGAACGCCCAGTTTTTAAAGCGGTATATGTAACACCAATGCTTAATTACATAGATAAGAGCGTAAGTTTTAATTATGATATCAATCAACCTATACAGAGAAGTGACAATGTTTATCTAGATCAGCTTTCTTCGATATTGACATTTTATGCTTATGCGATAATTGCATTAGATTATGATAGTTTTTCATCACTTGGAGGAGAAGAGTACTGGCAGGGCGCGCAGAATGTAATTAATGCAATCCCAAGTGGTCTGACTAATGGCACAGGTTGGGATTCAGGAGCTACTACTGTACGCCGTAATAGATATTGGTTAGTGGAGAATATGCTTAATCCCAAGGTGAGACCATATAGACAATCATTTTACGATTATCATATTAAAGGTCTAGATACAATGTACGAAGATGCAGATAAAGGAAGAGCGATCATGTTAGCAGCTGTCAATGTCTATGGTGAAGTCAATAGCAATTATAATAATTCTATGGTAATGCGACTTATGGCCGATACCAAACGTGATGAAGTGATTGAGGTCTTTCAAGTAGGCGATAAAGGGCAAAAGACAAAAGTAAGATCGACTATGTTAAAGATAGATCCTACTCAAGCCGACAGATATAATGTCCTTAAGTAAGTTCTAATAGTACAGATATGAAACGTATAGCCATACTGGCATCAGGCACAGGAAGCAACGCTTTAAAAATAATCGAGCACTTGCGAGACAACGAACAAATAGAGGTAGCACTTGTAGCCTCTAATCGAAAGAGCGCTAAAGTTCTCGATATGGCAGCCAATCATGGTATCATCAATCAAGTAATTACGAGATTTGATTTCTACGAATCTGATACATTCCTTTCAGAATTAAAAGAAGCAGAAATCGATTGGATAATATTGGCAGGGTTTCTTTGGTTGGTCCCAACTAATTTGATATCAACTTATTCCAATCGAATTGTAAATATCCACCCAGCGTTATTGCCAACTTATGGAGGTAAAGGTATGTATGGAATGAGTGTACATAAAGCTGTAAAAGAAAATAGTGAGATAATATCAGGAATGACTATCCATTTAGTCAATGAGAATTATGATGAAGGAGTGATCATATTCCAAGGTCGCACAGATATAGTACCAAATGACACTGTAGAAGACATTGCCGCTAAGGTGCTAAAGCTAGAGCATGAATATTATCCTATGGTAGTAGAAGGTCTAGTAATGGCTCAGCTATAATTTTAATTACGGCTTTCGTAGAAAATACGCATAGAAGGAGTATAACGTGCATTGCATAGCAAATAAATGGGTTGCTTAGTCAAGATAAAGTTCAAACAAGTAAGACAAAACCTTAACAAGTACAATACAGGAATTGAAACACATAATTTTTTGTCTTGTGTAAGCTACATTTACCATGTATCTTTTTGAAAGGATTTTAGGGATGATGAAATTTTAACAAATCGAAAATTTGAGTTTGTCATAACTCAATCAGATTACAGATTCTACTTAGAATAAATATTTCTAGATTGCTTCATCATGAAGTAAGCATCGAAGATGGTGTATAGTACATATACGATAAGAAAAGGCACTATGAATTTGTTCGTGCTAGGCTTGGTAATAGAGAAATAGCCGATGACAAGGGCAACGGATCCAAACATCTTGACCATAGTATTGATCATGACAATCTGCATAAAAAAAATACGGCTATTCATTTTAGCGGCTCGCTCAGATAAATGAAATACTCCAATAGCAAGTGCCGTAAAACCCCCAATAGAGAGATACATCAGAAGGTTGTGTTCGGATACCCCCATCAATTTTCCTGAGTAGCCGGCAATTAGGGCTGATACTAACAAAGTGATGAGTATTCCTGTATAGAATCTCTTAGAAGTGAGAATATCCATTATTTTAAATTTTCGAGATCTCTAAAAAGATTATACATAAAACCACCAAAAGCTAAAACTACAAAAAGAGTTGTCATGTAGGCGCTTTTATTCTTCATAAGAAAATCTACTTTTCCTCCGGCCCATATTGCAAAAAAAAGCAAAAACGCCAACTGAAAAGCGATACCTGAGAACTTCATGTATTTGTTGCTCGAATTTGATTTTTTTTTAGGTTTTGGATCCGTTTCCATTAGCTAATTGCTAGAGCGCCATTGCTTTTCTGAGATGATTTTATACTTTGTCCACCCATGCTACAGTTACCGTTAAATGATGCACCTGTTTGGATGTTGATCTTATCAGTTTTGATATCACCGCTGATCGTTGCATTTTCCTTTAGGGTAAGCAGTTCAGATACTTTGAGATTACCAGTAAATTTACCTTCAATAATAGCATTTTGGCAATCTAATTCACCGTCTACCACGCCTGATGGTCCTATGATTACTCGACCTTTACAAAATAGTTTCCCTACTAATTCGCCATCTATTCTGATATCACTATTAGCGTTGATAGTACCTTCTAATTTGGTGCCGGTTACTATACTATTATTAGATCCTGATACTATTGATACAGCTTCGTTTTTTTTGTTTTCTTCTTTTTTGTGTTTAAACATTTTTTCAATTCTTTTAATATAAAAATCTAAAGCATTGGGGAGTCTATTGATTGTCACAGATATCTCAATGTGTAAGGAGTAAAGATTAGAGTCAAAACTATTTGATTGCTCAATATATAGATATAGCGGGATAAAATGACAAATTATTGCATGGCAATTAGTTTTGAGACTGATAGTACGCTCATATCAGATAGATACGTATTATAATAGTTTTTTATTTGTTTTAAGTGAGGAGAGTTTAATGCATTGAGTTTAGTAAGTTAGTTGTATTTATGATTTAGAATTGAAAATCGAAAATTTACGGGCTTAATTATAAGATTGAATAAACTAGCTCCAATATTCAATCTTATTTGTTTCTACTTTCACTTACTTCTAATTATTATGTAATACACATCACGAAAAGTTCAAAAACATTAGCTTTATGCTTCGATGTCAATTACTATTTCTAGTCCAAAATATGTCAATGTAATACTGCCTCTAGCGGTACCCAAGAACTATACGTATAAGGTGCCATCAAGTATGTGTGCTGACATAGAATTTGGGAAGAGAGTAGAAGTGCCCTTGCGCAATAGAGCATACTCAGCGATAATTGTAGAAACAATGAATGAGGTAAATGTGACCTACAAAGCCAAGGATATTAGGGCTGTCATAGATAAGGAGCCGATCATCACAGAGAGGCAATATGATCTATGGAAATGGATGGCAAAATACTATTGCTGTACGGTTGGTGAAGTTATGATGGTTGCTTTACCGTCTGGACTAAAGTTAACATCTGAGACGAAGTTAATTATTAGCCCAGATTTTGATGAAGATTATTCTGATTTTGATGAGATGGAATACCTAATAGCGGAGGCCATTTCTATTCAAAACGAACTCACAATAGATCAAGTAAAAGATATTACTGACCGAAAAGTAGTATATCCCTATATACGCAAATTGCTCGATCGTAGAGTGTTATATATTAAAGAGGAGTTAAGGTCTAAATACAAGCCAAAGCAAATTACGGTGGTGGCATTGAGTGATTCCTATCAAGATACTGAGGCTTCTATTAATGTTGCATTTGAAAGAATAGGAAAGTCAGAGCTTCAGCATAAAGCATTGTTGAGTTTCTATAAGTTATATCGCCAACAAAATGAAGTGCCCAAGGCGGCTCTCATGGAGCTCTCCGGAGTAAGTAGTGCGGTGATCAAAGGTCTAGAGAAGAAAGGTATTCTAGATATCTATAAGAAAGAGATAAGTAGGCTTACTATAACTGACGTAATAAATGAGGCTATCATGCCACCACTTAGTACTCAGCAAATAGATGCTATAGCGACGATTAAAGAAGCCTGGGAGGAAAAGGAAACGTGTTTAATTCACGGAATCACAGGTAGTGGAAAGACGAGAGTCTATATGGAGTTAATGCAAGAATATCTTGATAAAGGAAAGCAAGTGCTTTATCTATTGCCAGAGATTGCGCTGACCAGTCAAATCGTCAATAGATTGGAAGCTGTATTTGGAGATAGGATAGTGCTATATCATAGTCGACTTAATCAGCACGAACGTGTAGAAATTTGGAATGCTGTACTGCATGAAGCAAAAATCTTAGTAGGAGCTAGATCTAGTCTACTGCTTCCTTATCGTAATATTGGTTTGATCATAGTCGACGAAGAGCATGATGGTTCATATAAGCAACACGACCCAAGTCCTAGGTACAATGCTCGAGATACGGCATCTGTAATTGCTAGTCAGTTTGGCGCAAAAGTGCTACTTGGATCTGCGACACCGAGTCTTGAGAGTTATTTTAATGCCAAACTGGGAAAATATGGTCTTACAGAATTAAGACAACGCCATAGTAAAGTAGCACTGCCGGAAATAGAAATAGTAGATCTCAAAATTGCTTATAAAACGGGAAGAATGAAATCTCATTTTAGCCTTCAGTTGCGCAAATCTATTGATAAAGCCTTGGAAGAAGAAGAGCAAGTGATTATATTCCAAAATAGGAGAGGGTATACACCTACGCTCAACTGCGATGTCTGTGGCTGGTCTGCTCAATGTGCTAATTGTGATGTTGGGCTTACGTACCACAAATTTTTTCATGAGTTGAGATGTCACTATTGCGGTTATAGAAGTAAAAAGGTGAAATGTTGCCCAGATTGCGGCAATGATCAACTCACAGATGCTGGGCTAGGTACAGAGAAAATAGAAGATATATTGATGGATTTGTATCCTAAGGCGAGAGTCAAGAGGATGGATTTTGATACGGTAAGGTCTAAAAATTCGCATGAAAAAATTTTGATGGAATTTGGGAATAGAGAGATAGATATTTTGGTTGGAACACAGATGATAACCAAAGGGTTAGACTTTGATCATATCGCGGTAGTAGGAATCCTTAATGCTGATAAATTGCTTCAGTTTCCTGATATCAGAGCTGGTGAAAGAGCGTTTCAATTGATGACTCAAGTCGCTGGTCGTGCAGGCCGTAGAAAGAAGCAAGGTAAGGTGGTAATTCAAACCTTTCAGCCAGATCATCCGGTGATTAGGGAGACCGTAATGGGAGCTTATAATTTAATGTTTCGCAGAGAGATGGGAGAGCGTAAAGCCTTTCATTATCCACCGTACAACCGAATGATCATAGTTCTACTCAAGCATAAAAAGCCAGATACTGTAGATGAAGCGGCTCTTGTATATGCCAATCTTGTAGGCTCGAAATTAGGGACTAGAGTCATTGGTCCATCACCTCCTGGTATTGCTCGTGTAAGAGGGCTATATCTACAACATCTTATTGTTAAGCTAGAGAAAGACTCTAAAGTACTTCATGCGGCTAAAGTATGGTTACAAGAAGCTAAAGCTGCCGTACAAAATATGCCTGGATTCAAGAGTGTAAGGATCAATATTGATGTAGATCCGTATTAAGCCTTGTTCATAGAGAAGTAATATCAAACTTATAATAGTACACATTCGAATTCACTATGAAGAAGCATTTCAAGGGAAACAAATAGTACAAGGCTAGAGTAGAGAGAAAGCTAGTTTACTTGTCGTCATAACGATGCTTCTATTAACTAACAAAAAAAATCCGCAATCAAATAAATGATTGTGGACTCTTTTAGCTTAAACATCTACCTCCTAGGAAGCAGAATCGGTTATCCGTTCTTAAGACTTTTGCGAAGCTAGGTATGTTACCGCATCGCCTACAGTCTGAATGTTTTCAGCTTGTTCGTCTGGGATAGATACATCAAATTCTTTTTCGAATTCCATGATTAGCTCAACTGTATCTAGAGAATCAGCTCCTAGATCGTTTGTGAAGCTTGCTTCGTTAGTAACTTCTGATTCGTCAACGCCAAGTTTATCAACGATGATTTGCTTAACCTTTTGTGCAATGTCTGACATAGTTATATAATGTTTGTTATAATTTATGAGTGCAAAAGAATGCATAAGAAAATTCCAATCCAAGGTTTTTAACCCTTTTTTAACAATCACGAATTTAGGGTAATATCGCAATATTTTGATAATCAAGCCATTATAAAAATAATAATTATTGACCATTTTGATGTTTCCAAATTTTTTATTGGGTCTGATAGTATTATTGGTACAATCACCGCATAAAATTTTATCAAAAAGTTATTATCAAAACATTTCATTGCTAATTTATTAAACTCAGAGTTTAATAAATTAAGAACATTATGATACTTTAATTGATGAAAAGTGGAATAGAGCAGAATATTATGATCATTTGCTATAGATTTTATTTGATACTTAGAAATAACAAAAATTAAACAATTTTAAGCAGTCATATTTTGAGCATAATTATTGTACTTTATACACTATCTTAGATTATGCTACATTTGCATTTCTTATTTTAAAAGTAAATAGATATCACATTGACTAATAAACTCATCAAAGTAGTAGACATACAGAAGACGAAGATTATAGCGACTCTTGGTCCAGCATCTAGTAGCAAAGAGCGATTGCTAGATTTGGTAAAAGCTGGAGTTGATGTTTTTCGTCTTAATTTTTCTCATGGTAAGCACGAGGACCATCAAGCTGTGATAGAAAGAATCGTAGAAATCAACAAGACTTATAAGCAACACATAGGTATATTGGGTGATTTGCAAGGTCCTAAGCTTCGAGTAGGTGAGATAAAAGATAATAGGTTAGAGATCAAGCCTGGAGATATGCTCACGTTCACTTCTAAAAAGTGCGTGGGTACCATGAAGCAGATTTACATGAGCTATGAACAGTTTCCACAAGACGTACAAGTAGGAGAAAAGGTACTGATAGATGATGGTAAGCTCGAACTTAAAGTACATGCGACAGATGGAAGTTCACAAGTGAAACTAGAAGTAATGTATGGTGGCATATTATCATCTAATAAAGGGGTAAACCTTCCTGATACTAAGATATCGCAACCGTCTTTAACGGAGAAGGATCTTGAAGATCTTCAATTTATGCTAACTCAGCCTATTAATTGGATCGCATTGTCATTTGTCCGTAAAGGAAAAGATATTACCGACTTACAAAAGAAAATCGCAGATGCAGGACACTCGGCTAAAGTCATAGCAAAAATAGAAAAGCCTGAGGCAATTACTAACATAAAGTCTATCATTAAGGCGACAGATGCTATTATGGTAGCTAGAGGAGATTTAGGTGTGGAAGTAGCCATGGAAAAACTACCAAGCATCCAAAAGATGATTATCAAAAGATGTATTCAGAAAGGTAAGCCAGTAATCGTAGCGACTCAGATGATGGAGAGTATGATTACCAGTCCTAGCCCAACTAGAGCTGAAATCACAGATGTAGCCAATGCTGTACTAGATGGTACAGATGCAGTAATGTTATCTGGAGAAACGTCGGTAGGAGCGCATCCGGTAAAAGTAGTAGAGGCTATGAATAAGATCATCTTTGAGACTGAGAAATCCTATGAAATACATGGTAAGAGACCAAAAGCCTCAGAAGATAGCCCTACCTACCTATCAGATAAAATATGTCTTACTGCTTCCAAACTTGCAGAGGAAATTGATGCTAAAGGTCTGATAGGAATAACAGTATCCGGGTATACAGCTTTTAAAATGTCAAGTTATAGGCCTTCATGTCCAATATTTATATTTTCACCGAAAGAAGAAATGTTAGCTACACTTAACCTATTATGGGGGGTAAAATGCTTTCATTATGATAAATTCTCTACTACAGATGAGACTGTTAAGGATCTTGCTCAAATACTCAAAGAAAAGAAGAAAGTAAAGGAAGGTGATATCGTAGTCAATACTGCAGCCATGCCGTTACATAAACGCTTTCGAACTAATATGCTTAAGATTTCTATTGTAGACTAGCGCGTCTTGTGCAGCAAATGCTCGAAGTCGAGGTAAGAATGTAGTTCTTGCAGCAATCAGATGGATTCTGATTAGCAAATTCAAGCTTAAATTTCAAGTTCAAACAAATTGATATATACTTTAGGGATTTAATCATTAAGTATCGAATTTCTGGAATCTTCCCATGAGGAAAGTCAGTTGATTAGCTTTTGTAAATTACTCAATTCATAAATTACGAAGCTCATATTTATACGTTTATTGTTTGACTTTGATACTTGAACTTGAACTTAAATCATGGCTTCATTCTTTAATACTATGCTAAGTAATACCATATCTTTACCTTGCATTACACAACATTAGTACTAAATGAAGATTTACCACTTAGTTTTTACATTCTTATTATCAATATCTATTACTGCGCAGAAGAATGTCAATAATGGATGGACAGAAGAGAAAGTTACCCTTGAGCAATCATTTATGGATGCCAATATTCAAATCATGGTAGGCAAGTATGATGTAGCTATCAAGATACTTAAGGATATATACAAGAAAGATAGTCGTAATCCCGGACTCAACTTTCAAATGGCACAAGTCTACGGTTCACTTAATGACCTACCTTCGGCTATTAAGCATGGAAAGAAGGCAGTCAGTGGATCTCCAAATAATGTGTTTTACAATCTTCTTCTAGGTAATCTATATTTGGAATCTAATCAGATGACAGAAGCAGTTAGAGCATTGGATAGGTTGATAGTGCTGCAACCGGAAGAGACGAAATATTATGATTTACTGGCGAGAGCTCATTTACGAACTGGAAACTATAATAAGGCGATTACGACTTTTGATCAGCTAGAGACTCTGCTTGGATTTAGTGAAGAAATTGCACTTAGAAAAGTAGATATATTAGATGAAAACGGAAAGTCAAAAGAAGTAATAAAAGTCCTTCAAAAGCTAGTTGCAATGTATCCAGAGACAATGAGATATAGATATAATTTGGCGTCATACTACAAGAATCAAGGCAATGACAAAGACGCTAGGAAAGTATATAGAGAAATATTGCAGTTAGACCCAGAAGACGCTTCAGCTAATCTAGCTATGCTAGATAATCCTGATAATCTAAATGATGAAAAAGGATATCTCAGTGCATTACAGCCCCTGATAGAAAGTGATAAGATTCCAATGGATAAAAAAATCTTAGAAATGATACCTTATGTAGAAAGATTAGGATCTGAGCCTGAACTAGGAGGTCCACTTCTCAAGATAGGAAAAACACTTGTACAATTACATCCTAATGAAGCTAAAGTACATGCTATGTACGCTGATATTTTTAATGGTCTAGGAAATATAGATAAGGCTATAGAGCAGTACGAAAAGACGATCACTCTAAATGATAATGTTTATACCGTTTGGGAGCAATTGATAATTGCATATGGTCAAAAAGGCGATTATACCACAATGGCAAGTAGATCAGAGGATGCAATGGACCTATTTCCTAACAAAGCTTCTGCTTACTATCTATACGCGAGTGCTAAGATATCATCAAGTCAACTCGATGAAGTGGTAGATTATCTTCAAGATGCTCAGATAATCGCTGGTAAAGATCTATACCATAAGGCCAATGTGGAGAATCAGAGAGCAAGACTCGCTATGAAACAAAACAGATATGATGCTGCAGCTAAACATTTGTCGATATCTATTGAATGGTCTATGGGCCAAGACCCACAATCTGTAGAACTTTTAGGTGATCTAGCTTCTCTCAAAAGTGATAATGTAAAAGCAATAGAATATTGGAAACAAGCAGAAAAGTTTGGATATCCTAATCCAAATCTCGCGGCTAAAATAGCCAAAGGCTCTCTATAATTATCCGCCTTATGAAACCATATATACTAACCGTAATACTTGGAAGTGTTTTACTTTTAAGCGCTTGTAAGGCTAAAAAAGTAATCATTTCTGGTCCTGCTCCTTTTTATAGTGATGGTGAGATCATACAGTCACTAGAAGAGAGAAATGTAAGTTGGGATTGGCTTATTTCAAAAGCAGGCATCAATATAGATTCACCATCAGAGAAGGTAGGAGGATCTATGTATCTGCGGATGAAACGCGACAGCGTAATATGGATCATGGTAAAGAAATTTGGTGTAGAGGCAGTTAGGGCACAGATTACTCCGGATTCATTTCAAATAATTTATCGACTAGATAGATCCTTTGATGAAGGCCGTCTAGAGGACCTAATTTATAATTATAATTTAGACGCTGGGTTTGAAGATATGCAGCAAATGATGTTTGGCAATGTAATCCTTCCAGACAGCGCACACACCAAAGTAAAACAAACTAAATCGGTACATTTAGTAAGCGGCGTAAGCGGTGATTTCAAGCTTATTTACAGTATAGATCCTTATCAATTACTTCTGCAGCGAATACTGATCAACGATAGACGAAATCGTGATCTGGATATTCAATATCTAGATTATAGACAGGTGGAAGACTTTGGTAAAATACCATTTGAAAGAAGGTACATAATACCTTATAGTATGACTGAAACGGCTTCTCTTCAGTTAGAATTCAAAGATTTTGAGATCAATAAGCCAAGAGCCATCAAATTTTCTATTCCCTCGCATTATGAAAGGTTGTAAACTAATACTACTTTTTTTGTTTTGTTGTATTATGTCAATTACTCTAACGGCTCAAGACCGCGAGCAGCTAGAGCAAGAGCGTATGCAAGTTATAGAATCAATAGAAGCTACAGATGATCTTATAGCTAGTAGTGAGGCCGATAGGCAGAAAGGCATAGCAACTTTAGTAGCACTGCGTGGTCAGATTGATCAAAGAAATACACTACTCAATAATATAAAACAATCAATATCAGCTGCAGAATTTGAAATAGAGTTTAACCTTGCTACTCTTGATAGTCTCACACAGAGAGTGAAGAGTATTAAAGATCAATATGCTATATTACTGCGTTCTAAGTACGTACGGAGGCTTATAGGAAGCAAATGGATTACTATCTTTTCAACAAGAAATATAAATAAAGCATTTCTTCGATGGAATTATTATCGACAGTTCGATACATATCGTGAATCCAAGATAAAGGAGATAGAGTCAATACAGAAAATAGTAGCTCAGAAAAATAAAGAGATTAAAAAGCACGCTATAGAAAATTCAGCTCTTATCCAAGAACAACAGCAGCAAAATAGCGAATTGCAAAAAAGGGTCGAACAGCAAAACGAATTAATCAAAGAGCTTCAAAAGGATAAAACGATACTTCAAAGTCAACTATTAGTGATTAAAGAGGCTCGAGAATCTCTTAATAAAGCGATAGAGTCTAGAGTAATAAACGAACTATCTGGGGTGAAAATAGGTTCAGAAAGGGGTAATGCCAATGAATCTAATCCTGTGATTGTCAAGGGAAAAGTAATGCTCCCTATCACCAATGGATATTTAGAAAATTTCTCAATTAGTGATGAAGATAAGACCAGTACTATATCTTTCGCCGTAGCAAAAGGAGCAAGGGTTATTTCTATAGCTTCAGGTAGAGTGGTTAGTGTTAAAGATGTGAGTGGATTTGGAAGGATGATTATCTTGCAACACGGTGAATACTATAGTGTTTATGCTAAGATGAATAATGTCATAGTTAGTGTGGGTAATAGAGTCGAAAAAAACACAGTGCTAGGCAGCGTAGATTCGACTGAAAATAAATTGCACTTTGAGTTGTGGAAAGATAAAGTGAGATTAGATGCTAATAAGTGGATAGAAGAGTAATTCCGTTTAATATTGAAAATGCAACTAATTATATTAGCTTCATTTACTATGTAATAGTCAATCGATTTCTTACTGATAGTTAAAACCATAATACCAGAAGAATTAATGCTTTTTGTAGGAAAAATTGGTTTACTGCATTTTATTAAAAAGGAAATAAGAATTATGAGTGATAATTGGAAAATAGGTAAAGAAAGAGTAAAAGGCCTCAAGAGAAAAACAGAATACGCCATATTGGTTGGAGTGATAACTAAGCAATACACTGAGGAACAGGCCAAAGAGCATCTCGATGAGTTGGAATTCTTGGCTAAAACTGCTGGTGCAGAGATAAAGAAGCGTATCACTCAGAAACTGCAGCATCCTGATGGACGTACATTTGTAGGAAAGGGTAAGTTGCAAGAGATCGCTGAATATATTGAGCGTAATGAAGATATTACGCTAGTAATATTTGATGATGATCTTACGGGTAAGCAGGCAAGTATACTAGAGGAAGAGCTTAAAGTGAAAATCGTAGATCGAAGTACATTGATACTAGATATATTCGCTAGTAGAGCACAGACAGCTCAGGCCAAGACTCAAGTAGAATTAGCTCAGACACAATATATGCTACCAAGATTGAGAGGACTTTGGGATCACTTGGAGAGACAGAAGGGTGGTATAGGTATGAGAGGTCCTGGAGAGATGGAGATAGAAACGGATAGACGTATTGTAAGAGACAAAATATCGAAACTAAAAAAGGATCTTGAAAAGATAGATCAACAAAATGCCACACAACGCAAAAATCGTGGGACACTCATTCGAGTGGCACTAGTAGGATATACCAACGCAGGTAAGTCCACTCTTATGAATAGACTTAGTAAATCTCAAGTATTCGCAGAAAATAAGCTGTTTGCTACATTAGATACCACTGTAAGAAAAGTTGTTTTTGGTACTATGCCATTCTTACTTTCTGATACTGTAGGGTTTATTCGTAAGCTGCCTCACCATTTGATCGAGAGCTTTAAGTCTACATTAGATGAAGTAAGAGAAAGTGATGTCCTTGTGCATTTAGTAGATATAGCTCATCCACAGTTCGAAGATCACCTCAAGACCGTTAGAGTTACGTTGCAAGAATTAGGTGTGACAGATAAACCGACACTTTTAGTTTTCAATAAAATCGATCTGTACAAGAAGAGATATTTTGACGAATTCTTAGAAGATGAAGTGAAGTCTGAGATCATTGCAGAACTCAAACAAAACCTCAAGAATAATTATGAGGATGATAATATCTTTATTTCTGCGGTTACTAAAGAAAACGTAGATCAGTTAAGAGTAAAATTGACTGAGATGATTGATCTAGAGTACAATAAAGTTTATCCTTACAAAACTAAGACATGGTAGTTTCTGGTTTTTCCAGAGAAAAATATCAATGACGAAATGCGTATTTCACCAATTCGATTTTAACAATACAAATGCCACGCAAAAATGTCAATATTCCAATATAAAAAAGCGATAGTTGCTGCAAGTCGAAAACATATTATCGATGAATCTATTCCTCGTATAAGACAATGTCTATTTGAGTTGACAGAAGAACAGATTTGGCATAAAGCCAATTCTAATACAAATACAGTGGGAAATCTTGTGTTACATCTTTGTGGAAATGTACGTCAGTGGATTATGCACGGTTTGGATGGACAGCATGATGTAAGACGACGTAGTTTGGAATTTAGTGAAGAGGGATCTTTACCTAGGAAAGTTCTTCTGAATCAACTTAATATCATAATGCATGATTTAGATGCCTCATTAGGTCGTATAGTAGATAAAGATCTTTTAGAAGTCAAGACCATACAGAAACACTTTAATGAGAGTGGAGTCAGCATTTTATTCCATGTAGCTGAGCATTTTAGCTATCATACTGGTCAGATCACCTATTTCACTAAGATGGTTAAGGATATTGATACTGCGTATTATGGTAAGTTGGATCTGTAGCAGCATTGTTAGTGGTACTGAGGACGGCTTACGAATACTTTGGTTTTCGCTAACTCTCTAAATTATTCCTACTTTTACTGCTTATAGCAACCCTTGCGATATTAGAAACGCTATAAGATTGGATTATACTAAAGTAGAGAAGATATTTTGAAAAGAACAACACTAATATTTTTTACAATTATAGTCGTATTGATCATAGATCAATGGCTCAAAGTTCACATCAAATTGACTTATCCAATAGGAGAAGGATTCAAGATGTTTGGGCAAGATTGGGCACGCATTCATTTCGTAGAGAACAAGGGAATGGCTTTTGGACTTGAGATGGGTGGAGCCGCTGGAAAGTACGCCTTATCTATATTCCGGATACTGATGGTAGGCCTATTAGGATATATTATCAAGGGTCTAGTACAAGTGAAAGAGTCTAAGTGGCTAATAGTATGTTTCTCTCTCATAATCGCAGGGGCTATTGGTAATATTATTGACAGTATGGTGTATGGTTTGATATTTTCTGCGTCTTCATTTCATGGACCTGTAGCACAGTTTATGCCTGAGGCCGGTGGATATGCTCCATTCCTTCAAGGTAAAGTGGTTGATATGTTTCACTTTCCGATGGTGACGACTACATGGCCAGAATGGGTGCCAAAATGGGGTGGTAGTTCATTTGAGTTTTTTAGACCAGTATTCAATGTAGCTGACGCTGCAATATCTGTAGGTGTGATAGCTATCTTACTGTTTCACCGTCGCTTTTTTACAAAGCCAGAAGACGTTAAAACACAATCAGGAACCACCAATACAGCAACATCTAATGTTGGATCATCAGAGGAAGAATAAATAGCATATGAAAATAAGCAACTACGCACTAGGAAAATGGATAACTGGAGATGGAGATGGTCAAAATCTATATGATGCATCTACTAATGAAGTGATCGCAATAGCTAGCAGTAAAGGACTCGATTTTGCAGATATGATGCACTATGGTAGAACTGTCGGTTCGCCAAAGTTGCGAAAGATGACTTTTCAAGAGAGAGGTTTGATGATTAAAGCGCTAGCTATGTACCTTCATGGTATGCGTAAGAAATACTACGCAATGAGCTATCAAACTGGAGCTACCAAAGTGGACAGTTGGATTGATATCGAAGGAGGAATCGGAAATCTATTCGCTAATGCTAGTCTACGTCGAAAGTTTTCTGATCAGCCATATCTCGTAGATGGAGATCAAGTAGGATTAAGTAAAGAAGGGACATTTGTAGGTCAGCATATCATGGTGCCTAAAGAAGGCGTAGCGATACATATCAATGCATTCAACTTCCCTATATGGGGAATGCTAGAAAAGTGCGCAGTAAATTGGTTAGCAGGAATGCCAGCTATAGTAAAGCCAGCTACCGTGACATCATTTCTTACGGAAGCAATGGTAAGAGATATCATTGCTTCTGGAATATTACCAGAAGGAGCATTACAGTTAATTTGTGGTAGTGGTAGAGGCATACTTGATAGTGTGATCTCTCAAGATGTAGTAACATTTACAGGGTCTGCTATTACTGGACGAATGCTAAAGTCTACTCCTAGAATCATAGAAGAGGCAGTACCATTTAATATGGAAGCGGATTCGCTCAACTGTATTGTCTTAGGTAAAGATGCTGCTCCAGGCACAGAAGAATTTACTCTTTTCCTCAAGGAGGTAAGAAGAGAGATGACCGTAAAGTCTGGTCAAAAATGTACAGCGATCAGACGTATCATCGTACCAGCAGACTATATCGAAGATGTACAGATCCAACTTGGTGCAGCGCTTCAAAGAACTACTGTAGGAGATCCAAGAGTAGAAGGAGTTAAGATGGGAGCTTTAGCTGGAAAAGATCAAGTTGCAGAAGTTAAAGAGAAAATAAACAAGCTGCTACAAACTAGTCAAATGGTATACGGTAATCTCGATCAAGTGGATATATTCGGAGATAGTAATCCTAATGGTGCTTATATGGCTCCAGTACTTTTGAGACAAGACGATCCATTTAAAAATACGGATGTACATGATATTGAAGCCTTTGGTCCAGTATCTACTATCATGCCTTATGATACACTAGATGATGCGATCCAATTGGCTAAAATGGGTAAGGGATCACTAGTATCTTCTGTAGCTACGTACGATGACAAGATCGCCAGAGATTATGTACTTGGTGCAGCGAGTTATCACGGACGTATTCTAGTGCTCAATAGAGAGTCTGCGCCAGAGAGCACTGGCCATGGATCGCCAATGCCACTACTTGTGCATGGTGGTCCAGGAAGAGCTGGTGGAGGAGAAGAGATGGGAGGCGTCAGAGGTGTCAAGCATTATATGCAGAGATGTGCAGTACAGGGATCACCTTCAACATTGACTGAAGTGACAGGTGTCTACCAATATGGAGGAAAGTATAAAGATTCAGGTCAGCATCCTTTCCGTAAACACTTTGAAGATATACATATCGGTGATACTGTTATCACTCATAAGAGATCTATCACTGAGACAGATATTGTCAACTTTGGTAACGTCTCATGGGATCACTTCTATGCACATACAGATACGACATCTTTAGAAGGAACTACATTTGAACAGAGGGTAGCGCACGGTTATTTTATACTAAGTGCAGCAGCAGGATTATTTGTGGATCCAGGTAAAGGGCCCGTATTACTCAATTATGGTATTGATGAATGTAGATTCACTAAACCAGTATATGCAGGGATGACAATCGGTGTTAGACTTACTGCTAAAGAGAAAATAATACAGGAGAAAAAAGAAGATGAAGATTTCCAAAAAGGTATAGTGAAGTTCCTTGTTGATGTTTTTGATGAAACTGGAGAGACTGTGGCGATAGCAACCATACTCACTATGGTAAAATGTAAAGAAATAGTATAATTACAATGTTGAGTTTCGAATGACGGTTACATGTATTGGGCTTGGAATTTGGAATTTTATTTTTTGGAATTTTTAAATCAATAATTGATAATCTGTAATAAACAATTTCAATACTTTGGATAAAACGCAAGCAGGTCACATTACTACGGCTACAGAAAATAGAATCTGTACGATCACATTTTTTCATCCAATGCACAATTCGCTTCCTGGAAAACTCTTAGGAGATTTCAGAGATGCGATCTATGAAGCAGGAGCAAGTGAGGATAATGATCTTATCGTCATCCAATCAGAAGGTGAACGGACATATTGTGCAGGAGCGAGTTTCCATGAATTAGTAGCTATAGAAGACTTTCCTACAGGTAAGTCATTCTTTATGGGATTTGCTAATGTGATCAATGCTATCAGAAAGTGTGGTAAGATCGTAATCGGTCGAGTTCATGGAAAAGCAATCGGTGGAGGAGTAGGTATTGCATCTGCTTGTGATTATTGTATGGCAACCAAGTTTGCGTCTATTAAGCTTTCAGAGTTGGCGGTTGGTATCGGTCCATTTGTGATTGGTCCAGCAGTAGAGCGTAAAGTTGGTTTATCGGCATTTTCGCAGATGGCACTTAATGCTACAGAATGGCAAACCGCTGAATGGGCAAAGCAAAAAGGCTTATTCACTGAGGTATTCGAGACTTCAAAAGAATTGGATGAATATATCACTCACTTTACCACTAATCTAGTTAACAAAAATCCGGAGGCACTGACATTACTTAAAGGCGTATTTTGGAAAGGAACAGAGCATTGGGATGATCTACTTGAGGAGAGAGCAGAAATGAGTGGAAGTTTAGTTCTTTCTGATTATGCTAAAAATTCTATTCGAGGATTTTTGAAAGGGTAGGAAAAGGACATTCCAAAAAAGGAATATTCTAAATTCCAAAGATAAAACATGGCTAAATCTCATTAATGCTTTTTCATTTTTGAAATGCTTTTAATTTTTTCTAAGAATTAGAGAATCAAATCACCGTAAGACAAGACCGTATCATGGCCCTTTTCTGTGAAGTATTCTCTAAGGTCATTTTCCTTAGAGCCAGTTACCAAAGCGAAATCACCTCCCCAAGCACCTAGAGATTTGACACAACCTTGAAAGTCGCTAAATCTTTCTTCCTTGATCGTTGGTAGACCTAAGCTTTTGCTGAGAATAGATTCGTGCTTATCGATGAGTTCTTCGAATTTTGATAAACTACTTACATTTACCATTTCTTTGGTGATGGCATCAATATCTGCTGCGAGTTGCTTTCTCTTCCTAGCTTTTTTGAAGTAGTCTTTCACTGCTATTTGAGAATCTGCTTTCTCATTGAGGTGAACAAAATAGATATTTTTGGTGAACGACGGTGCCCAATTTATCGATGTATATCCTATTTCTTCATCATTAGAAAAGAAGGTAATCGGTCCATCTGCTCCAGCACATGCGACATCAAATCCAGATCCACTGAATACTTTATAATATAACTCTAGTGGATTTACATCTGCCCATTGAGCAACTAGGTGTATAAGGGTACTACTACTACCTAATCCCCAGTTCTGCGGAAATTCTAACTGAGTCTCTACTTTGAAGCCATTCCACTTAGATAGAAACTCTGAATTGAGATTGATTGCTCCTTTGAATATTTTCATGAGCAATAGGCTCGTCTCTAGATTAGTAGTCTTATTGGACTTGAAATCTAGTATAGCAAAATCAGCATTGAACCAACTTTTACCCTCTGGAGTAAGACTTTCCCAGATCAGGTCAGATCCACGTGTGTTTTTGACGGTCATCTTTTGCCCTTTCTTAGTAGGAAGAGCAAGTGCAAGTGCACCGTCTAAGACAGCATATTCTCCAGTGAGAAGTAATTTTCCGTGAGCGTAATATTCTTTGGCGATGACAGGTAAGTTGTTGATAGTTTACTTAAATGTATCACGAAAATAAGAAGACCATCATATAACTGCATGTTATCCATGATAATTTTTAAAATATGTTACGAATAACATGTTGAAACTTCATTATTTCGATCTGATCAACGTCTACTGAGAGTTTTGCGAGTACTTTTCCAGCTTTTATAATTCTCTTAAATTGTGTCTCTAGTTTTTTGTCGGATATGATCTGTAGCACTTTACATATTGCCGCAAGTGGATTATTTTTATATAATTTGGCTAGATCCATAATTATTTTGGTAATCGAGTAAAATTAGAAAAGGCAGCCAAAGTCAAATAGAGAATTTATTGTAAGCAGAGAGGTCTAAATATTTTACGAACTGAATTAGTATATGACCGTAAAGGCCTATTTATGGGCTTTCAAAAAGTATTAATTAATTTGCAGGAATAAAGAGAAGAAATCATGCGAATACTAGAAAAATACGCCAACTTACTAGTGCACTATTGCCTAGAGATACAGCAAGGAGAGAGATTATATATCACTACAAGCACTTTAGCTCAGCCACTTGTACGAGAGGTATATAGAGTCGCTATGAAAGCTGGCGCACACATAGATATCAAAATGGCTTTCAGAGAAGAAACGAAGATATTTCTGGATCATGCTAATGATGATCAATTAGCACATATTTCTCCATTGCAAAAAGAAGCAATGGAGAAATATGATGCATTTTTAGCAATACGTGCACCATTTAACTTAAAAGAAACACAAAGTGTTGATTCTGAGCAACTAAAGAAAAGGAGCAATGCTTTGTCTGGTATCAATCAAACATACTTCACACGCACGGCAGACAGATCACTTAAAAGATCTCTCTGTCAGTATCCTACCCAAGCCAGTGCTCAAGAAGCAGGAATGAGTTTGGAAGAGTACCAACAGTTTGTCTTTAATGCATGTAATCTTTTTGCTGATGATCCAGAAGGAGAATGGCTCAAAGTGCGCGCATCGCAACAAAAAGTAGTTGACTATCTCAATAAAGCGGATGTCATACAATATAAATCCAAGAAGACGGATATTACATTCAGAGTAAAAGACAGAATATGGATGAACTCTGATGGTCAGACTAATATGCCATCTGGAGAAGTATACTCTGCTCCGATAGAAGATAGTGTCAATGGGGTAGCATTTTTCGACTATCCGATAGTATATATGGGTCAAGATGTGCACAATGTTACACTGTGGGTAGAGAATGGTGTGATAGTCAAATGGGATGCAGAGAGAGGTAGAGAAGTAATCGATGAAGTAATGAAAATACCTGGAGCCAATCGATTTGGAGAAGTAGCCATAGGCACCAATTATAATATACAGAGGGCTACTAAGAACATTCTATTTGATGAAAAGATTGGTGGATCTATCCATATGGCTGTAGGTCAGGCATACAAGCAAAATGGAGGACTCAATCAATCAGCGATCCACTGGGATATGATTTCAGATATGAGAGATGGAGGACAGATCATCGTTGATGGAGAGTTGATGTATAAAAATGGGAAATTCATTATTTTTTAGTGAAGACCATTATTTCTTTAAACTATCCATTTTGATGAGAGAAGTAACTTCTAAGACATCTGGAATATACGTAGTATAAATCATGAACTTCCTTATCCGCTTTTAGTAAAAATGCTCTCCTCTTGAATTCTATTTTTTTAATTTGCTGTATCTTAATTTGGATTTTTTTTTTCAAAGGTGATATCTTGAAATATTTCGCTTAAGATGTAGATCCACTAAGTTGGGATTTTGTGTCCAAGAGTTCCTTTATTTTTTTTGCTTTTTCAGCCATAGAAGTGTCAGTCAACCATATACCAAGACTAGATTTTTCGCTATGAATAGTAAGCTTAGCCTTTTTGTAAGAATCTGAATCAGGAAAAAATGGAACACCATTAATTATCCATGTTATAGCTCTCAACCAGTTGGATAATCTAGGGAACCAAGAATTATCTAAATCAATAGAATGTAAATCATTATAAAAGTAAAAACCAGAATTGTGATTTATTTGTCCATCGATTAATTCAAAACCATTTTCAAGAAACTTGAATTCAATTTTTGGATCCTTTTTTAGAATAATATTTTTACTCATGATATTTTCTATTTCTGGTTATCACTTATATTTTATTCTTTAGGTATGTTATAAATATAATAAAATTTGTGTTGCGGCGCAACGTATAGGTTATACTTATTACTGAAGTAGAAAGGACATTGGAAATAGTATCAATTCTGGGCGATTAAGCCTAATGTCACTTCTGGCTTCAGCCGAAGTAATAAAACCACTCGATAGTGAATTAGTATAATATACTTTTGTACAGCATTGACTAATCTTGCTACTATATCATTAAACACGGAAGCAATATTTTCAAAATTTAAATGATCTATAATATATTTGAAGATATGTGTTCTAAGATCCGCAGAAGGGGTTTCAAATGTGGACTGAAATATGAAACCATGATATGACAAGAATTCAATGACTTCCAATTTTTTGGTTCTTATTTAATGTCCTGAGTTTACCTACGACAAATACTTCGCCACTATCGGCATTCTCCTGCCCATACCAAATGCCTTCGGCGAAACCCTGAGCGTAGGAGCAGTCTGGTACCTTTTAAATTCATTGATGTTGACCATTCTAAGAATTCGTTTTACTAGTGCAGGATCATGACCGGCAGCTACTATCTCTTTGGGTCCTTTATGGTGTTCGATATATAGCTCAAGTATTTCATCTAGTATATCGTAGTCTGGTAAACTATCGCTATCTTTTTGATCAGGTCTTAGTTCTGCACTTGGTGGTTTATTGATAGTATTTATAGGTATGACTACGCCATCTTTATTCATATACTCGGCCATGCGAAATACATCAGTTTTGTATACATCACCTATCACAGATATACCTCCAGCAAGGTCGCCATATAGTGTTCCATAACCTACTGCCATCTCACTCTTGTTAGAAGTATTGAGTAGTATGTTCCCGAATTTATTAGAGATCGCCATGTTGAGTGTTCCTCTGACACGTGCTTGTATATTTTCTTCAGTTACATTGAAAGGCAGGTCACCGAATAACGGAGATAAATTTTCTAGATATGAGTCATACATATCCTTTATCGCTATTATGTCATATTGTATTTCTAAATTTTCGGATAAAGCTATTGCATCATTAACTGAGTGATCACTAGAAAACTGTGATGGCATAAGTAGTACACGTACATTTTTAGGTCCTAATGCTCTCGCTGCTAGTACTGCTGTGACCGCACTATCGATTCCTCCTGAGAGACCTAACACAGCTTTGGTAAATCCTAATTTTCCGAAGTAATCTTTGAGGCCTAGAATAATAGCATCATGTATATCTTTGATCTTATCTTTGGGTTGTAGAATTTCTTGTTCGCCCTTTATAATTTCACCTAACTTATAATGCTTAATCGCTTCTACAAAGTAGGGTAATTCTTCATAGATATTACCGTTAGGTGAAGTGATTACTGATCCACCATCGAATATGAGTTCCGTCTGAGCGCCTACGTGATTGATATAGATTAGAGGAATATTATATCTTTTGACATTTTCTACGCATATATGTAGTCTTTCCTTAGAGTGAATATGTGAAAATGGTGAAGCTGATACATTGATAATGAAATCTGGCTCAAACTTGATCATTTCATCCATTGGACATATGGTATATAATGGATTTTCGTTTCCGATATTCCATATGTCTTCACATACAGTCAATGCAATTTTTTTGCCTTTGTATTCTACTACGCCCCATTCTGAGGCTGGCTCAAAATATCTATACTCATCAAATATATCATAAGTAGGCAGGAGCGTTTTATGTTGTATAAATTTCACTTCTTTATCCGCAAGGAAGTATACTGAGTTGTATAAGTCTTTACCTTCTATGTCAAGATTTCGACTGGGTGAACCTACAACTATAGCTATATCATCTGCGGCTTTGGCTAATCTCTCGATACTTTTCTCGGCTCTAATAATAAAGTCTTCGAACTCGAGGAAATCTCTCGGTGGATAAGCACAAGTGGCTAATTCACTAAAGCATACAATATCTGATCCAGCGACTTTGGCCTCTTTTACAGCTTTTAGCATTTTATCTACATTAGCCTCAAAATTACCTACATGATAGTTGATCTGTGCTACAGTTATTTTCATATTCGAAAGATATTTATTCTCTAATATTTCCTAGGTCGAAGATACTAATTAGAGTTTGGAAATTGGCTCAGTTTCTTACCTTTGACACAAACATGAAATCGCCCTTAGCAACATGAGCAAATTCGTAGTATCAGCACGTAAGTATAGACCAGCCACCTTTGACGAGGTGATTGGCCAAGATCATGTGGCTAAGACTCTCAAGAATGCTCTGATTGGTGATAAGTTGGCTCATGCATTTCTCTTTTGTGGGCCTCGTGGGGTAGGTAAGACTACCTGCGCACGTATACTAGCTAAGGTGATCAACTGTGAAAACAAGATTAATGGCGTAGATCCATGTAACGAATGTGGATCGTGTAAGTCCTTTAGTGATAGTGCTTCGTTCAATATTATAGAGCTTGATGCCGCGTCTAACAATAGTGTAGAGGCGATTCGTACGCTGATCGAACAAGTAAGGTTTCAACCGCAACAAGGATCACATAAGGTATTCATTATAGATGAGGTACACATGCTCTCTACAGCGGCTTTCAATGCTTTTCTAAAGACGCTAGAAGAGCCACCACCTTACGCTATATTCATATTGGCTACCACGGAGAAGCATAAGATATTATCGACGATTCTCAGTAGATGTCAGATTTTTGATTTCAAAAGAATACAGATATCACATATAATACAGCAACTTGAACATATCTGCAAAGCTGAAAATCGTACTGCAGAGCCAGAGGCTCTCCAGATGATCGCTCAAAAGGCAGACGGAGCGATGAGAGATGCCTTATCTATATTTGATAAGATAGCGAGTGCGTCAAATAATAATATTACGTATCAAGAAGTTATAACGCAACTCAACGTATTGGATTACGACTATTTCTTCAAGATGACAGATTATCTGCTCAGAGAGGATTTCAGTCAGATACTTTTAACATTGGACGATGTAATGAAGCAAGGCTTTGAAGTGGACCTATTTATCCAAGGTATGTCAGAACATATGCGTAATTTGATGGTCTGCCGTCATCCGGAGACCTTATCTATATTGGAGATTAGTGAAGGTGCTATGAAGAGGTACCATGGTCAATCTATGATCTGTACCAATTCATTTTTGCTATCGGCACTTAATTTGCTGAATCAATGTGATATGTCACTATCTACAGCGAGTAACAAAAGGCTATATGCGGAGATTGCCTTGAGCAAAATATGTTATCTCAATAGAGCTTTAGAGGCGGATTTGATTCCTCAGAGTGTAGGCGCTGAAAAAAAAACTCTAATCGATAGTGTTTCTCAGGCTAATGTAATTAACTCTAAAGCCTTACAGGCGCCAGCATCAAATACGAACAATACTATTGAGGAAGAAGAAACCCTTGAAAAATCGAGACCTACTAGTCTGAATATATCTGAAGATATTAACATATTAGTCGAAGAGCCTACCTCTCAGCATGCAAGTTTACCAAGTGCTTCTGAGGCTTTATCTTCAGTAGAACCAATTGTGGAAAAAATAGAATTGATTCCGACTAGTGAACCGTCTGTTTCTACTTATCCAATATCGAGCTCAGAAGCAACTCCCAAAGAATCAATTCTCACATCAAAACCCAATACAATTCCAGTTGTAAAAAGTGTTTCTTCATTAAGTTCGCTAGACTCTATAATGAATACGGTTAAGGCTGAGGAACAAGCAAAAAAGGAGGCGAGAAAGTCCATGAGTATTGAACTCGTAGAAAAGATATGGATGGATTATTTTGATAAAAATGAATCTTCTAGTGTCAAAGTAGCGATGAAAAATAGCTTCAGAACTTTAGTAGGACTTACTATTACAGTACAAGTAGGATCCGAAAATAGCAGAAATGTCATACTCCAAGAAGATAGACTGAAGGATCAATTAAGAGAACAACTAGGCGCTGAAGATTTGATTCTCGATGTGGTTGTTGACAAGTCTTTATTTCCTGAGGTTGAGCAAGAGAAGCCAAAAACACTTTACAATAATCGTGAGAAGTATGAACTCATGAACAATAAAAATTCGCAATTATCAGAGCTAAGAATTCGATTTGATCTCAAGATTGATAAATAATAAATTTTTCAATTAAACTTAAGTTAGATTGAAACATTTGTTAACTCAAAGACAACAATTAAGTCTGTTGTAACCTTTATATATGTCTGTAGACAACCATAAATGGTTGTTTGTCGTAAAAATGATTAGTGACAAACCTATGAGGCTTGCTATAAATCAAAGTAATTTGAAACCGTTTAATCAAATCAATATCGCTATGAAGGATCAATCACTTTGGTTTTTAGAAAATATAGACGTTACAGGCATTTTTTGTCCCCAAAAGTTAGCAGGGGTATCTGATGATAATGGTCATAAAATATTTAAGAAAGGGGAGTACATTTATCTGCCAGAACAGAGCTCAGATAAGATATTTTTCATAGTAGAAGGTAGAGTTAAGATAGGTAACATTGGAGATAATGGTAAGGAGATTACAAAAGCTATCCTTAATAATGGAGAGGTTTTCGGAGAGTTATCGATGATCGGAGAAGAGAAGAGGAGAGATTTTGCTTATGCTATGGAAGAAAGTACAGCGTGTGTATTGACCTCTGATGAGATGAATAAGTTGATGAAGGATCATAGTAGTATTTCTATGTTCTTTATGAAAGTAATGGGTTCGAGAGTTTTAGAAATGGAAAATAGATTGGAGTCATTAGTATTTAAGGATAGTCGCTCTCGCATCGTAGAGTACCTTTTAGATCTATTGAAAAGAAGGGGACAGAGAGTAGGATACGAATGGGTCGTGCGTAAGTTTATCACCCACCAAGAGATTGCTAACCTTACCGCGACATCGCGTCAGACAGTGACTACAGTGCTAAACGAACTGAGAACAAAAGAGCTGATCACATTCAATAGAAAGAGATTACTCATTAGAGATCTAGATAAGTTAAAAGAAGAAGTAGCGTAGAGCGAATCACTTATTTTAATTTGCATAGTTGTAAAAAAAGGTTAGGAATAAAAAAGGATCCTGTACTTTAAAAGTGCAAGTGCCATTATTGATTTTATTTGCAAAAATCACCGATATACTTAAATGCTGCATCGTAACCAAGTTTTCCAGCAGTTCTCATATCTTCACAAGCTTTATCATTTTTATTTAGTTGAGAGAATGCATTAGCTCTATTGAAGTACGCTTCAGGTACCTTATTATCTAAATCAATAGCGTGATTAAAACTAGTCACGGCTTGATCATATTCATTTAGTCTAAGATAAGCGATACCACTATTTACATGGTAAAGCGCTTTATCTGGAAAAACATCACATAGAGCACCGTATTCTTTGGCAGCATCATCGTATTTCTTCATATTGAAACTTGTAAGGGCCTTTTTAATCAACGCATTTTTGTGCTTTGGCTTAATATTTAGTGCTGCTGTGTAATCTGTATTTGCTCCAGGATAATCATTGATTGCTAGCTTAGCACATCCTCTGGAATAGTAAAAGTCTGCATTATTAGCTTTCCTTCTGATCAACTTATTTAGATCCGCTATCGCCTCTTCAAATTTTTCAATTTTTAAATAAGCTTTAGCTCTAGACACGTATGCACCAGTTATCGATGGCTTGATTTCTATGGCACTTCCGTAGTCTCTAATCGCTTCATAATATTTTTTTACTCTGGATTGACAGATGCCACGATTGTAATACGCAGTAGCTTGTTGGTCATTAAAAGATATAGATTTTGTTAATGAATTAATTGCAGAATCATATTTTTTTTGTTTCATCAACACAATTCCTTTGTTGAGGTGTGCCTTAGCTAACTTCGGATCTAAATCTAATGCATCTTCAAAACTCGCTAGAGATTTATCATATTCTTTGAGTTGCATCTGTGCATGCCCTTTGTATAGATGTGCCTTAGCGAATTGTTCATCATACTTGATAGCTAGTTTAAAATCTTTGACGGCTGAATCGTATTCTTTGAGCTTGAGCTTACAATTGGCTCTATAATAATACGCTTTTGGATATTCCTCATTAAGGTCAATAGCTTTGGTATAATACCTGATAGCGGCATCAAAATATTTTTCCTTATAGAAAATAATACCCTCATTAAAGTATTCGTAAGATTTAGTTACGTTGTCTTGAGCAAATAAGCTTATCGAAAGGAAAATTCCAATGATGGATAGATATGATTTAGTCATAAAGAATGGGTATTGTTAGATTTAATAAATGCGTACCATTTATGTAACCTAACATGGTGTGTAATTAGTTTCTGTATATACATTAAGATACTTATATCATTTTGCTTGATGATATTCTCTGCGAGGTTAGCTATTAGGTTGGCTATGGAAGAGCCTAATAATTTTTCCATTTGCATTACTCTTTCTTATAAAGCTCTAAACTTTCGATTATGTATGTTGTCTTCTTTTGTGCATTGGCAGTTAAATTTTTAGCTTTGAGATTATAATGGGTAGAGACAAAAGTAGAAATATAGAAGATCCAACAGCTGCGGAACGTAAGCTAGATCATATCAAACTAGCTGAGGCCTCCAGAATAGATGGTGATAAGATGGATACACGGTTCTATTATGAACCTATGCTTGCAGGGCATCCATCGGCTGATTTGGATATAGGCAAGACTTTTCTAGGCAAGAGACTCACTAATCCTATATGGGTGTCTAGTATGACTGGAGGAACTGGCATAGCTGCTACGATCAATGAAAATTTAGCAAAAGCTTGTGCAGAGTTTGGCATGGGCATGGGGCTAGGGTCGTGTCGCAAGCTTATGCATGACGACACTTATTTTTCTGATTTTGATGTCCGAAAGCATATAGGAGACCAACCACTATATGCTAATCTTGGTATCGCTCAAATTGAGCAAATCTGGAAAGATGATAAATGGGATATTATTCTAGAGTTAGTCAATAGATTACAAGCAAATGGTCTCATCATACACGTTAATCCCTTACAAGAATGGTTGCAGCCAGAAGGAGATAGATATTATTCCAAGCCAATCGATCTTATTAAGAGATCGATAGATGAATTGGATACATCGCTTATAGTTAAAGAAGTAGGTCAAGGTATAGGAAATGAAAGCTTAAGGGCTTTATGCGATTTGCCGCTAGACGGATTAGAGTTTGCTGCAGGTGGAGGAACAAATTTTGCTATGTTGGAGCTACTCAGATCCGAGGAAGCTATGAAGCAAACTTATTCTAAGCTAGCGAGTATAGGACATACTGCGGACGACATGGTCAATATGGTCAATCAATTGATGGTTGATAGTTCTGGAGATATGCCTGATCTTATTATCTCTGGAGGAGTAAAGGATTTTTTAGATGGATACCATCTGATATCAAAGTGTTATGGTCATTCTGTTTATGGTCAAGCATCTTCATTCCTTAAACATGCTATAGGTAGCTACGAAGAATTGCAAAAACATGTACATGCTCAGGTAGAAGGACTGAGATTAGCTCATACATTACTTACAGTGAGGCGATAATATGGATAACAAAACTACAAACGAGCAAAAAATAATTTCTGGATTTTCTAAATTGTCGAAAGTAGGTAAGCTAAAATGGCTGGCTGAAAACTTTTTTAGAGATCCACAATCAACTATTGAAGAATTGAGAAGTTATTGGCACTCCGATGATAATCAGCAAAAGATACTTGATGGGTTTTCTGAAAATACTATTAGTAATTTTCCGATGCCATTTGGTGTAGCTCCTAATTTTTTGATAGATGGAAAGCCATATGCTGTTCCTATGGTCATCGAAGAAAGTTCTGTTGTTGCAGCAGCATCTATGGCGGCAAAGTATTGGATGTCTAGAGGTGGATTTAAAACGACTATTCTAGGTACTATCAAAATCGGTCAAGTACATTTTAAATGGTTTGGAGGTAAGGAATTATTTATAAAAATATTTCCTCAGATCAAAGCCGATCTTATTCAAGAAGCGAAGTCTATTACTGCTAACATGGACAAGCGCGGTGGTGGTATATTAGATATTGAACTTTTAGATTTTACAGAAAAAGAAGATGGTTTGTACCAACTCAGATGTTCGTTTGAAACATGTGATAGTATGGGAGCTAATTTTATAAATAGTGTGCTGGAGCAGTTTGGCAAATCTCTTCAAACGTTTATATTTAATCATCCATCTACATCAGGTCAATCGAATCAGCTAATGGTCATCATGTGCATATTATCTAATTTTACACCAGACTGTTTAGTGAGAGCAGAAGTAAGTTGCTCCATTTCTGAATTAGGAACGATGGGTTTTGATCTAGATGCGGAAGCACTCGCTTACAAATTTTGGACAGCGATCCGTATCGCAGAAATCGATCCGTATAGAGCTACAACTCATAATAAAGGAATATTTAATGGTATAGATGCGGTCGTACTTGCAACAGGAAATGATTTCCGCGCTATAGAAGCTTGTGGTCATGCATATGCCGCTAAAGACGGTCAATATAAGAGTTTGTCTCATTGCTCTATTGAAGACGATGTATTTAGATTTTGGATTGATATGCCTCTCGCAGTAGGCACGGTTGGAGGTCTAACCAATCTTCATCCTATAGCCAAAAAATCACTCGAGTTATTAGGAAATCCTACTGCGGAAGAACTCATGAAAGTAATCGCAGTAACTGGCTTGGCTCAAAATTTCGCGGCAATAAGATCTCTCATTACTACAGGTATTCAATCTGGTCATATGAAAATGCATTTGGTAAATATTTTGCATCAACTCAAGGCTAGAGATAACGAGATCAAAAACGCAGTAGAGTACTTTAGTGACAAAGTAGTTTCTTTCAGCGCCGTAAGAGATTTTCTAGAGGCATAGATTTTGAGAGTTTCATTTGTTAAGTAATTCTTTTACTCTAAAAGTCTTATTTATCAATATCTTTGATTGATAAATAAGTAAACTTCCTAAAGTCATTTTTTCTTAACTCTAGCTTTATCTTAGAGTGAATTTCTATTTTTATATTCTTGTCTATTTTTAAGGATAAAGTATCATCATACTTTTTATCCTGGGTCATAGCACTTTTAAACTCTAAAATTATATATGTTGTAACTAACTATTAGAGTTTTTCTAATAAATTAGACATACTAACACTATCAGCCACTTCAGCTACTAGTTGATCAATATGTACTCTTTTTTGTAATAGTGTATCTCTATCTCTAAGAGTAACAGTACCGTCTTCTAGTGAATCAAAATCAACAGTCACACAGTATGGTGTGCCGATGGCATCTTGTCTTCTATATCTTTTACCGATGGCATCTTTTTCGTCGTATTGACAATTGAAGTTTGATTGTAATTTGTGATAAACATCACTTGCCAAATTAGTAAGTTGCTCTTTATTTTTCAGTAGAGGTAAGATGGCAACTTTCACGGGAGCGATAGCTGCAGGCAGTTTAAGAACGATTCTCTTACTATCTTTTCCATCTGCATCTGGTACTGTCTCTTCTTGCAACGCATTAGTCATCATAGCTAAGAACATACGGTCACATCCAATTGATGTTTCTACTACATAGGGTACATAACTTTCGTTCAGTACTGGGTCAAAATACTGTAATTTTTTTCCTGATAATTCTTGATGCTGTATCAAGTCAAAATCTGTACGACTATGGATACCTTCTAACTCGCGGAATCCAAAAGGAAATTGGAATTCAATATCTGCAGCTGCATTAGCATAGTGAGCTAACTTATCGTGGTTGTGAAATCTAAGTTTGCTAGCATCAGTACCTAGCGACTTATGCCAAGTTAATCTTTTAGTTTTCCACTCTTCATAGAATTTCATTTCTTCTCCCGGACGAACGAAAAATTGCATTTCCATCTGTTCAAACTCTCTCATGCGAAAAATAAATTGACGAGCAACAATTTCGTTACGGAAAGCCTTACCAATCTGAGCAACACCAAATGGAATTTTTTGACGAGTAGACTTCTGTACGTTAAGGAAATTTACAAATATCCCCTGAGCAGTTTCTGGTCTTAGATATAATTTGGATTCGCTACCAGATATATTTCCCAACTGAGTCGAGAACATTAAATTGAACTGTCTTACATCAGTCCAATTACGTGATCCACTTTCAGGACATGCGATTTCTAGCTCTTCAATTAAGGCTTTCAATCCTTTCATATCCTCAGCTGTCAGCAGGGCAGCCATACGACCCAATATATTATCCATCTTGGTCTGGCGATCTATGATACGCTGATTAGTTGCACGGAATTGTACTTCATCAAAATCATCACCAAACCTCTTCTTAGCTTTAGCAACATCTTTCATAATCTTGATATCGATCTTCTCGACATATCCTTCGATAAGCTGATCCGCACGATACCTCTTCTTGCTATCTTTATTATCTATTAATGGATCGTTGAAAGCGTCTACGTGACCACTTGCTTTCCAAGTACTAGGATGCATAAAGATAGCAGTATCTATACCTACGATATTCTGATTGAGGCGAACCATACTATCCCACCAATATTTTTTGATATTATTTTTGAGTTCTACTCCCATCGGACCGTAATCATAGACAGCGCTGAGACCATCATATATTTCACTCGATTGGAATATAAATCCGTATTCTTTACTATGTGATATTAGTTGCTTGAAGTCCATTTTGTATGATTTCTTTTTAAGAAATGGTAAATGTAAGTGTTTGCGTGGATATAGTGTTGTGCTGGATAACTTGAGTTGTATAGTCTATTGATACATTCAAACAAGCATAGTATGTGCCTTCTACAGGAGAGAACTTGCCTTTATGGGAATTGTATAAGTTTATTGTCTAATATAGTCCAAGGGCAATGATTATAGGGTCCTACTAAAACAATTCTAATCGTAACAATTCTACAAAATTCCAGCAATCTTCATAACTATTATACAAAGGAGCACCGGCTATCCTAATTACATCAGGCTCCCTCCAGTCAGCTATTACTCCAGCTTCAGTAATCTTATCAAATAATCTTTTGTCTGCATCTTTTACTTGTATCGACAGTTGACAACCGCGTCTTGTATGCTCTCTAGGTGTGATAATTGATATTTTGTCAGTATCTATGTTATCTAAAAGTGAGAGTAAGTAATCACCCATCTTTAATGATTTCTTTCTGATCTCTGGCATACTTGCTTCTTCAAATATTTCTAGTGATGCTCTCATAGCAGCCATAGGTAAAATAGGCGGATTACTTAGTTGCCAACCTTCTGCTCCACGCATAGGTTTAAAATCGTCTCCCATCAGAAATCTGGTGTTCTTATCATGTCCCCACCATCCTGAAAATCTTGGCATGTTTTCATCTTCTGCATGACGTTCATGTACGAAGCATCCTGAAAGTGATCCCGGGCTACTATTGAGATATTTATACGTACACCAGACTGCAAAATCTGATCCTGTATCATGTAGCTGAAGATCGATATTTCCTGCTGCATGAGCGAGATCAAATCCTACAAAACAGCCTTTGGAGTGTCCTGCTTTTGTGATATCTGCTAGTGGATATAGTTGTCCAGTATAGTAATTGACACCTCCGATCATAATAAGTGCAATCTCATCTCCATGCTTATCGATCATAGCCAAGATATCATCGTGATCTACCGTCTCCTTGTCTCCAGTGGGTTGTAGTTCTATGATAGCACCCTTAGGATCGTATCCGTGAAATTTAGCTTGTGATTCGACAGCATATCTATCGGATGGGAATGGGCTATAGTCTATTAATATCTTAAATCTCTCCGCTGTCGGCCTATAGAATGACACCATCATCAAGTGAAGATTGGCAGTTAGGCTATTCATTACTATTACTTCATGAGGTAGTGCGCCTACTACTCGAGCCATCTTATCCGTCAGGAATTCGTGATACGGCATCCAAGGGTGACGAGCATGAAAATGGCCTTCGACTCCATACTTTCCCCAATCCTCCATCTCTTGATTCACATATTCTTGAGCCCTGTATGGCATGAGACCTAGTGAGTTACCACATAAATAGATATGCTCTTCTCCATTTTTTTGCTTAGGTATAGAAAACAGTGCTCTATATTTTTGCAGTGGATCTTGGACATCTAATGATTTGGCGTGAGCAAGGCTAAATTGAGTCATTGATTTGAGATTGTGTAAGTTTTAGAGAAGAAGAGTGACAGATAGTCTCTTTTTAGGTCTCTGAGTCGTACTGATTTTCTTTATTTGAGACAAATATAGAATACTAATAGAAATAATAAAGGATGCTAGCTTTTTGAATTAAATAAGGGCGACCAAGGATAATAGTATAGCTTATAAGACACGTTTCGACATTCGTAATTTGATACTCAACATTCCTTTATTATTCTAAGCAATTAAAGACAATATTTATTGACTTTCAAGGTAAATAGGTTCTGTAGTTGTGATAGCATCATTTTCGACAACCCGGATCGTTTTTTCTTCCTACTTTTGGGCTTTTCCTCATAATTTTTGGTTCGCTAAGTTTTTTGAGGTTTTATAATAATAATTCACTAACCTTACTATGGCAGATAGAAAGATAAAATCAGCTCTTATTTCCGTATTTCATAAAGACGGACTTGACGAAATAATCAATCTCTTAGATCAATACGATGTAACTATATACTCTACTGGAGGCACCCAGAAATTCATTGAGTCACATGGAGTAAAAGTAGAGCGTGTAGAGGACCTTACTAGTTATCCATCTATCCTTGATGGCAGAGTGAAGACACTCCACCCAAAAGTATTCGGTGGTATACTAGCTCGTAGAGATGAAGATCACTTGGGTCAACTGGCTAAGTATGACATGCCAGAGATCGATTTAGTAATCGTAGATCTATATCCATTTGAAGATACTGTGAAGAGCACGGATGATGAAGAGGCCATTATAGAGAAGATTGATATTGGTGGTATAGCACTTTTAAGAGGAGCAGCAAAAAATTTCAACGATGTAGTAATCGTACCTTCGAAGAATGAATACCCGATGATACAAAAGATCTTAGCTGAGCAGAACGCTGAGAGTACATTAGCAGATCGTAAAGAGTTGGCTAGAAGAGCATTCAAGGTATCTAGCCATTATGATACGGCGATATTTAACTATTTTGATCGAGACAGTGACGATGTGTCATTCAAGCATAGTCTGATCGATAGTCAAGTGCTGAGATATGGAGAAAATCCTCATCAGCAAGGAATCTTCTTCGGTGAGTTAGATACGATGTTTGAGAAGATTAGTGGTAAAGAACTATCCTTCAATAATCTAGTAGATGTAGATGCAGCTGTAAACGTAATGTCAGAGTTCGTGGATAGCGATCCTACATTCGCAGTGCTTAAGCATACCAATACATGTGGAATCGCAACCAGATCAACTGTCATAGAAGCGTGGCATGCAGCTTTAGCTGGAGACCCTGTATCAGCATTTGGTGGCATACTTATCAGTAATACAATAGTAGATTTGGCCACGGCAGAAGAGATCAATAAGTTATTCTATGAAGTGGTAATAGCTCCAGAGTTTGATAAAGAGGCTATCAATCTATTGACTAAGAAGAAAAAACGTGTCCTTATGAAAATTAACAGGTGGCATGTAAACGATAAGTCATTTAAGAGTATATTGAATGGTGTGATCCAGCAAGATACAGACAAGTCCATGGAGTCATCAGATAAGATGGAATGCGTTACAGATGCACAATCCACACCTCAGCAACTATCAGATCTAGAGTTTGCAAATAAGTGTGTGAAGCACTTGAAATCTAATACAATAGTCTTAGTTAAAAATAACCAACTACTTGGTATGGGTTGCGGTCAGACATCGAGAGTAGATGCTTTACGCCAAGCAATTTCTAAAGCGACAGCCTTTGGATTTGATTTAGAAGGTTGTGTAATGGCATCAGATGCCTTTTTTCCATTTCCAGATTGTGTAGAGATAGCTCATGACGCAGGTACAGCTGCTATAGTACAGCCAGGAGGAAGTATAAAGGACAACTTAAGTATTGACTACTGCAACAGCAAAGGGATGCCAATGTTAATGACTGGTATTAGGCATTTTAAGCATTAAAACGGTTATATTTTAAACTTAATAATTCATTCAATTTATAAATTATATATTATGAGAATGATCGGAAAAATTAGAAGTCAGATGTGGTTGGTTTTAATTCTACTCGGATTAGCATTAGTATCGTTTATTTTGATGTAGTATGTACCTCACTATCGATATAGGAAATAGTTTCGCTAAGCTCGCAATCTTTCATGATGGCGAGATCGTGTATAAGGAACGCCATCATAAGCTACTCGTGGGTAATGTAGATAAGCTCTACAAGAAATTTTTCTTCTCTAGAGCAATACTTTCCTCCACTAGAGTAATGGACAAACGAATAATCACTGCTATTCAGAGGAGGTATGACATGATCATCTTGGATCATAATACTGCTATTCCTATCAAAAATCTATATAGAACTCCTGAGACCCTCGGTAGAGATAGATTGGCTGCAATGGTAGGTGCCTATGTCCAATATCCAAAGCAAAATTGTGTTATCATCGATCTGGGAACATGCAATACATTCGACCTGGTAGACAAAAATGGAACCTATCAAGGAGGCAATATTAGTCCTGGAGTAGATATGAAACTGAAGGCTATGAACCACTTTACAAGCAAGCTTCCACTGCCTGTTAGGCAATATAATGACGATCCGATTGGAAAAGACACGACTTCTGCTCTACAAAATGGTGCTTTTTGGGGTACAATCTTCGAAATAGAATCGTTTATACACCGCATGAATGCTTTATTTACACCACTTAACGTAATCTTAACTGGTGGAGATGCAGAGATCTTTGGTAGTAAGCTAAATTCTAAGATATTTGTAGCCCCAAACATAGTCCTTATTGGACTGCACGAAATATTAAAGTATAATGAAGAATAAAATTCTATATATCATACTGTGTGTATGCTGCACTTTCACATTGATGGCTCAAACGGGAGACAATTCTCCTTACTCTCGATTTGGGATAGGTGATCTCTCAGATGATGCATTTCAGCATCTTAAACAGATGGGAAGTCTTGGTAATGCATATACAGATGCATTCCAAATCAATATTAAAAATCCAGCATCTTACAGTTTTCTTAGGACCACTGCCTTTGACATGGGAATTTATGCTAAGAATGGTACCCTGAAGACTGAAGATCAATCTGCGTCACAATGGACTGGCAATCTTGAGTACTTGTCTCTCGGATTTCCATTGTATAATCCTCTCAATCAATTATTAGACAGAGAGCAGAAAGATATCAGCATAGGTATGACATTTACCTTGAAGCCATATTCAACGGTATCTTATGACCTTTATACCGATGATACGTCTATTGATAGCTTGGGGACTTTTCAGAGAACCTATACCGGACAAGGAGGAACGTATAAATTTCTTTGGGGAAACTCAATCAAGTACAAAGACTTTGCATTTGGCGCTAATCTAGGTTATCTTTTTGGCAAGATTACATATAATAGAAGTATAGATTTCAATGAAATTGGACTTGCGAGGCAAAATCGATTTTCCACAGATTACAACCTTAAAGGTTTTTTGTATGATATCGGTCTGATATATTCTAAAGTATTGAACAAAAAAGAAATGGAGGATTCGAATGGATCTACTTCTAAAACTCTTAATATAGGTCTTACTTTTAATTCTGCTACAAGCTTCTCTACTGAGTCTAATATCCAAAATCTTGGAGTATTCTTTGCAGGACTTGCCGCATCTACTATAGATACGTCAATAACTTCTATTAGAGGGCAACCGGGAAAAGGAAAATTGCCAGGATCTGTAGGTCTGGGAATTCATTATACAAGTGGTGAAAAATGGTCTATCGGTGCCGACTATAATGCTACTAGCTGGTCTAATTATTTTAATGATGGTAATAATGAAACACTTGGCACGTTAGAAAACACAAACTCAATAGCTGTAGGTGGTTATGTAAGACCAAACTATAAGTCGTTTACAAGTTTTTGGAAGAGAGTATATTACAGGTATGGAGTATACAATAGATCAGACCCTAGATTAATTGGTGGAGAACAAATCAAATCCCAAGGTTTAACTTTCGGTATGGGCTTACCATTTATTTTTCAAAGAAAAGTATCACATGCTAATTTAGGCATAGATATAGGTCGCAGCGGTATGAATACATCAATACAAGAGAATTATATCCGATTCACATTAGGATTTACGTTTAATGATGATGAATGGTTTGTAAAGAGAAAGTATAATTAATGTTTTTGCGCTTCAATACATGTTTGATACTGCTTTCATGCATTTTGTTGATGACCAAATTTGTACAGATATATAGGGGAATGTAGTATGTGATATAATGAGATCATTACTTTTTGAATTAATTAATAAAATAGTTATGAAAATCTTAAGTACACGAAAGCTTATAACTGTGCAGATAGATTTACCGTTAATCAATTTAAATATTAGGATAACTAACTGAACCTTGCAATAAGAAAATTTTAAACTGGCGAATTATGAAGAGATCAAAATTACTATTCAAATTACTTCCTGGGTTGATTATGTTAACCTTATCTATCAATTTATCAGCACAATGTGATAATTGGGAAGGAAGTGCTCAAAAAGGTGAAGCAGAGGATGCACACACTATATATAGACAAGCACTTAAGACTAAGGATTACCAAATGGCATTTGAAAACTGGGAAAAGGCGTATAATATAGCTCCTGCTGCCGACGGTAAGAGAGATTTTCATTATACAGATGGAATTAAACTATATCTTAATAGATGGAAGAACGAAACAGACGCTGCGAAAAAGAAGGAATATGTAGATAGGATTCTCAAATTACAAGAAGAAGCTGTTAATTGTCTAAGCTCTGGCGGTATCACTCTAAAATGTCATGGTCAAAAGGATTGCTACACCAAGAGAATTGGATATTTACAAGGTAGGCTAGCCTATGATATGTTTTATATTCTTAATACTCCATACTCTAAAACAATAGAACAACTTTCAGGAGCTGTTGAAAATAGTGGAGACGATTTAGAGTACATTGTATTCGCTCCATATGCCAACATTGTAGTATATAACTTTGAGAACGAATTAATGACTAAGGAAGAGGCAAGAGCGATTTATGAGAGATTAAATGCCGTCGCTGATTTGAAAATAGCCAAAGGTGACAGATTAAGTGATAGCTATCAACAAGCTAAACAATCAATGAATTCTACATTTTCCAAAATCGAGAGATATATATTTGACTGTGAATTCTTTAAAGCCAAGCTACGTCCGGAATATGATGCAGATCCAGATAATTTTGAGGTAATCAAACAAACACTTGCTATATTAAAGGGGCAAGGGTGTGGTTCTGGTGATGTATTCTTTGATGAGTTGGACACTAAGTGGAAGAAATATGCCGCAGTTGAGAATGCTAAGATTCAAGCTGATTTCGAGCAAAATAATCCTAATGTAGCGGCTAAAAGGCTTTACGATCAAGGAGATTTCAAAAGTGCTGCCCTTAAGTATCAAGAAGCAGCTGATGGAGAAGTAGACCCTGCTAAAAAAGCAGGGTATTTATTTTCATTAGCCTCTATAGAATTTCGTAAATTGAAGCAATATAGTAAAGCTAGAGCAACTGCTAGAGAAGCGGCTAAACTAAGACCTGGATGGGGAAGACCATTTATGTTGATCGGCGATATGTATGGATCTACAGCACGTAGTTGTGGAGACTCATGGAATCAAAGGCTAGCTATTTTAGCAGCTATGGATAAGTATAACTACGCCAAATCAATAGATTCAGAGCAAGCAAAGGATGCCAACAGTAGACTATCTAAATACAGGGCATCTATGCCTGATAAGAATGATGGATTTATGAGAGGTATAAAAGTAGGACATGCGGCTAGTGTTGGATGTTGGATTGGAGAAACAGTAAAAGTTAGATTCTCTAATTAAGGATTTGATAATTTAGATAAATTTATAGGGAGCCTCTCGATTGAGTGGCTTTTTATTTTTTAAGGCTATTGCTTAGTAAATTATTGTAACGTACTCGAGGATATGCTTTAATCCTATGAATTCAAAATTCAATCAGTCTTAGTAACCAAAAAGGACTGTAGGGTTGAGTTGAAAATTATTAATTATCAGGAAAAAAGATAATGTTGACGAAGTATGATTTGTTGTTTTGCTATACTATTTATAATGCTAATTGAAAGCTGTGTCTAATTAATATCTTACTCGGCTTACGTGGAGAAAAATGAATCAAATTGTCTTTTTTGAGTTCACCTAAGACTCTTGCTACGGTCTGTCTGCTAGTATCAGTAAGGTAAGCTATGTCTTTGTGAGACATGCCATGATTAATAAGTATCTCATCTACTCCTATTTTGATACCCTTGCGATTTCCAGTCTTACGTATGAAGTCAACTATACGTGCTTTAGCCTTCATAAATACAAAGTTTTGCATTCGTTGCTCTAAGTTTCGAATCCTTTCAATTATTACTGTCATCACAGCATTAGCAAATTCAGAGTTGGTTTCTACCAATTCTTTAAATAATGCAGTTGGAATTTTAAATATTATAGTATCAGACATAGCTTCTGAGAAGTCCTTTCTCACCACGTTTTTAGCGAAGATATTCTCACCAAAAAGTTCATGATCGTATACAATATTCTTGATTAGAATTTTATCGCACTCAGCTACCATACCGAGTTTTATGCTCCCTTTATTTACTAAATATACATAGTCGATTGTTTGTCCAGAACAGTATATTTTGTTCTTTTTATGTACCTTTTCCATCGTACATCTTTTCGCCAGCTCGTTGATTTGTGCCTCTGATAACGTCTTAAGGATATTTATATCCTTCAGCATGAGGAATTTTGATGAATGGTTCAAAAGATTAAAGTTTTGATTAAGTATTTGGCTACTTTGTAAATTGAATGTTACTCACACTAGTAATAAGAGTGCATCAAGATCGTTTTTAGAATACCGAAATCTTTACATACACTAAGTATATGTAAAATGATTCTTAAAGCGACTTCCCCTATTATGAAAAAAATTTTTCATTTTTTTCATAACACCAAGCTTTTATCGATTCGGAATTGCGATATTGAGACTATGAAGTATAAAAATATATATGTAGCAGCGACTAGTCAGCATATAGGAAAGACTACATCTACTTTAGGGATAGTTTCGGCTTTCATGAAAAAAGGTCTCAAAGTGGGATACTGTAAGCCAGTAGGGCAGAAGTTTCTTGATATACAAAATTTGAGAGTTGACAAGGATACTATCTTATTTGCTGATCTTATCAATTTTGAAATGATACCAGAGATTCACAGTCCTGTAATATTGGGCAAAGGCGCTACAGAGGTTTACTTAGATAATCCAGAAAAATACCCATTAGATGAGAAGATACTCAATGCTGAGAAAGTACTATCTGTGACTAATGATATAGTCATATACGAAGGTACTGGACATCCAGGAGTAGGGAGTGTGGCGGATCTTTCTAATGCTCGTGTAGCCAAATTACTTAATGCTGGAGTAGTTATCATAGTGGAAGGTGGAATCGGAAATACGATAGATCTGCTCAATCTCAGCGCATCACTATTTAGAGAACAAGAAGTACCTATTATAGGAGTCATTATTAATAAAGTAATACCAGAGAAGGCGAACAAAGTAAGAAAGTACGTTAAAAAATGGTTGGACAAGAAAGGCCTGCCCTTGCTAGGAATACTACCATATGATAAGACGCTTGCCTATCCACTTATCAAAACTATAGCCCATTCAGTGGAAGGTACAATTACCTATAATGTAGATCAGGCAGATAACAAGATAGAGAATATACTTGCTGGATCACTAATAGATCTGAAAGAGTTAAGGAGTTCTGAGGATTTGCTTTTAGTTGTGAGTACTAGAGCGCTTAATGATGCCATCAATAAGATCAAGTCTATTAGTGTTAGTGTAGGATTTACTCATTCGCCACTATCTGGAATAGTAGCTACTGGACAAGGAGTTATTGATTTTTCGACCCTCAATTATATTGAAGAATTTAAGATTCCTCTGATACGGACAGATCTCGATACTTATGGTTCGGTAATTAAAATAAGTAATATAGAAGTTAAAATCAACAGATCTACAGCATGGAAAATTTATAAAGCAATACGACTAATAGATGATAATGTAAATCTAGAGAAGCTTCTAATAGAAGTACCGTAGATGAAAAAAATTAATATTGTACTTTTTATTTTTTAATTAAAGTACAACGTTTATTGCAATTGCTCATTCTATGGAGCATACCCATGTTTGAGTGGGAACGCTCATTTTTTAATTTTGGTAAGGAACAATGCAATTAACAGTTAATACAATGAGGCAGGTATCTCACTACTTACTACTGTGTGTGCTCGTAACTATAGGAACTGCAACCACACCTGTCTTCTGTCTATGCAATAAAATTGATAATGGCTGACGTTGATACTGGTAATCTTAGGAAATCCTACCATAATAAATGAATCGTAGGTATTTGTATTTAGATATATAGTCATTGGTGCAAGTGACAGATTTGGATTTAGGAGAAATGATAGTCTTTACAATCTAGTTACATCGTATGCTTAAGACACAGAAAATATACTACAGAAAATGATTGGATACAGCATCACGGTATTTGACCTTTTTGTAAAGCAAGTACGAAAGATCAGCACAACAGATATTAGTAATGAAATAGATACTGATGGACTAGCGGAAGTTCAGTACGCAGTGGAGCTTAATAAAGCTGGCGAAACACTTAATTTTTATTGTGGTAGACTAAAAACCTATTGAATTATAAGGAGTGCTTGCTGTCTTACTATTTATATTTTCAAGAATTGCAACAAATAACTTATTTAAAAATTGAAGCTGGAGATATAACCTTATCCATGTAGGGTATTGGTTGATTTCACTTGCACTAGTAGGAGGAGTACTTTTTGCTACATTAGATTTTAGTCTATTTACTTAGACTAACTATCAATTCAAATAATTTTGTTAAGCCCAGTTAAATAATTTCTTACTGAGCTTTTTCTTTTTCATGTATATTTAGCCCTTATGATAGATATAAAAATAATAATTGCCGCAATATTACTAGGTCTCTTAGGGTGTAAAACAGAATCTGATCAACCCTTATCTGTACACTCTGTGAATGTTATATCGGTAGATACATCGAAAACTCTGAGTCGTATTGCTTTTGGGTCTTGTAGTGACGAAGATGAGCCCCAACCTATTTGGAAATATATAGTATCTAATGAAGCGGATCTTTGGATTTGGTTAGGAGATATGATCTATGGAGATAGTGATAATCCTAAGGTACTAGAAGAAAAATATAATGAACAATTAGCAAATTTGGAATATCAGAAGTTACTAAGTAGTACAGCTGTCATAGGCATATGGGATGATCATGATTATGGTGAAAATGATGGAGATAAGAATTTTTCGATTAAGAAAGAGAGTAAAGAATTAATGGTAAATTTTTTGAATATTGATAAAGACGCGGATGTGCGTAAAAGAGAAGGTGCTTATCAGTCATACACATTTGGGGAAGGGGAAAAGAAGGTTAAAATATTACTGTTAGATGGAAGATACTTTAGAGACGAACTCAAGAATAATATAGTTAGAAGTGGTCAGAGGTACCATAAGAATGAAGTTGGAGACATATTGGGTGAAGCACAATGGAAATGGTTAGAAAATGAGCTTAGTAATAGTGACGCTGCGATACATATTATTGGATGTGGTATTCAAGTCGTCCCCGTAGAGCATAACTATGAAAAATGGGCTAACTTCCCAATGGCTCATCAAAGATTGTATAATCTACTTAATCAAACTCAACCTAGTAGAGCAATACTACTAAGCGGTGATAGACATATAGCGGAGATATCTAGTATTCAATTGGATAGCTTGGATTACCCACTTTATGATATTACTTCAAGTGGTTTGACACATTCTTATGAAAAGGTAGATCAGAATGGTGAGCCTAATCAGTATAGGGTTAATAATATATTATCAGGACAAAAGAACTTTGCTCAGTTGGAAATCGATTGGTCAGTAGTACCACCGAATGTCAAGGCTGAAATTAGAGGCCTAGGAAATCATATCATTTACGAACATCAATTGTATAAGTAATGGAATTAAAGCCAGATCCAGAAATTCTGCTTGCCCTTATTACAACTGTGATGCCCTATGGCAAGTACAAGGGCAGACTTATTTGTGATATACCTGAGAGTTATTTGATTTGGTGTCAAACTAAAGATGCTTGGCCAAAAGGAAAACTCGGGGATCTACTGAAGAATGTTTTCGTGATCAAGGAAAACGGATTGGATTATTTATTTAAGGAGTTGATAGACATTCATAATTAATAAGGATGAAAAAGTGGTATTATAATATCCCCCATGCGGTGACTATGCTATTTGGCATTATAGTTTTAGTGACTATTTTGACATATATTTTGCCTGCAGGAACTTACGAGCGAGTAATGGTAGATGGAAGAAGCAGGGTAGTCCCTAATTCATACTCTCAAGGTACTTCTAGTCCTATATCTCTACTTGGAATGTTTAGAGCGATACCTCTAGGATTCAAGGCTTCGTCAGATATCATCTTTATAGTTTTGGCCGGTGGTATCATGTTTGGTATCATGGAAAAATCAAAAGCTGTTGAAAATGCAGTGGGTACTTTAGTAAGGAAATTGGGATTAGAGAGAAAATATCTAATTGTAGTGATTCTTACATTCATCTTTGGTATGCTAGGAGTAGCTGTTGGATATGAAAAT